>Ga0209536_100011355_pt1 | contig 13062 bp, 9 predicted proteins | sample DeeMarSeWOR28_12_FD_187461 | JGI IMG/M metagenome (GOLD analysis project Ga0209536, IMG submission 187461) | Marine sediment microbial communities from White Oak River estuary, North Carolina - WOR-2-8_12 (SPAdes) (version 2) | ecosystem: Environmental > Aquatic > Marine > Intertidal zone >...
TAACGCTCCTGACCACCAAACTGTATATCCCGCCCGTTCGGCCCGACCCTTCGACCGGGCTGCGGACGAGCCTGGTGCCCCGCCCGCGCTTGATCGAGCGCTTGGGTGCGGCACTGCACTGCAAGCTGACGCTCATCTCTGCGCCGGCCGGCTTTGGCAAGACGGCGCTGATCGCCGCGTGGCTGCACGCGGGTGAAAGCAGGCAACCTGAGGACGCGGGGACCGATGGCTCGCCGCCGCGGGTGGGCTGGCTCTCGCTCGACGACGACGACAACGACCCGATCCGCTTCTTCACCTACTTCGCCGCCGCGCTGGAGACGGCGCACCCCGATGCTGGCGCGGACACCCGCGCCCTGCTCGCTTCACCCAAGCCTCCGCCCCTCAAGTCCGTCCTAACCGTGCTGATCAACAACCTGGCCGCCGCCCCGGGGCAGGCTATCGTGCTGGTGTTGGACGATTACCACGCCATCGAGGAAGACGCCATCCACGAGGCCATGGCCTTTTTTCTGGACCATATGCCGGCCAACGTGCACCTGATCATCGCCAGCCGCGTCGATCCCCCCCTGCCCCTGGCCCGCCTGCGCGGCCGGGGCCAACTCCTGGAACTGCGCGAGGCCGACCTGCGCTTCACGCAGGATGAAGCCCTTGCCTTTCTCAACCAGGTCATGCAGCTTGGCCTCTCGCCTGAGGAGGTGGCCGCCCTGGAAGCGCGCACCGAGGGCTGGATCGCCGGCCTGCAACTGGCGGCGCTCTCTATGCGGGGCCACGATGACATCCCCGGCTTCATCGCGGCCTTCACCGGGAGCCAGCATTACATCCTGGACTACCTGGTCGAGGAAGTGCTCCATCGCCAGCCGGAAAGCATCCAGACCTTCCTGCTCAAGACCTCCATCCTGGATCGCATGACCGCTCCTCTGTGTGCTGCCGTAGTTGGGGAGATGGGCGACTGGCAGTCGGAGCTCGGCTCCCGCACCCCATCGCCGGCCTCGGGCCCCGAATCACAGGCGGTGCTGGAATACCTGCAACACGCCAACCTCTTCCTGGTGCCGCTGGACGACCGCGGGGAATGGTATCGCTATCACCGTCTGTTTGCCGACTTCCTACACAGCCACCTGCGCCAGGATATGCCCGATCAGATCCCCGCCTTGCACCGCAGGGCGGCTGAGTGGTATGCGCGCCACGAGCTGGTCAGCGAAGCCATCGCCCACGCGCTGGAAGCGGGCGATTTCGACTGGGCGGCAGACCTGATCGAGGGGGCTGTCGAAGCAACCATGATGCGCAGCGAGATTGCCACTCTGGGCAGCTGGGTAGAGGCGCTGCCTGAGCAGGCGGTGCGCGCCCATCCCCGTCTGTGCGTCTACCACGCCTGGACGCTCTTGTTGAGCGGCCATCCGCTGGAGGCGGCCGAAGCACGTCTGCGGCAGGCCGAGGGTGCGGACACCAGCGGGGCGGTGACCGGCGAGATAACCTTGTTTCGCGCCTTGATCGCCACCTACCAGGGAGACACGCGCCGGAGCGCCGAACTGGCCCAACAGGCGCTGGAGCTTCTGCCCGAGGGGAGCCTCTTCTTGCGCAGCCTGCTCGCCGGCTTCCTGGGTGTCAGCTACCTGTGGAGCGGTGAGATCCCCGCCGCCACACGCGCCCTCGACGAGGCGGCCCGGATCAGCCGGCAGGCCGGTAATCTGATGAACGCGGTGCTGGCCCTCTGCCACCTGGCCGAAGTATCTTTGTTGCAGGCCCAGCTTCACCAGGCGCAAGCCTTCTACAACCAGGCCTTGGAACTGGCCGTCGACGAACAGGGCCGGCGGCGTCCGATCGCCGGCCTGGCCCTCATCGGCCTGGGTGGGTTACTGCGAGAGTGGAACGATCTGGAGTCGGCCGAGCGCCATCTCGAACAAGGCATCGATCTCATCACCAAATGGGGAGAGGTAGGCGGCATAACCGGCTACGGTCAACTGGCGCGCCTCAAGCAGTCGCAGGGAGATTTGGACGGCGCTCACCAGGCCATCCAGAGGGCGGGACAGATCGCCAGAAGCTTCGACGCCATGGACATAGATGACAGGCTGGTGGACGTCTACCAGGTTCAAATCTGGATCGCCGGCGGCGACCTGGAAGCTGCCGCCCGCTGGGCCGAGGAGCATGGCCTCAGGAGTGACGCTGGCTTCGATGAACTGGAGAGATGGGCCACCGGCGCCCCCTTACCCCTTGCCCGCGCTATTGAATATCTGACGTTGGCCGAGGTATACGTCGCACAGGATCGGCCCGACGCCGCGCTCCAGATCCTGGACCCCATGCTGCGCGGGGCGGATGCGGCCGGCTGGACGGCCTTTGTCTTGCAGTCCCTGACGCTCCAGGCGCTGGCCCTGCGAGACCGGGGAGACACCTCTCAGGCGCTCAGCGCGCTGGAACGGGCCCTGGCCCTGGCCGAACCGGGAGGCTTTGTCCGGGTCTTCCTCGACGAAGGCGAGTCCATGGCCAGGCTGCTGCAAGAGGCGGCCTCGCGCGGCATCGCGCCGGAGCATACAGCCAAACTGCTTGAGGCATTTGAACCAGAGACGAAAGAGGAAGAGCCAAAGACACAAGAGGGTCTTCCACCGGCCGGCGCCCATCCAGAGTTGATCGAGCCACTCAGCGAGCGGGAGCTGGAGGTGCTGCGGCTGATCGCCGCCGGACTGTCAAACCGCGAGATCGCCCAGGAGCTGGTGGTTGCCGTCAGCACCGTCAAGACCCACATCAACCACATCTACCGCAAGCTGGACGTGTCCAAGCGCACCCAGGCCGTGGCCCGGGCCAGGGAGCTTGGGCTGCTGTAAGCCAGCTCGTGCTCTGTCGAATCTAAACTGAGGGGTCATTCGGGCCCCCATGGCGATTGCTCTCATCCTTCAAATCACCCTTGACGGAGTACCAAATGTCCTTTTGGAACTCGTTACCCTACACGGAGCGTGTAGACGGCCAGGTTTTGCAGTCAGGTAGAATCCTGAGTAGCCGAAGCACAGCGTAGGCGTATCGAAGGGTGCGGCTTCAGCGTCGAGTCCCTGCAAACTCGCACCCTTCGATACGCGCTTCATTGCACTCCGCGCTACTCAGGATGCTAATCCAGCCCTTCTCTCAGCGAACATATGTTTGATGCAGGGTAACGAGCTTTTGGGGACCAGGTTCCTTTGTAGGAACCTGGTTTCTTGTCTTCTCCACCCCCAAATCCACCCCCCGTATCCTCCCTTCAGTGGATGACACTCCACCCACTTCCAGTGTAGACTGTAATCGGACACAGGGAGATAGCCATGACCGAAGCGATCCACTGCGAAATCCGAGTGAAAGGCCATTTGTCCAGCCAATGGTCCGACTGGTTTGACGGGCTGGAGATCGAGAATCGGTCTGGCGGCCAGGCCGTGCTCAGCGGCTATCTCCCTGACCAGGCCGCGCTTTATGGCGTGCTGAAGCGTATGAGCAATCTTGGCCTGGCGCTTGTCTCTCTGGAGTGCGTCGAAGGCAGCCGGGATGAGTAGGAGGATCTACACAAGATAATGGGGTGTGACGCGATTCTGGAGCATGTCATCCTGAGCGACGTCAGGAGCGAAGGATCTCGTTTTCCCTTGTAGGACGAGATTCCCTTCGGCCTGGCCTCAGGACAGGCTTCGCCCGTGGCTCAGAATGACAGGTCCTCTTTTCGAAGTCTGAATTGCTGATCTACCCCACCAATTTGCGTAGACCCGTTCAGGACTCAATCCCCGGAGGGCACGAGGTAACCCATGTTGGATTTCATTCTTAGAGGAAACGGTTCTCATAAGGCAGCGGAACGCGCGGCACTAGCCAACTCGCATCTCATCGACCTGAGACAGGTCGTGAAGACGTACCACAGCGCAGCGGGCACCTTCACCGCGCTCAAGGGCATCGACCTGCAGATAGACGTGGCCCAGTTCATGTCAATCGTTGGCAAGTCGGGCAGCGGTAAGTCCACGCTGATTAACGTCATCACCGGCATAGACCGCCCTACGTCGGGCCAGGTGCTGGTGGCCGATACCGCGGTGCATACCCTCAGTGAGGAACAAATTGCTGTGTGGCGCGGGCGTACCATCGGCGTCATCTTCCAGTTCTTCCAACTACTGCCCACGCTGACCGCCGTCGAAAACGTGATGCTGCCTATGGACTACTGCCAGGTATATTCGCCGGCCGAGCGCCCCGAGCGGGCCATGTATCTGCTGGAGCAGGTGGGCACGGCCGACTACGCGCACGAGTTGCCCGCGGCGCTCTCGGGCGGCCAGCAGCAAAGCATCGCCATCGCGCGAGCCCTGGCCACCGACCCGCCCATTTTGACCGCCGACGAGCCCACCGGCAACCTGGACTCGCGGACCGCCGAGGTCGTCTTTCGGCTCTTTGAGAAGCTGGTGGACGGCGGTAAGACCATCCTGATGGTCACCCACGACAGCGACCTGGCCGCCCGCGCCCAGACCACCCTGGTGATCGCCGACGGAGAGATCGTCGATGAGAAAGTAAACGGTGCACATGCCCGAGCCCACATGGCGCCAAGTATTGCGACGGCTTCAAGGCAACCGGAAACATAGGCAAGTTAGGTCAAGTAGGAGCGAGTTGACATGGAAGCTCAGAATCAGCAACCCATCTACACAATCGGAGACGCGCAGCCCACCTACCTGGACATCCAGGCGGAGGTCGGGATTACCAAGCATATGGGCGGATACGCGGCCACGGATGCGCTCCATCGCCTGTGTCATCTTGAGCAGGCACACAGGGTGCTCGAGATCGGCTGCGGGATCGGAGTCGGCCCGGCCTACATCGCCAAACGCTTTGACTGCCAGGTGACGGCGGTGGACATCTCGGAGAAGATGTTGTCGTGGGCGCAGCAGCGCGCCCGCCGCGAAGGTGTTGTCGAACGCATCGCCTTCCGCAAGGCGGACGTTTGCGAGCTACCCTTCGACGACGATGGCTTCGACGCGGTGGTTGTGGAATCCGTCATGGCCTTCGTGGAAGACAAGGAAACAGCTATTCGCGAATTGATCCGGGTGACCAGACCGGGTGGCTACATCGGGCTGAACGAGAGCTACTGGACCCAGCCACCGCCGCCCGAACTCCTCTCTTACTCGATCGTCATCGGTCCCGGGATCATTACCGAAGCTGAATGGCGAGCGATCTGGGAGGCGACCCCCCTGGAGGCGCGCACCATCCAGGCCTGTGACCTGGACGCCAAGCAAGAGGTGCGCGACCGGATCAACTGGGTTGGCTGGCGTTCGATCCTGCCGGCGTGGGGACGGGTGCTCAAGCTGTTGCTCACCAACCCTCGCGGTCGAAGTGCCATCAAGAGCCAGCTTGACTCGCCCACCGCGTTATTCAGCTATCTGGGTTATGCCCTGTTCGTTGGGCGCAAGCCACAACGGGCGACGGGGGAGTAACCACCAGTTAACGGATGTTAGGAGAAATGGCCATGTTGGGACGCTGGTCAAAATCGAATGGCACTCAAAAGCGTGACAACGGACCGCTCATCGACGTGGGTGGGCTGGTCAAAGAGTACCAGGGCTTGGGAGGCGCCGTGGTAGCGCTCAAGGGGGTCGACCTCCAGGCCCGCCGGGGCGAATTCTTGGTCGTCACTGGCAAGTCGGGGGCCGGCAAGACCACCCTGGTCAACATGATCACTGGCCTCGACAAGTCTACGTCGGGCGAAATCTGGGTAGCCGGCACCCCGGTGCACAAGTTGGGCACCGAGAAAGCTGCCCGCTGGCGCGGCCAGACGGTGGGCGTCGTCTTCCAAACTTTCGAGCTCTTGCCCACCCTGACGGTTCTGGAGAACGTAACGCTGCCCATGGACTTCGCCCACAAGTATTCGCTGCGTAAACAGCGCGAGCGGGGTCTGTATTTGTTGGAGCAGATGGAAATCGCCGAGCACGCTCACAAGCTGCCTTCGGCCGTCTCGGGCGGCCAGCAGCAGCGCGTGGCCGTTGCGCGCGCCATGGCCAACGATCCACCCATCCTGGTCGCCGACGAACCGACCGGCAGCCTCGACTCGGTGACGGCAGCCTCGGTGCTGCGCGTGTTCGAGAGCCTGGTGGCGGACGGCACCACAGTGCTGCTGGTCACCCACGACCAGGACATCGCCAAGCGGGCTACCCGCGTCATCAGGCTGGCAGATGGGGAGATTGTAGGAGTGTCCGATGCTTAGCTCACGCTGGCACAAAGTACTCAACGACCTGTGGGGCAACAAAACTCGTACCCTGTTGATCGTGTTGTCCATCGCCGTCGGTCTCTTTGCCTTGGGCACAATCGTCAGTGCCCGGGTAATCCTGGATGAAGGGATGGCCGAAAGCTACGCAGCCATCAACCCCTCCACCGGCACGGTGCGCACCCTGGAGCTCTTTGACGAAGACTTTGTGCGCTCGGTGCGCGCCATGCGGGATGTGGCCGACGCCGACGCCAGGCGAACGGTCGATGTACGCGTTCAAACCGGCGCGGGCAAGTGGGAAAACCTCACCGTCTTCGCGGTCGAGGACTATGACGACATACGTATCAACAAGATATGGCCCGAGAGCGGCACCTGGCCGCCCCCGGAGCGCGAGATACTCATCGAACGCGCTGCGCTCCCGCTGATCAAGGCCCAGGTTGGCGACGTGGTGTGGATCGAAACCCCCTACGAGAAGAAACGCCAACTGCGCATCGCGGGGCTGGCCCACGATCCGGCCCAGATACCGGCTCAGCTCGACGGCTCGCCCTATGGCTATGTCACCTTCGAGACGCTGGATTGGTTTGGCGAGGAGCGCGGCTTTAACGAACTATACGTCGTCGCCACAAACGCGGAAAACAATGAGTTTGCGCAGCACGTCACCAACCAGGTCAAGAACAAGGCCGAGAAGAACGGCCTCACCATACCTATGAGCACGACGGCCGAGCCAGGCCAGGTCCCCCTCGACGAGATTTTGCAGGCCGTCCTGTTGCTGATGGGCGTGCTGGGATTGCTGTCGCTCTTCTTGAGCGCGTTCCTGATCGTCAACACAGTGTCGGCGCTTCTGGCGCAGCAGAAGCGCCAGATCGGCGTGATGAAAGCTCTCGGCGCGCGCACCGGCCAGATCATGGGTATGTACCTGGTCATGGTCATGATCTACGGCCTGCTGGCACTGGTTATCGCCGTGCCGCTGGGCGTGGTCGGATCCCGCGGGCTCAGCCGGCTGATGGCCAGCTATTTCAACTTTGACCTGGTCGATATGGGCGTGCCGCTCCAGGCGGTCGTGCTTCAAATCGCGGTCGGCTTGATGTTGCCGGTCCTGGCCTCGGTGCCCCCCTTCCTGGCCAACCTGCGGGTCACGGCCGCCGAAGCCATGAGCGCTTATCGCATGGGCAAGGGGCGCTTTGGAGCGGGCATCCTGGACCGGCTGCTCTCCGGTGCCAACTTGTGGTTCGCGCGGCGTGTGTTGCGGCGTCCCGTGTTGCTGTCGCTGCGCAACATCTTCCGGCGCAAGGGTCGCCTGGCGCTGACGCTCCTCACTCTGACCCTGGCGGGCGCCACCTTCATCGGCGTCGTCAGCGTAAGCGCCACGCTGAATCGTACCATTGATGACTTGATGCAAAACTATAAGTTTGACAGCGCCATCTTCTTTGACCGGCCCTACCGGCTGACCAGGATCGCGGGAGAAGCCCAGCAAGTGCCGGGCGTCGTCCAGACCGACGTCTATGGTCTTCTACCTGCACGCCGGGTGCGCCCGGATGGGAGCGAAGGTAAAACCATGTACTTGCTTGCCTTCAACGTCGGCTCTGGGATGGTCCCAGGGCCGGCCATCGCCGAAGGCCGCTGGCTGCTACCCGAGGACGAAAACGCGCTGGTCGTGGACGCCATCATGCTTCAGGAAGAGCCGGACATCGAGCTGGGCGGGGAGATCGTGCTTCGAATCGACGGGCGCGATCGACCCTTCCGGGTCGTGGGCTACAGCCTGGGGATCATGGTCCCGGTCGCCTACGCAAACTATGACTACGTCGCCCGCATCACCGGGGACGTAGGGCAGACGAGCGCCGCCATAGTGGCCACCGAGCGCCACGACGAGGAGTATGTGTTGGAGACCACCGCCGCCCTGGAAGAGCATCTTGAGGGCGCTGGCTTGCGTGTCAAGAGTGTGTTTACCGCGGCCGGCGAGCGTGCCGAGGGAGAGGCCTTTTTCGCGGGTATCATCGCCCTGCTGCTCATTATGGCCCTCCTGCTGGCTCTGGTAGGTGGGTTGGGTTTGATGGGGACCATGAGCATCAACGTTCTGGAGCGAACGCGCGAGATCGGCGTGCTGCGCGCCATCGGCGCGCCCAACAAGGGCGTGTCGCAGGTCTTCATCCGCGAGGGCATCGCCATCGGCGTGCTCAGCTGGGCCATTGGCTCCCTGCTCGCCTTCCCGCTGGGCAAAGCGCTGAGCGACGGGGTGGGCATCCCGGTCCTGGGGGTCCCCTTGAACTATTCTTACTCGATGACCGGCGTGCTGATGTGGCTGGTCATGGTGATCCTATTGAGCGCCCTGGCCAGCCTGCTGCCGGCCCGCAACGCCTCGCGGCTGACCGTCCGAGAGGTGCTCGCCTATGAGTAACGTGCTGCTTATTGCGCAGTGCGAAGTGCTGCCCAGTGCGTAGCCCACATGTTTGATGAAAACCCGATAGCTGGCTGTTAGCTAACGGATAGGCAACGCAACTGACTGGGTGATACCATAGGTGCGAGGCATCTGCGACGTCTTGGAAACTATTGATCAATGAATCACGTATTCTAATACCGTATGGCGTATTAACCACAGCTGTACTTTGTGGATGGGAGGAACACACAAAATGAAAAAGTGGATGATCGGAGTTGTCGTAATCGCGGTTGTAGCCGTGGGCGCCTTCCTGATCTTTGGCGGGGAGCTGTCCCCGTTGTCTGCCTCAGAGCCGACCCCCGAGGCCGAGGCGGTCTTACCAGCGGTCAGAGAAAGGCATGAGGTGGTGGCCGAGGCCAAGGTCGTGCCGGTACAATATGCCAGCCTCAGCCTGCCGGCCGGTGGCGTGGTGGTCGAGACCATGGTAGACGAGGGAGATGACGTCGAAGCTGGCCAGATACTGCTGCGTGTGGAAGCAGCCCAGCAGGCCGCGGCGGTTGCCCAGGCCGAGGCCGGGTTGCGGGGCGCTCAGGCCCGGCTGGATGAGCTGAAAGCCGGCCCCCGCCCCCAGGAGATCGCCGTCGCCCAGGCCGCGGTCGAGGCCGCCCAGGCGGGCCTGGCCAGAATCACCGAAGCTGCCCGCCCCGAGCAGGTCGCCGCTGCCGAGGCCGCCCTGGCCTCCGCCCAGGCCTCCCTGCAAAAGGTGCTCGAGGGGCCCGACGAGGAAGAGATCACCATCGCCGCGGCCGGTCTACGCCGGGCCGAGGTCGCCCTCAAACAGGCGCAGTGGGCCTACGACCAGGTAGCCTACGGGGCCGACGTTGGCGCTACGCCGCAGGCGGCCCAACTGGAGCAGGCCACGCTGGAATACGAGGCGGCGCTGGCCAACTACCAACTGGCCGTGCGGGGACCCACTCAGGCCGACGTTGAGGCCGCCCGCGCTCAACTGTCACAGGCCGAGGCCAACCTGGCCCTCCTGATGCAGGGAGCCAGCGATGCCGAGGTGGCCGCCGCCGAAGCGGAGATCCATCGCGCGCTGGCCCAGCTTGATCTGGTCAAAGCCGGTGCCCGCCCCGAGACGATCGCTGCGGCTGAAGCCGACGTGGCCGCCGCTGAGGCAGCCCTGGCCCAGGCCCAGGCCGCCGTGGCCCAGACCGAGCTGCACGCCCCCTTCGCCGGGACGATCGCCGCCCTGGACGCCAAGGTGGGAGAGCAGATCACGCCGGGCGCTCCAGTGGCGCGTCTGGCCGACTTCTCTGCCTGGCACATTGAGACCGACGACCTGACCGAGCTGGGCGTGGTCGGGATCACGGCCGGCGATTCTGTCACCTTCACCGTCGACGCCATCCCTGACCTGGAGTTGGTGGGGCACGTCACGCACATTAAGCCCATCGGCGAGGACAAGCGTGGCGATATCACCTACACGGTTGTCATCCAGCCCGACCGGGCCGATCAGCGCCTGCGCTGGAACATGACCACCGCTGTCTACATCGAACCCAGCCAGGCCCCCGAGCTTGCCGAGATTCCCGGGAACCAGTAAGCGCTCGCAGAGGCGAACCCGTGTGTTCGCCCTTCAGACACGTTCAAAACACGCTCCTGGGAGCTTGTCGGACCTTGAGAACATAGGAGGTTAGCAACATGTGGTTATCCTTGATATCAAGACGCCGCTTAACCCTACGCCTGGTGGCGACGGCCCTGCTCTTGGCCCTTTTGGTGGCAGCCGGTGCGCTACTGGCACCCGGCGCGGCTGCCCAGACCGGAGACGACGCCGCTGGCACCATCGTCTTCCAGACAGTCAGCGGCGGCCCCATCTACGCCGTCGATGTCGCTACCCTGACCGGCCCAGGCGGCGGCACCCTGCGCTATCTGACCACCGGCATGGACCCCGCCCTGTCACCCGACGGCCGACAGGTGGCCTTCACCCGCTGGGACGGGCCGGGACACGGTGCCTTCGGAAGCTTGTGGCTGATCAACATCGACGGTAGCGGCGAGCGGATGATCGCCGGGGACGTGCGCCAGCCCAAAGCGCCGGTCTGGTCGCCGGATGGGACCAGCATTGCCATCAGTGTGCAAGACGGCGGGCGGCTGCAACCCGAGTCGAAGTGCGGCCGGGGGCTGCCCGCTGACCCTCTGCTGGCGGACGCCGATGGCGATTACTTCCGCGTGGCGGTTGAGGTCGACAGCGATGGCGACGTCGAAACCAAACTCTGCTACACCTTACTACCCCATCCCTTCTGGGGTCTACGGGTGGTGGACGTAACCACCGGAGCCTATCAAGACTTACCGGGCGACCTGTTCTCCTACGCGCCGGCCTGGGACCCGGCCAACGACTGGCATCTGGTCTACGACGGGGAAATGGGGCTGGTCAACCTCGACCTCAACCAGGGAAACACTTGGGCGTTGACCGACGACCCCAACGATCACGCGCCGCTCTTCTCCCCCGATGGGAGCAAGATCGCGGTTAGCTACTGGCAACACGACCACTGGGACATCCACGTGATGAACGCAGATGGAAGCGGGCGCACACGTCTGACCCAGACGCCGCTGCGCGCTATCATGGAGGAGCAGCTCAAGGGGGGCCAGGGACGCGCCTGGAACAACGTCGCCCCGACCTGGTCACCCGACGGGAGCCAGCTCGTCTTCCTGACCGATCGCACCGGGCGTTGGGAGATATGGGTGATGCCTGTGCTGGCTACTGGCGGTGGCAACCCGCAGCCGCTGCTGCCGGGCGAGGTTCAGGATCAACTGGGGATTAGCTATAATTCGGTGGATGAGCGGGTCTTGACCTGGAGGTAGTCATACCACAAGGTGCAACCCTAAAAGGTGCGGAGCGAAGCCCCCTTTAGGGTTGCACTTTTTTGCACTTAATCGCCCTCGCCGAGGCCATCCAACTTTTCCGACAGGGCCTCGATTTGCGCCAGCAATTTCCTGTATTCGTCGCGGGTGGGAACGCCACGCCTCGACAGAGCCTCTACCAGCTCCTCGTCGCTTGGCTCCGACCTGCGCGACAGCGGAAATTCCCCGCTCAGCAGTTTGTCGCGCAGGCGGCGCACCTCCTCTTCGGCCAATTCACCCCGCTTCTGGAGACTCTGCAGCCGCGTCTCGATCTCTTCATCCACCTGGCGCAGCAGGTCCAGCGGGGAGCCCAGGGCGCGGCTGAGGCCGGCCAGCGTATCGCCCCCGGCCCGGACCAGCCCGGTCAGGACCGAGCGGGGCAAATAGCCGCCCCCCTGCTTTTCCCGCTCCAGGATGATCTGGGTCAGGGTCAGGCTGGTCAGATCCTCCCCGCTGGCGTGGTCGAGCACCTGAATCTCTTCCCCCTGGCGGATGAGAGCGGCTATGCCATCCAGGGTGATGTAACGCTTGGCCTGCGTATCATACAGCTTGCGATTGGGATAGCGTTTGATGACGCGCATAGAGTAGGAAGACTTACCCCTGCTTCAGTTCGTCCACCTTCGAGCTCAGCGCATCGATCTTGGCGCTCAGATCATCAAACTCGGCCTTGCTGGGCATGTCGAAGCGAGCCATTAGATCGTCAACCCGCTTGTTCAGCTCCTCCTCGGCCTTCTTGGCGTCCTTCTTGCGCCGCTCCAGCATGTCCTTGATCAGCTTGCGGCCCTCTTCCTCGCTCAATTCGCCGCGTTCGACCAGCTTGTCGACCAGATCCTCAAGGGCATCCATGGTCAGCGCCACAGCGCCGATGCCCGCCAGCATCACCTTGCGGACTGCCTCATACAGCGGATAAGGCTCTTGGGTCTCTTCGGTAGTCTTCTTAGCTTTGGTAGCCACGGTATTACCTCCTAAAACTTGGGTTTGGTAAGAATTTGGAGGCGTCACACATATTTATGACGCACTGCGTTATAGCCCGATTATAACACACTGCGTCATAGATGTCAAGCGCTGGCTCCGACCGCTAAGGCTCTACCAAAGTAGAGGAGGAAAGCGGCACGAGTCACCCCTGCTCAGATCCAATACACGCCTCTTCCTAATCCTGTGACCCGTTTACCTACTATCCAAAACGCCCCGTAATGTAATCTTCTGTAACTTTACTCTCCGGATTGGTGAATATCTTCCCGGTCGGCCCGTGCTCGGCCAGGTAGCCGGCCCGGTCCTCGTGCATATTAAAGAAAGCCGTATAGTCCGAGACCCGGGCTGCCTGCTGCATGTTGTGGGTGACAATGATGATCGTGTAGCTCTGGGACAACTCGCGCATCAGGTCCTCAATCTTGAGAGTGGCTATGGGATCCAGCGCGGAGGCCGGTTCGTCCATCAAGATGATCTCGGGCTTGACGGCGATGGTCCGCGCAATGCACAGGCGCTGCTGCTGCCCACCGGAGAGTGAAAGACCGCTCTGATCCAGCTTGTCCTTGACTTCGTCCCACAGAGCTGCCTGCTGTAGAGAGCGCTCCACCAGCTTGTCCATATCGTCCTTATAGCCATTAATGCCCGCCCCCCAGGC
>Ga0209536_100011356_pt1 | contig 13060 bp, 9 predicted proteins | sample DeeMarSeWOR28_12_FD_187461 | JGI IMG/M metagenome (GOLD analysis project Ga0209536, IMG submission 187461) | Marine sediment microbial communities from White Oak River estuary, North Carolina - WOR-2-8_12 (SPAdes) (version 2) | ecosystem: Environmental > Aquatic > Marine > Intertidal zone >...
ACTTGCAAAAATCTCAATATGGCTATCACTCTTTCTGCTGATCAGCCGCATCAGTGTCTTTGTCACCTGGATCTCTAAATATTCATCCTCCTCCCGGATAATCGCAGCGGTCCTGCAGATGTCATGTACCACAGCCGGATTTCTTTTTTTCATTTCCTCCAGAAGAGAAAGCCGTATCCAGTTTCTGAGGTACTCTTCTTTGAAGTTCGATGTGTCAAGAATATACGGCTGCTCCGATTGCCCGTGCACTTCATCAGCCGCACCGGCAAGAAACTCCTGGATGTCCTTTCTCTCGATATCAATGAGCGGCCTGATTATTCTGCCCCTGACAGGCGGAATCCCTGTCATTCCCCTCCTGCCGGAACCCCGGATAAGCCTCATCAGGACCGTCTCAGCCTGGTCGTCGGCGTTGTGCCCGAGCGCTATCTTCGCAGCTCCTGTCTCAGCTGCAACCGCTTCATACGTTTTATATCTCAGGTCCCTGGCAGACTCCTGAATGTTTGCCCCTCTACCCTCTGCATGTTTTTTTACCTGTACTGTCCGTTCATGAAAAGTAATAGACTGCTCATCACAAAACTTTCTGCAAAAAGCGATCTCTTTTTTAACTTCCTCAGGCCTGAGACAGTGATTTATGTACACAGCGCTGAGATTGAGGTTAAATTCCTCTCTCAGTCTGCACAGAACAACAGCAAGGCATACCGAATCAGGCCCGCCGGACAGGCCGATAAGCACATGGTCACCGGAGGAAAGCATCCTGTGCTCAGTTATCGTCTCTCTTGTCCTTTTTATTAAATCCATAGCTCGTTCATTATACCGCAATCGTTCTTCGTTATTCGTCACCCCTTATCCCTTGTCCCTTCCCATCAGTCGTCACTCTTATTAAAATATTTGAATCTCTTGATAAAATGTATATAATATGAAATCATAATTGATCGATCAGTAATGAGTTATTCCTCCTGTTGTCCCTGACAGGGAAGATCGATACATGATGCGGGTGTTAAAGAGAATAATCGTAGTATTTTTTTGACACCCATTTTCTTAAAATCAGGAAAGAGCCATGAATTATTTTAACTATAAAAATTCTGATCTGTACGCGGAGAGTGTTCCCGTTAAAAAAATTGTCAAAGACCTTGGAACACCGCTCTATATTTACAGTCATAAGACCTTGATGCGGCATTACAGGGCGTTTAAAGACGCTTTTGACGGATATCCCAACATCATCTGTTTTGCACTCAAGGCAAATTCCAACATCGCTCTCCTGACCGCGCTTGCCCAAAAAGGGTGCGGTGCTGATGTGGTGTCGGGCGGTGAGCTTTATCTTGCGCTGAAATCGGGCATTCCCGGACGAAAAATTGTTTATGCAGGGGTTGGAAAGACCCCTGAAGAAATCAGATATGCCCTGAAATCCAGGATCCTGATGTTTAATATCGAATCATCTGACGAACTGAATGTCATTGACGGGATCGCCGGAGACATGGGTGTGAAAGCGCCGATCGCATTGCGGGTAAACCCGAACATCAATGCGTCCACGCATCCATACATCTCAACAGGATTAAAGAAACACAAATTCGGCATTCCCATTGAAGAGGCCGTCGAGCACTACAGGCTGGCCAGTTCACTTTCAAATACACGGGTATGCGGCATACATTGCCATATAGGCTCTCAGATAACAAAGGTATCTCCTTTTGTGGAGGCATTAAAAAAAGTCCTCCAGCTCGCAAAAAAACTCAAAACGCGGGGCATTCAGATTCAGTACCTCGACATTGGCGGCGGGCTTGGTATTACTTATGACAACGAAGTCACCCCCTATCCCGAAGAACTGGCTACGGCAATCACACCGCTTATCAGGGAGTATGACTTCACCCTTATCCTCGAACCCGGAAGATCCATAGCCGGCAATGCCGGTATCCTTGTTACCAAAGCCCTGTATCTGAAAAAGTCCGTATTTAAAGATTTTGTTATTGTGGATTCAGGGATGAATGACCTGTTGAGGCCTAGCCTTTACGGTGCCTATCACCAGATAGTTCCGGTAAGGAAAAACTCTCGGGAAAAAATAAAGGTTGACATCGTGGGGCCGATATGTGAATCCGGGGACTTCTTTGCCAAAGAGCGAACAATAAACCGTCCTTTACAAGATGACCTGCTGGCGGTCATGAGTGCGGGCGGTTACGGCTTCTCAATGAGTTCTAACTACAATGGAAGGCCCAGACCCGCAGAAGTACTCGTCCATGGAAAGAACTATTACGTAATACGGGAAAGGGAGACGTACAAGGACCTCACCAGGCGGACAAAGATACCGGAGTTCCTGAAATAATGTACATCGTTATTCGTTATTCGTAATATTTTTAGCGATTAACCTTTGGCGATTAACCTTTAGCGATCATGAAACTGAAATTCACAAAAATGCATGGCCTCGGCAATGACTTCATTGTCGCTGATAACAGGTCGTCAGGGTTATTGAAATTATCACAGCTTGCCAAAAAACTCTGCCACCGGCGGTTCGGCATCGGTGCTGACCAGCTCTTACTGCTCGAAAAATCGAGAAGGGCTGATTTCAAAATGCGGATCTTCAACGCCGACGGATCAGAGGTCGAAATGTGCGGCAATGGAATACGATGTCTCGCAAAGTATATCTGGGACAATACACTGACCGGAAGGCGTCAAAACGGGAGCACGCTCACTGTTGAAACGCTGGCAGGCATTATCATACCGAAGAAGTCAGGGGACCTGATTGAAGTTGATATGGGAGAGCCTGTGCTTGAGGGAGAAAACATTCCCGTTACGGTGAAAGGCACGGTCATCAGCCATCCTCTGAAACTGAAAAAAGATACCTTCAACATAACCTGCGTTTCAATGGGCAATCCGCATGCAGTCATTGTCGTAAATGACGTCGCCTCGGTGCCCCTTGATTCCTGGGGGCCCGCAATTGAAACCAGTGCCCTGTTTCCTGAACAGACAAATGTGGAATTCATACAGATTAAAAACAGCAGAAACATTCAAATGAGAGTCTGGGAACGAGGAGCCGGCGAAACACTGGCCTGCGGAACAGGGGCATCTGCCGCAGGCGTTGCATCAGTATTGCTTGGTTTGACAAAGCGCCGTGTTCATGTACACGTTCCAGGCGGCAAACTTCTGATCCAGTGGAGTGCCGATGACAACCACGTGTATATGACAGGACCCGCAGAAAAGGTATACGAAGGGGTAATTGAGTTATGAAAATAAAATGCCCTACATGCAGGCAAAGGACTGAATGGAACGACAATCCGTACAGGCCCTTCTGCTCTGAGCGCTGCAAGCTTATTGACCTTGGAGAGTGGGCATCAGAAGGATACAGAATCAAGGGGAACCGTGTTGATGAATCCGGTGAAACAACAGAAAGGGAAAGAGACAATGATTAATATGACAGTATCCGGAGCCTCCGGGAGAATGGGAAGCCGTATAATCGCACTTTCAAAAAACATCGATGCCCTTAATCTGACAGGAGCATTGGAACAGAAAAACCACCAGCATCTGGGGAAAGACATTGGGGAAGTGATAGGAATCGGCTCAATGGGCGTGACCATTACCGACAATATCATGGACGCAATCAGCCAGGTGAATGTCATCATTGATTTTTCATCTCCATCCGCAACCATAGCATGTCTGAAATCGCTTGCAGCCTCGCCGATACCGGTCGTAATCGGGACAACAGGCTTCAGCAAGGACGAAGTGGAGCACATAAAACTCTATGCGCAGAATACGCCCTGTGTTTTCGCGCCGAACATGAGTGTGGGTGTAAACCTTTTATTAAAGGTCCTGGCGGACATAGCCAAGGTGACGCAGAACGATTATGACATTGAAATCGTCGAGGCTCATCACCGCCTGAAAAAAGATGCTCCGTCAGGCACTGCGATGAAAATGGCACAGGTCCTGGCTGCTGCACTGAACAGAAACCTGGAAGATACGGCCGTCTATGCACGACACGGACTGATCGGCGAGAGGACGCAGAAAGAAATCGGGATACAGACCGTGCGGGCCGGTGACATCGTGGGTGAACATACCGTCCTGTTCGGGGGACTCGGGGAACGGATAGAGATTACCCACAAGGCATCGAGCCGGGACACGTTTGCACGGGGGGCCCTGAAGGCGGCTCAATGGGTGCATAAGCAGACGCCGGGCCTGTATGACATGCAGGACGTGCTCGGGCTGAAGTAATCAGTCAAAAAACACAGTCGGTTTTGAAAATATCAATGAGGAACCTCTGTTCCATCAGAAATCCGCTTCGTTGTCAGAGGTAACAATTCCATCATGGTGTCTGCAGATTCAATGCAGGGTACAAATTCCGGTTAACCCCTTCAGGTCAATATCTTAAGATCAGAGGACTTTTTGATTACCAAAAAAAGAAGGATACATATTAAAATGAAAAAAACATTTTGAATTATTCCGGCAATAAGGTTACGATATTTATAATAATTTATTTTAAAACCCGGTTTTGGCGGATAAATTGAATATTATGAATGTTCGTTTGCGGTTCAGCAATACAAAATTATTATCAGTCTTATCTTTGGTTCTTGTTTTTCTTTTAAATGTACCAGCATTCTCAGAAGCATACACCCGATCAGACCTCCGGAGCTTTCAGCGTTCCATTATAGATTCCCGGCAAAAGCTGAACCGGCGTTTTAAAAAGGTCAAACGTAAAAAAACTAAATATATAATTGTTCATACATCGGAACTCGGGCTTAAAGCCACGCTCAAGGTTGTTTCAAAAGGTAAACGTTTGCGCAATGGAAAGAGCACCCATGGCGGCCATACCCATTATGTCATTGGCCGAAACGGACGCACATATCGCATTCTCGACAAGAGATACAAAGCCGACCATGCTGGTCTCAGCATGTGGAACGGGGAAGATGATATCAGTAAAACCTCGATCGGGATTGAACTGGCAGGTTATCATTACGCATCCATCTCTGAAAACCAGTACCGCTCACTGGGCATATTGATCGACATTTTACAGAAAGTATATGACCTGGATGACAGGGCCGTCCTGACCCACAGCCAGGTAGCCTATGGGAAACCGAACCGGTGGTTTAAAAAGAAACACCGCGGACGGAAGCGATGCGCAAAAAATTTTATTCACGCCAAGGCTGAAGTGAGGCCTGGGTGGACCTATGATCCCGATGTGCGTGCCGGCCGACTTATTCCAGACCCTCAGTTAGCGAAAGTTTTTTATGGCCGGCAGAAATATTATGCTGAAACGGATGACACGAACATCATTTCCCGGAGCAACACCGCATGGTCAATCGCCGGGGAAGATTACGATGACCGGACGACGGCTTACAAATTTCCGAATGGTAATGTCTACACCGGCGATCAAATTGCGGATACAATAGGCTGGAGCAGTTTGCCTGCGAACACAATTGTGCTGCTTAATCAGGAAAACGGCATTTCTTTGATAAAGAGCGAAGGCCCCGTAAAAACCATTTCGGACAGACTCACCGCATGGTCCTTTGCGGGAAAAAAGTACAATCACAAAACAACCATCTACTTTCTGCCTTCAGGGAAGATAAAATCCGGTTCGCAGATATCCGACTGGGATGATCTGCCTGTCCAAACGAAGCTTATTGTGGATTACCGCGGTCCTTTCAAGCTTCAAAAAAACCGGTCCGCATACGGGATTGCCGGTCACAAATACAAAGACAGAACGACAATTTACTACCTGCCCTCCCAAAAACTGATGGCCGGAAATGAAATAGACGACTTTACTGAACTTCCCAAGAACACTCTCATGTTTCTTCCTTCCACCTGACAGCCTGAAGACTTCTCTTCCATTATTTCAAAGCATGACCTTCAGGAAGGTCTACACGACTGATTCAGACTGCATCCGGATCAGAGGAGTGCCGCGTTTTTCTTTCTCGAGCAGCTTTCTAAAATCCTCTTCACGCACAGGGGGGCTGAAAAGATACCCCTGTATTTTGTCGCACTTTTCGGATTGTAAAAATGTTAGCTGGTCTTCCGTCTCGACACCCTCTGCTACGATATCCATCTTGAGGCTGTGTGCCATTGCGATAATCGCCCTGATAATCGCCTCAGCATTAACATCTATCCCGACTTCTTTAATAAATGCCCTGTCGATCTTTATGGTATTAATCGGGAACTTTGTCAGGGAACCGAGAGAGGAATAACCGGTGCCAAAATCATCTACCGAGGTCCGAAGTCCCATTGCGGTCAGTTGATTTAATATCCTGATACTGTTTTTTTCCATCGCAATCGTTTCTGTAATTTCGACATCAAGCAACCGGGCAGGTATACCGGTTTCCTGAATAATGTTCCTGACCAGGTCAGTAAGCTTCTCGTCTTTGAACTGTCGTGATGAAAAATTAACTTTCATGACAATGTTTTGATATCCTGCATCCAGCCATGCCCTGTTCTGCTCACAGGCCATTCGGAGTATCCATTCCCCGAGTTTCGATATCAGGCCTGTTTCCTCAGCTATGGGAACGAAGTCCATGGGCGAAATGAAGCCCTGCTGCGGATGTTTCCAGCGAAGCAGTGCTTCTGCCCCTGTGATCCTGCCGTCGCTTGCTGATACGACCGGCTGGTAATAAACCATAAATTCCTCTTTTTCTACAGCTGTTCTCAGGTCTGACTCTAATTGTAAGATTTTTTTTACCCTGACATGCATATCATCATCAAATATTTCAGAACGTGCTTTGCCCAGGGATTTGGCGCGATACATGGCAGCGTCAGCATCACGAAGTAAGTCTTCCGCATTCTCATAACCGGTTGCGCTCAGGGCAATTCCGATGCTTGCGGAGGTATACAGCTCATGCCCGTCAATATGAAAAGGTTTCTGGAGTTCCATCTGAATTCTGTCAGCAACTCGTGATGCTGAGCTGATATCTTTAACGTCATGAAGGAATAATGCAAATTCATCTCCCCCGAAGCGTGCAACCCTGTCATTTCCAGCAGCTCTGGAAATTCTGTCTGTCGGACGGGTGCATGCCTCGAGTCTGGAAGCGACCTCGGTAAGCAGTTTGTCCCCGATGATATGTCCCAGGCTGTCGTTCACAACCTTGAACCGGTCGAGGTCTATAAAAAGCACAGCGAACATATAATCGCGGTTCCACTTAATACGTTTAATCATACGCTCGAGATATGTGAGAAAATTAGATCGGTTCGGGAGCTTGGTTAACTGATCATAATATGCCATGTGATGCAGCTCCTGTTGTGCTTCTTTCAATTCTGTAATGTCACGGGCAATACAGACATATCCGAGTATTGAGCCGTCAGCACCTGACATGACTGAGCTTGAAAAAATTACAGGGATTTCCAAGCCCTTCTTTGTGGTATAGACTGTTTCTAAATTGTCGATAAGCCCCCTTAAAACATACCCGTCAACTTCCGTTCCCTTTGTGATAAGCTCGGTGTCAAAAATGTTTTGGGCGGGAGTGCCGATTAATTCCTCCTCCCGGTATTGAAGAAAGTAGCAGGTCGCTGAATTTACCATGCTAATAGTATAGTCTGCTGAAACGACAATGAGAGGATCAAACATGCTCTGTATGATATTGTTAAAAAAGTCCTTTGAAACGGTTGTTTTCTGCAAGTTAGATGTCATTTCATTAATAGTATCTGCAAGCAGACCTAATTCGCCGTGAATGCCTGTAAAAGCGCGTACATCAAAGTTGCCGCTGCTGATGGAAAGGCTGGTTTTTACAAGATTACTTATTGGCTTGGAGAATTGTCTGGAAACATAAAGGGCAATCAGTACTGAAATAAACATGACGCCAAGTGAAAGGCCAATGGAGATGAAGACGGTCTCCTTCATTTCAGAGGCGATGATGTCAGGTGGCAGGCTGTATACCACGCGCATAAAGTTCTTCTGATCTGAACCTAGTTTTATATCTTTAAAATTAATGAACGTCCTCTCATCTGCTTTAGTGTCACCCGCTAGATACGATCTTGGATCAAGGAGCATTTCTTGATCATCAGGAGAGGCGATTACTGTATTATTGCTGTCTAACAGCCATACCACTGACCTGTTAAAAATCGTAAGGTTCGAGATATACCCAATGTATTCTTCAAGACTGAGCTGTAAAATAATGGCGCCGCCAAATCCTCCGATGTCAGGTTCCAGCTTGGCAATGCCTACCAACATTGTCTTCCCTTGATTTTCGAACTGCAACGGCCCTTCATATAACAGGGTGCGCGGTGATTCAGATCGTAATCTCAGGTAAAGGTCGGCTATTTTATCAGAAAGCCCGCCATCTGCCTGCAGCTGCTTCAATGATTTATAATCTCTCATTCTCCTGGTGCCCTTAACATTGATCAGACAGCTTCCGGATGCATTGATAAACATAAATGAAATATATTTGCTGTCAGATTTCAAAAACTGGATGAACTGTCTTTCGGCCTCCGGTCTGTGAAAGTAGAGTTGCTCATCCTGAACTGTCAATAAATTATCAAGAGTGGGAGAGGATTCCAGGAACGTGAGGTCTTTCTCTATGTTCGCCGTGTACGTTTTATCAAAATAGTCGATGGTGTTTTTTAATTTAGTTTCGAGATGCCTTCTTGTATCTTCCATAATAAATTTTGCTGTACGGGAATAATTCACCAGCCCCGACACAATGGCAGTGACAAGGCTGATCAGTATAAAATAGAGCAGCAGTTTATGGAATATCGAGAGACCTTTATAGTTTTTATGCTGATGCATTTCTCTGTTTGCCGGTCGTTCCTTTACTTATGATTATTTTGGTCCAGTGCCATTGCCCTTTCTACATATTCGTCGATCAGGGTATTATCTTTCAAATTACCGTCAAGCCCTAACATTGCAGCCCTCTGCCTGTTTACGATAAAGGGGCCTCTATCAGGTGCATAGGAACTCATTTCAGCAGGTTTTTTGCCTTCTTCCAGTATTTGATAGGCCAACTTTACAGCCTCATAGCCCTGCTTGAATCCTGAATCATCGACCGCACACAGTATTCCTTCCTTTACAAACTGTCTTTCGTGAGCAGCGTCGGGTTTTTTGATGTTCTCAAGATACCACGCGCCTATTTTCATCTGGTCAACCGGTTTCCCATTTGAATCTTTTATGGTGTTGTGGTTCAGAATGAAAAAGGCATCCGCCCTTTCACGCAGTTCAAGGGCCTTTGACTTCCATTCATCAAGTGAATTTGTCATCACCGTCTCCACGAGAGTTACCGGCAGTTCTCCCTGTGCCGCCAGTCTCTTAAGTTCCTTGGCCTTGGATCTGCCCGTCGGCGAATCATCCGATAAAACGGCCATTGTCGTAATGTCAGGGACCAGCTTTTTCAGGTGCATAACTGTCTCTTTAAGGTATCCTGCCTGATAAACTCCTGTTACATTGTGGCCCGGCTTCTCGATTGAATCAAGGAGCCCGTATTTAAGCGGAAGCCCGTTTACTCCCCAGAATACCATCGGTATTTCGGTGTCAATATACTGTTTACCTATGTAGTTGGTTGCGTTGTCATCGCCAAGCAATATAATGTCTGGTTTAAATTCTTCTATTTTCTTGATGACCAGTGAGACAGTTTTTTGTATCTCACTCTTTGTGCTTTTACGTTTTGTGTCCATCCAGAGTTTCATGATAATAGCAGTGGAACTATTAACATAATCAGTATTCGTATATTCTTCTGCCTGTTTTTCACTGTCCAGATATTTATACTTAAGGAGAGCATCAACAACACCGCTGTTCGTATCCTGGGACCAGAGGTATTCACGGTGATAGCTGCTTATGAGAAGAATGCGTTTTTTCCCTCCCTCGACTGTGGCACCTTCAACATATTCTTCTATTCCCATATCTTTCGTGAGTTTGATCCCAAGCATTCTTGCCCGTTGTTTGTTTACCATAAGTGGGCCACGCTTCGGTGCACGGGGCTGATATGTTGCAGGGTCTGCGCCATTGGCCAGGATGTCATGTACAATATGTGCTGCCTCATAGCCCTGGTTGTACCCTGAGTCTTCGGCAGCGCAAAGCATACCATTTTTTACAAAAATACCCATTGAGGCTTCAGGAATACTTATGTTTGACACGTACCATTGCGATACTTCCTCAATCGGGACATAATTACCTTTACTGTCCATCAGTCCTGAATACTGCGCTATAAAAAAAGCGTCAACTCCCTTCTGCAGATCCAATGCTCTTCTTTTCCAGAGTTCGTAATCATTTGTGGATACAGTTTCAAGCAGTTTGACAGGTAATGCCCCCTCCTGACTGAGCAGAGATATTTTTTTTGCATGTGATCTGCCGCTTGATGTTTTATCTGATAAAACGGCAAATGTTTTAACGTCAGGTTCAATGGTTTTTAAGAGTTCCAAACTTTCAGCGTAATATCCTGACTGATACACACCGGTTATATTATGGCCCGGGGTTTTTATATTATCGACCAGACCATATTTGACCGGAGTATTATTTACCCCCCAGAAAACCACCGGCTTCTGTGAATCGAGAAACAGGTTGCCTATATATTTTGCAGCATTATCGTCTCCGAGTACTATGATGTCAGGATTGAATTCACGGGCACCCTTAAATACTTTTTTACTGATTTCTTCCACTTCCCGATTACTGCTCTTTCTCTTCGTATCCATCCACATTCTCTTGTGAATTGCTGTTGAGGTTTCCACATAATCTTTTTGCATATATTCCTCAATCTGGGACTGACTGTCAAAATATCCGAATTTCAGCATTCCTGCAGAGAATCCCTCGTTCGTACCCTTTGACCAGAGATACTCCCTGTGGTAACTGTCGATTACCAGTATTCTTTTTTTGTCAGCTGCTGTTTTCGATTCTCCAAAACTCTCCACTGCCAGGGAAGCCAGGGTTATCAGCATGAACAACCTGATAGTGGTCATCGAAGTATATTTTATTTTCGCAATAGTCTTTTTCATTTTTTCTCCTTGTTCATACAATACTTATTCTTAAGTAGGCATTGATATATATTTTTTTCTTATACGACATAAGCTTACAAATACTTAACCTATTGAAGTGTAATCTAACCTGGATGAATGCTCTGGAATTTCTGGGGGGATGTATTAATTAAAAGAAAGATTTCAAGTATTTGTTGATAATACTGTCGCTTACGCCAATGATATCTTGCCCGCTAAAATAACATCGACAATCGAGGCGTCAAACTGGGTCCCGGAATTCTCTCTTAATTCCTGGAGGACCCTTTCAGTTGAAAGCGCCTGTCTGTACGGCCTGTCCCTCATCATCGCGTCAATGGCGTCAGCAACCGCGACAATCCTGGCGGAAAGCGGGATATCTTCCCCATTCATACCATGAGGGTACCCGTTCCCGTCATATCGTTCATGGTGATATTGAATAACAGGAATTGCCTCCTCTAGAAAAGGGATTGACTGTACAATTCTGACGCCGATGGTGGGATGCTTCTGTATTTCTGCATACTCATCGCTTGTCAGGTGGCCCTTCTTGTTTAAAATACTCTCGACAATGCCTACCTTCCCGATATCATGAATGGAAGCAGCATGCTGAATCTCTCGTACTGCCTCCTGGGCTACTCCCATTTCCTCAGCCACAGCAGCAGAGAGTTTTGCAACGCGGCCGGAATGTCTGAAGGTATAATGGTCTTTTGCGTCAATCGTAAGAATCAATGCCTGGACCGTGCTTTCATAATATGTCAGCAGGTTATTCCGGGCCTCGCTGACCTGGTTTTCGAGATAGGATGCCCTGTCAAGCAGTATCTCCCTTTCCATCTTCAAATCTTTATTGGCCCGCCTCTTTTCGAGCCCCTTTTTGATGACCAGCAAAATGTCATCTTTATCAAATGGCTTGATCAGATAGTCGAAAGCTCCGCACCGTATGGCATCCCGGGCAGTGTCCAGACTTGCATACGCCGTCAATAATATGACTTCTGTATCTGCATGTCTCTTTTTTATCTCCTGAAGCGCGGTGATGCCGTCCATCTTCGGCATCCTGATATCCATGACCACAAGGTCAAAGGGATGTTCACTCATCATTTTGAGCCCTTCATGGGCCCCTTCGGCGGTTGATACATTATACTGGTCCTTCAGCACCATCCGTATGGATTCCCGGGGAGCCAGTTCGTCATCAATCACCAGAATTTTTTCTTTCGTGTCCACTGAGTCGACCTTCCTCACAGGTTCTCTCTTTCATTTCTCAATTTCTGACTGGCACGCCTCTTGTCCAGGCCCTTTTTAACTAGCAACAGCAGGTCATCTTTATCAAACGGCTTTATCAAATAATCAAAAGCCCCGCAGAGTATGGCATCCCTCGCCGTGTCAAGATTTGCATATGCCGTCAACAATATTACTTCGATGTCCGAATATCTCTTTTTTATCTCCCGCAATGCGGTTATGCCGTCCATTTCAGGCATCCGAACATCCATGACAACAAGGTCAACAGGATTTTTACTCATATATTCAAGCCCCTCATATGCTCCGGCGGCTGTCGAAACGTTATATTCATCCTTCAAGACCATCATCACGGATTGCCGGGGAGCCAGTTCATCGTCAATCACCAGAATGGTCTCTCTACTGCCCACTGAATCGGCCCTCCTCAAGTGACATATTTGATGTTCTTCTCTCAAAAATCGGCAGCTGGATCACAAAGGCATTCTTCCCCTGAATATTTCTAAAGGTCAGAGAGCCTTCATGTCCCTCAATGATCTTATGACTTATCGGGATATTCAGTTCAGTGCCAAGGTGGTCAATGTCCAGAATCGGCTTTAACAGTTTCTGCATCTCATCCTGCAGCGCCCCGTCACCTTCGAAACCCAGTACAACCTCGACCAGCTGATTTGTTTCATCCGGGACGTTTGTCTTTAATGTTATTGACGTTCCGTCTGGTGTCCTGTCTATAATGTTCAGGACCAGGTAATAGATGGCCTTGAGCAGCTGTTTTTTATCGGCGTTTATATTTAATTCCTTTTCGGTCGGCTGCACAGACAGTTTGTGCGTCTGCGGTATCTGCCTGGAAACAAATTCCGAGGCTTCAGACAGGACATCGTTCATGCTTTCCTTACGAAAGTTGTAATTCTGTGACGTTGAAAACACAACCAGCTTGTCAATCAACACATTCAGCCTG
>Ga0209536_100011357_pt1 | contig 13059 bp, 8 predicted proteins | sample DeeMarSeWOR28_12_FD_187461 | JGI IMG/M metagenome (GOLD analysis project Ga0209536, IMG submission 187461) | Marine sediment microbial communities from White Oak River estuary, North Carolina - WOR-2-8_12 (SPAdes) (version 2) | ecosystem: Environmental > Aquatic > Marine > Intertidal zone >...
CACGGTGCCTCCTCTGGCATTGATGAAAGCTTTATTGACAACCATTCCAAAGGTATCAGAAGCGGCAAGAACAATTTTCCCGTTGTCGGCATTCAGCAGGCTCCGGTTCGAAACATCGGCAGTTCCGTCGCCGACGCCTGCGACTTCAACCAAGACCTGGCTGCCATCCTGGGCAAGATATACGTTGTCACCAGCAGCTAGTACCATCAATCCGTCTGTAGCGAAGACCCCCATATAATTCATGACCTTCGTACCTATGAGATAGACCTTGTCAGCGTTGATGCTCCCGTGATTTGTCACTTCGCCGTTGCCGCCCTCGAATTCCATCTGGTTGGCGGGGTCCGCCAGAACCGCGTTGAATGCAGCGTCCGACATGTTGAGACCTGAGGCGACTAGCTGCGCGACATTGACAGTTGATCCGGAACCAAAGACTATCCCGGCGGGATTGACGACAAAGACGCGGCCGTTGGCATTTAAAGCACCGTCAAACTGCGTCGGGCTTGCGGAAATAATCCTGTTGAGCACCGCCGAGGCGCTACTTTCGACCCCGCCCAAAAACTGGTTGAACTCAACTATCTCGCCTGTGCTTGTGTCGAAGCTGTTCCAGTTGATGATCGCGCCATGGTCGGTGTCTATGACTGTATGAGGTCCAAAGGTCGTGCTGATAACGCCGGAATTGACGCCCATATCGACCGCTTCAAGAGCGAGAACAGCCGGCAGCGATGTGTTCAAAATCAGGCAACACACCAGAAGATATATCGTGACCTTCCTCCAACAACGCCCTCTTGAATCCTTCTTCAATCTTTCCATCATCCGTCCCCTACAGAAAAGTAATAATCATCACCTATATTCGTCCATGCACTATATAGCCGTCCCGACTTCTTTGCTGGGTCGGCTACCCTGTTCGTCATCATATAGGAAAGACGATTGCGTACGCCGATAGACAGATAAAGCGCGCCGTATAGGGCACAAGAATCCTCGCCTTCCCGCAAATCCACCCCAATACCCTCTCCAACCACTACAAAATTAGCCGCCGCTATACTGAGACAGCCCTCTCCAAGAGAATACAGTGAATTATACATCTTGTGGCTCCATATGTCAAGAATAATCTGGGTATCGCCGCTTTTTCAACTGCACGTGGTTGTTGCGGAATCGTTTCTTGCGCTGACGTGACCGGGGCGCATGATGCAAATTTGAAATTGATCAGAGAGGCCTTTCGACCTATAATCAATCGCTGCTGGAAATTCAGCACGAGGTAAAGTGCGTAGTCACGTGTGTGAGAAATGCCAAAGACCAATAAAATCTATACTGTAAGCCAGATCAATTCGCTGGTCAAAACAGCACTCGAAGAAAGATTACCTTCGCGACTGACCGTCAGAGGTCAGATAAGCGACTGGAAACATCATTCGAGTGGGCACTGCTATTTCTCGCTGAAGGACACAGGCGGGATACTTCCCTGTGTCATGTGGGCAAGCAAGTTCAGAACTGTCAAGTTTGCACCCGAAGACGGAATGGAGGTCCTCGCGACCGGTTACGTCGATGTCTACCAGGTCGCAGGCAAATATCAGTTTTATGCCGACAGGCTTGAGCCGGCCGGAGTCGGAGCGCTCCAACTGGCCTTCGAGCAGACAGTCGCAAAGCTGCTGAAAGAAGGGCTGTTCGACGAAGCGAAGAAGAAACCGCTGCCGTTGTACCCGATGCGAATCGGCATGCTGACAAGTGAATCGGGAGCGGCAGTGCATGATATTGTCGACAGCATCCACAGCCGGTGGCCTTGCGCGACGTTGTTCTTGTATCCGGTGCCCGTACAGGGCGAGCAAGCAGCCGAAGAAATTGCCCACGCGTTGCGGCAGACAAATAGGCGCAACAGCACACTCAATCTCGACATTCTGATAATCGCCCGGGGGGGAGGCTCGCTGGAAGATTTGTGGGCCTTCAACGAAGAGATTGTGGCACGAGCGGTTTTCGACTCCAGAATACCCGTTGTAAGCGCGATTGGTCACGAGGTCGATACCACGATTGCAGATCTAGTTGCCGACGCCAGAGCATCGACGCCAACCAAAGCGGGTGTTGTGGCTGTCCCGGACCAGCAAGAAATACTGACACAATTGGCCGCCACCGAACAAAGGCTGACCACCCAGATCAGGGCAATGGCAAGATCGGCAAGGCAGGATTTGGAAATTGTCCTGGCCAGCGCGCTGTTTAGAAACCCTCTCTCACTCGTACAAGACGCCAGCCAGCAATTGGATGAGTTGATCGCGGAACTCACCGACGCAATGAAAGAGCTGCTGGAGCGGGCACGCCGGAAGTTGTCCGCCTCCTATGAGCAGGTGGCCAGAATCGAGCCGCACAGGCTTTTAGGAAGAAGAAGCGTCGAAGTCAGCGAGTGGCAAAACCGCGTCAATTTAGCGATCAACGCAATCGTAAACAACCGCCGAATGCAGCTTACGGCACAGGCAAACCGCCTGACTGCATTGAATCCCAAGTCAGTTCTACAGCGGGGATACAGCATCACAACCAACAAGAGAACCGGGCTTTTGGTGAGAACCGCCGAAGACGTGCGCCCCGGAGACCGCCTAAATACAGAACTTGCCAGCAAGAATTTGATTGAAAGTGAGGTAGTGAAGAAGTAAAAAGGCAAAATGTAGAAGACAAAAGGCACAAGTGAAACACATGGCAGAGAAGAGTCAAAAAAACGACATCGGCAAATTGAGCTTCGAAGAGGCAATCACGGGACTTACGGATATCGTCGGCAAAATAGAACAAGGTCAGATCCCGTTACAGGACAGTCTTCAGCAGTACGAAAAGGGAATGGCCCTCATAAAGCACTGCAGGACGATACTCCAGAAGGCTGAGAAGCGCATCGAGAAAATAACGGAAGAACAAACCGACGGTGAAGAGGACTGAGACCATAGACGTTGAAGTGAATTGATCCTTCGCCATAAATACAGGCAATAGGACATACGAAACGCGAGCGTGGCGGAATTGGCAGACGCGCCAGGTTTAGGTCCTGGTGTCCATTAGGACGTGAAGGTTCGACTCCTTTCGCTCGCATTCTCTCACACGATGAATTTGGAGTTGTCACGCAATGATACAGTTCAAAAGCGGAAAAATGATCTTCATTTCACTTGCGACATTATGCGTCTGCTGTTGGCAGATTTCTCTCACCGCAGAACCCAAGTCCGACTCGGTACCGGTCACGGCCATATTGGGAGCGTTCGAAAGAGAAGTGACGTTGATCGAGGATCGGGTGAACCAAAGGCTGGACCGTAAGATTGAGCAAATACAGTTCGTCAGCGGTAAGCTAAACGGTCAGCAAGTCGTCGTGACATGGACCGGCGTTGGCAAGGTCAACGCGGCGATGACGACCACGCTGCTTATCGAGCACTACAAGCCAAAACGGATAATCTTTACCGGGATCGCCGGCGGGGCAAATCCAGAGCTCGAACCGGGGGACATAGTGATCGCCGAGAAGACGGCCCATCACGACATGGGGACGGTATGGCCCGAGGGTCTCTTTTGCAGAGGTGTCAGAAGCCGGCTCGACGGTTTCGAGAATCCCGTCTTCTTTCGCGCCGACCCCGACCTCATCAAGTTAGCAGAGCAAGCATCCGAACTGGCCAGCTTCGAGAGCATAAAGACACCCGAGGGCGAGAGGGAGCCGAAGATCCTGCGCGGTGTCATCGTGACGGGCGACTCTTTCATCGCCTCGAGCGACAAGTGCGCCGAACTGCGCAAGAAACTCCAAGCCGATGCAGTGGAGATGGAGGGAGCGGCGGTAGCACAGATTTGCTTTCAGCGTGAGATTCCATGTCTCGTCATACGCAGCATCAGTGACAACGCCGATGAGGGCGCCGTACTTGACAAGCAGATGTTTTACATAATGGCGGCCAGGAACTCCGCCAGCCTCGTCGCCGAGATAGTTGGGCTTCTGGGAGCAGAGTCTGCCGCGCGGGAGAATACGGAAAGTAAAGAGCCGGAGGACTGAGAATGCTCGACGAGTATTTCGGACTGTCCAAAAAACACACGAAGTTCAAGATTGAGCTCGTGGCCGGACTGACAACTTTCCTCACCATGGCCTATATTGTCTTTGTGAATCCGTCTATCCTGAGCCTGGAGGGGATTGAACTGAGTGATATCGAACGAATGGACAAGCAGGCCCTGATCGCTGTCACCTGCCTCGTGAGCGGCTTTGCCACCATAATCGTCGGTATATTCGCTAAGGCTCCGATCGCAATGGCGCCAGGCATGGGACTAAATGCATTCTTCGCTTATCTGGTGAGTTCCGGGAAAATGGACTGGCGAACGGCTCTTGGCGTGGTCTTCCTCTCGGGCCTGCTCTTCCTGATCCTGACGTTGCTGGGGCTGCGGAAAAGGCTCGTCGAGGCCATCCCCGAATCGCTTGTCTCGGCGATAGCCGTCGGTATCGGCCTGTTCATCACGTTCATGGGGCTGGTCAAACTGGGAATCGTAGTCAGTGATGAACATACGCTCGTCAAAGCCGGGCCGCTAAAGACAAGCGTACTGATCGGGTTGTTCGGGCTGCTAGTAATGGTTTTCTGTGAGATGAAGAAGATAACAGGAGGGCTCGTCGCAGGGATTTTCACATCTACCCTGTTGGCCGGCCTGTCTGGAAGGGTCGAAATGCCGCAGAGTCTAATATCTCTGGACATGAATCTTGGAGCAGTTGCTCTCCAATTGGACATCCTCGGCGCCCTGAAATGGAGTTTCTTCGGCAGCATCTTCACTCTGATGTTTATTGACATGTTCGACAGCGTAGGGACATTGGTCGCATGCTGTCACCAAGCAGACATGGTCGATAAGGAAAATCGAATAGAAGGACTTGACCGCCTGCTCGGAATCGACGCCATCGCCACTATGATCGGCTCACTATTCGGGACATCGACGACAACGGCGTACATGGAATCCGCGGCGGGAATCGAGCAAGGAGGCCGAACCGGATTGACGGCTGTTGTTACCGGGAGCCTCTTTTTGTTGACAGTCCTGTTTGTCCCGGTAGTCGGCATAGTCCCCGCATACGCCACCGCTCCGGCCCTGATCATGGTAGGCCTGTTCATGATGAAGCAAGTCAAAAGAATAGACTTCGCGAATATGGAAGAGGCATTCCCGGCGTTTATCATCATAGTGATGATAGCGTTGAGCTACAGCATCAGCACAGGCCTGGCGTTTGGATTCGTTTCTTTCACATTGATCAAGACAATCTCAGGCAAGGCAAGAGAAATAAGGCCCGCCATGTGGATCATCGCAGCTCTATCGGTACTGTTCCTGACAATTGATCAGATCAGCGGCATTATCGAACATCTTAGATCTTTGATATAGGACGCCTCCAATGGTATACTCACCGGATATCAAAAACAAATTCTTGATCAAGGAGTGAACTCTTATGCAAACCAAATCTACGGGCAAAAAGAAGTTATCTTTGAGTCGGCGCAGTGTTTTGGCGATGGGCGCCGGTTCGGCCGCAGTCACCTTGAGTCGCGCGGGCCGGCTACCCGCTGCTGAGGCGAGTGAGTCGGGCATTGTTACTCCACCGCCTGGTAAACGCATCTTGGTGTCGTGCAAACTGGGTATGCTTCCAAAAAAGTTGGATGGTAAGACCCTGACCGTCACGGATCGACTCCGCTTGGCGGGCGAGGCAGGGTTTGATGGTGTCGATTTTGACCAGGCCGGCGAATATACACCGGCGCAGGCGCGTGACGCCGTACGCACGTCAGGGGTGTTTGTACACAACGCGATTAACCACGACCACTGGCGGCAACGGCTCACGAGTGCAAATCAAGAGGAGCGCGACCGCGGCCGGGCGAACATCGAGCACTGCATACGCGTCTCTCATGCCGCCGGCGGCAGCGGAGTGCTGATTGTTGTGGGCAGGGGAGAGGATGGACCCGCTGATGTGATCGAAGCGCGGGCTCGCAAGGAAATCCAAACACTGCTGCCATTGGCCTCAGCCCTTGGCCAGATGATTCTGGTTGAGAACGTCTGGAACCGCATGATGTACGACCACGATGCGCCACCGGAACAGGGCGCAGAGCGCTTCGTCAAGTTTGTGGACAGTTTCAACAGCCCGTGGGTGGGAATGTACTATGATATCGGCAATCACTGGAAGTACGGACAGCCGGGCGAGTGGATCCGTACATTCGGCCACCGCTGCGTTAAGCTCGATGTGAAGGGATTCAGCCGTGCCAAGAATAAGTTTGTGGATATCACCAGCGCCGACGATGACATTCCATGGGACGATGTGCGCAAGGCTCTCAACGATGTCGGCTTTGCCGGCTGGGCAACGGCAGAAGTCGGTGGCGGTGATCTGAAACGACTGACACTGGTGCGTGAGCAGATGCAGAGGGCTTTTGGCCTGTAGACGCGATATGCGTACGAACTCTCTGACGGGTCGATTCGGGACCAGAGCTGATAGTGGCAGTCCGCATGGAAATCGCCAAAAGCATCGAACACCGACGGTGTAGGAGGCGACAGATCTTACTCGCCCGGAGAAGGCACTGAAGCCGTCCAGTTGTCCGGATCGTTGCCGTAACCAGAAGCTACCATTCGCGTCAGAGATTGGCCGCCGCCGTCGGGCTCTGTGGGCCACAAATCTACCGCTCCGGGGGCGTTTTCGGGATGTGTGCCATCACTGTATACTACCCTGTCGACACGGATGTCATACAGCGTGCCGGACTCGTCGATATCGCCGGGCATAACCAGCTCCAGCCTTTCTCCGGCATTGTTCAATCTGCCGTCGTAGGGGCCAAGAATCTTCTCAGCCGGCACGCTCGGGTAGCGCCAGGCAAACGCTGCGGGGTCTTTGACAATCAGCAGATACTCACCTGCGGCAATTGTAATCACTGGATCGGCAGGGAAGGCAAACTCGACGCCGTCGGTGAACTTCCAAGGTTCGCCACTTTCAAAATCATACAGAATCACCGCCTCAGCCGAGATGTTGCAGAGCTCGATGTATTCATATTGGTCACCGGTGTACGGACTGTCAGCAGGCCAATCCGGATTGTACATGATCTCGCTGATGACTATCGGGCCGACCTTCGGACCGGCGTTTGCAGAGCCGGGCGTCTCGTTGTCCATAGCCACGAAGTTGTAGTTTCCGGTGCTGGCCTTGTAGTAACGTCCGAACGACACGCCGGTCAGTGAAGCGCCGAAATCTTCCACTTCGCGATACCCTGTCAACACACCATCTTGCCCCGAACTCAAATACACCTGCTCGCCGTTCTCGCTCAGGGCAAAGGGCTCATGGCAGCCGGGATCGCTCGTGTTGCCGAAGTGGAGGCTCTGGGTCAGCACGAGATATTCATTAGCACCGAGCGTGGTGCCAGCTGCAATCTCGTATTTGGCAAGATCGCTCTGGCTGTCACTGACCAGCCAGCCGCCGACATCGATGGTCGCCCCGGTGGTGTTATACAGCTCGATCCAGTCCGAGGCATCATCGTGTGAATGTGCCAACAGCTCGTTGATGACTATGGCGCCCGGATCGGGGATGAGGCCGCCGCCATCGGCTCCCGGCGATCCGCCGGCGTATGCGCTTGCGTGCCAGAAGTCCTTCTGCTGCCAAACGCTCAGATCAGGATTGGCTGGGTCAGTCGCCGTCAGCGAGAAACCCTCTCCGTCGGTAACGCTGAGCCAGCCATCCTTGTAGTCAAAGTCCAGAATGATCCGGCCCACGGCATCGGCAAGCGTTATTCTCTCGCCGGCATTGCTCAGGTTGCCGGAGTATTGACCGGCTATGTTGATGATCGGGCCGTATCTGGCCTGGAAGGCATCTATGTCTCGGACAACCACGACATGTTCAGACGCCCGCAATTCAATGTTCGGGAAGACAAAGTCTACTCCGTTTGTCAGGCTTACCAGGTTCAAATTGATCGTTTCTGCTCCGATGTTCTTAAGTTCGATGAACTCCTCATCGGCGTTGCGTGGATTATACATTATCTCTGTGATCCGCAGACTCTCCGCTACCGGACCTATGGAAAAATTAGCCTCATTAAGCGCACTCCACGAGCTGCCGTTCAACGCACGCGCCTTGACGTTGGTCGTGCCCGTCAGCTTGATCGGCCCGGTATACCGGTTCACACCGGGTAAGTCGGTATCTTCGGTTTCGTCGCTCGGCACAAGAAGCTCGGCTGAGATGAGAAAATCAGGATCTGAGGCAGAGCTGTTCATGCCGTGGATAGCCAGCAAGTTGCTGCCTTGCTGCAAAAGGCCCAGCGAAGAAGAGACATCGATACTCTCGAACCACACGGCCTCGGAATCCAGGCGGCTGGAGACGGCCGCACCGTTCCAAACGGGCGCATCGCCGACATTTCGACTGGCAACCTCGATACCGTTGAGAAAAGCGATGAAACCGTCGTCATATCTCACATTCAGCGTCAACGAATTGAAGTCAGCGGGGTCCTCGCTCAGGACAAATGGAATGCGTACATAACATGTGGCGCTCCTGTCATACATCTGCGATTCTACGTCGAGGCTGATGAGCCCTTCGAAGCCTGATTCTCTCTCGTAGCCGATTCCGCCCGGGCTGCCCGCCGATCTTGTCCAACTGCGGTCGTTAAAGCCGGTGGGATTCTTCCAAGTATCACCAACCGGGCGAATCGGCACCAATACAAACTTCTGAGCACTTTCAGGCACGAGCATACCACCCGTTCCTTGCGAAGCCACCGGCTGGTACGGATCGCTGCCGTCAAGCGTGTAATAGATCGCACCGTGAGTAGCGCTCATCATCAAGTCGAATCCGGCCGTGACGTACCCACCTTGTTGATTGAACGTTGGCGACGCGGCGGCATACTCGCGGCCTATCTGGCTGTCCATCCAGGCCAGCCGGTCCTCAAGCCAGCCTTTCATCCAGGTGATCTCTTCCTGATACGTGTTGGCAACGTACCAGTTCGGCCAAAGGCGCGAGCCGAGAATCTTCCAGCGTACAAAGTTTCTAGCCTGTGCTTCATCGAGCAATCTTGCGGTATCGTCGATATAGTTGAGCAATCTGGCCGTCGTAAAAAGACTGTTCCGTAATTGGAACCACCGGTCTGCATATCGCCTCTGGAACAGCGGATCCTCGAACAGGCGTCGCCACCAGGGATAGTCACCGGCGCTGATCAGGTCGTAGTACCAGCCGGTCGGCAGCCATCCATTGAGGTAATCGGCGTTGCCCAGTGACAGATTGTAGTCCCAGGCCGGTCCCATGGTAATCTTGCCGCCCCGGTCCTTGTACATATAGGTGCTGAGCCGGAAACCGTCGATGTTCTTGGTCAGTTCGACCAGGATATGGATATCAATAAAGGAGTCCACATCAATGTATTTTGCATACCCCACATTGGGATCCTTGAAGTTCGGCCCGTTAAGTGCAGACTCGAACTCAACGATATAACTTCGAAGCCAGCTCTTCTGCGCCTCGGTAATATCGTATCCATTCGGATCAACGTATATGAGCTGCAGACCCGTGCTGGTGTTAAAGGTCGGTTCGCCCGAATCGAGCTTGTCTTTCTTGAAGATATATCCGCCCGTGATCTCGGGCTCAGTATTATCATCGAGCCCCAGTGCCTCAATGTCCACGCGGTCCTTGTTGCGTTTGATCTTCTCCATCCATATATATACGCCCACGTAGTCGCTCATCGAGACTCCCCTGCCGTCGGAGTTCAGAAACACCTCAATGAATTTTGTGCGGGAGGAGTATTGCCCCATCTCGTTGCTCCAGTTGTACGACAGGAAGTTGCGCATCAGCGATTTGTCCGAATAGGGACCGTGCAGGACCCAGTCAGATTCGGCGGGAAAACCAAAAATAGAAACCGCCACTTCCCTGTCATTCTCATCCCATGTCTCGAAGTGATACTGCTTCTTGGCAAAACCCGCAGAACTCTTGCCGCGAACGTCGATACCGGCCCTGGTGACCAAGGCGGGCGGATCGGTCACGCGCGCTCGGCCTCTGGCCGGAACGTCAATGAAGCTGGCAAAGCTCAATGCATGACTTGTTTCGGTGAGGGTCTTGCCAAACGTGTCAATGACGACAATAGGCAGATTGGAGCTGAAAGTAGTGATGTCAGGATCGAGAAAGACGTAAGGTTGCGTCCGAACAACAGAGGACTTCCAGCCGGTCTTCAACGCAACAGCCCGCAGAGCCGTGCTGCGGCTGATGGTGACCGGACCTTGATACTCTATCCCGCTACGGGCCCGGCCGCCGAGCTGGCCTGGTTCGGAGCCGTCGGTCGAGTAGTAGATTGTGGCGCCTTCGGTTTCTGTGGCCATCATGACTGTAAACGACGCATCGTAGAATCCCTCGGGCCGGCTGAATTTCACCTCGGCAACCTCGCCGAAATAGCCGCCGCTGTTTTCGCCTTCGGGGCTTGGGAATCCAAAGAAACGCAAACCTTCGTCGGCATCGGGGTAACGACCAAACGAAACATCAGTAGATTGCTCCGGAAAGAGAATGCTGTCGATCAAAGTGACGCCGTCACTATCGAAAAGACCAATCTCCTCGCCGCCGGCACTGAGCCTGAAACCCGCGTGCAGGCCGGCGTCGGTAGTGTCGTTGTCAGCCCATACTAACAGATAACCTCCGGCGTCGATTGTGGTCGCTGCCGGGTCATAGTCGGGAACACGCCATTTGACAGCAAAAGACAGATCATCCGTCAGATACATGCCGCCTATGTCGATAGCGTCAGGTCCGTAATTGTGTATCTCGATCCAATCGTCGTACTGGCCCTGTGGATCCTGCAGGGAGCTGCGGTTTGACGCCATAAACTCATTGATGGCCAGCGGCAGATGCCTCTGAAGCTGCTGGGTTACAAATACGCTTTCGTCTGGGTTCAAATCGTCTGCGGGATAGTCGCCCCGGGCCGAACCAATGAAGAACAAGGCTGTCGCACAAACAAGAAACAATATTCCTATATGTCTGAACATCTCTGTTCCCTTCCTCTATGATGTTTAGGATCACTGAACTAGGGCCTCAGTTCCAACAACCCCTCGGATATTCTAACATACCGACGTAAGCATAGTCAACATCTTTTCTCAGTGTGAGCAGTTCGCTTATTGATATGGCCCAGCAGGGAAGAAACTGTGAGATTGCGGCCCCAACGGGATTTCCCACTGCCCTCGGTGGGGCCCGACTACAACTCTATGCCTGAGTTTGTCGCCGAGACTTGCGCAACTGAAGGTTGATGTTTTCGATGCGGACATCAAACGGCGGATGCGATGAGAAATAGCTGCCGAGGTCGAATTTCTCGGGAGCCGACTTGAGTTTGGCCAGGCGCCGAAACAATTGCACACTTGCCCGCGGGTCGTATCCTGCGGCGGCCATCAGGCGAACTCCAAGCTGGTCGGCCTCGGACTCCAGCTCCTGCGAATACGTACTCTCGAGAAACTGCACTCCCACCTTGCGCAGCCAGCCGGAAAGGGCGCCGCGAATCGGGACTGCTCGCGACGCGGCGGTTATAGCCGAATTGCTTACGATTCGGTTCATCGCATGTCCTCTGATAACGTGACCCATCTCATGGCCAAGGATAAACGCCACTTCGTTTTCATCCTGCCGGCATAGTTCCACCAGTGACTTGGTCACAAAGATGAAACCGCCTGGAAGAGCAAAGGCATTGGGCTCGGAGCCTTCGACGGTCTCAAAACTAAACACACGAGCTTTGTTGGCCACGCAGGTGACCACCTTGTGACCTATCTCATTTAGCATCTGTTCGATCTGAGGTTCGCGGCCAAGCCCCAATTGAGTCCTGATTTCATGCGCCAGGTCCCGCCCTACCTCGTGCTCAACCTTGATGGCGTCGGACTCGGCTCCGGTGACCGATTGCCAGATCCACTTTGCCTTGCGGACCTGAGGTCCAACCTTTCTGCCCAAATTGTAGAACAGTTTGCTCAACTTACCGATTCTCCCTGGCGAACAGCAATTGCAGCGATTCTGCAGGCCCATCTTATTCAATCAGAGGTGGGGCAGTCAAGTGGAAACTGAATTCCAAATGAGTTCCAAACAGCGCCGAGTACACGCATCGCCCCACAGCATCACCCCGCAACGTCCACCTTCTCTGCGAGAACATGTGGATAGGTGTTTGGTCTCTTGCGGCGAGCTTGATACGCATTTTACTTGCATTTGTCGAAAGACATGGTAGAATTCGCAGATAATACTGTCGTGCGCTATTGGCCAGAAAAGAATGTGAAGTAACCGACCATCGCAATGAAGGTCGCGCCAAGACCAGGTTGTTCACTGATTCCCTTTGAAAGTATGTTATGTATTCAGACTATATTCGTAATGTAGCAATAATTGCCCATGTTGATCACGGCAAGACAACGCTTGTGGATCAGCTTCTTTACCAGTCCGGGATGTTTCGGGCCGGCGAACTCGACAAATTGGCCGGAGGCGAGCATGGATTGATCATGGATTCGAATCCGCTAGAACGCGAGCGCGGCATAACAATCCTGAGCAAGAACTGCGCAATTCCCTATACGGATTCGCAGGGCTGTGAATACAAAATTAACATAATCGACACGCCCGGACACGCCGATTTCGGAGGAGAGGTGGAACGCGTTCTTAAGATGGCCGACGGCGTATTGCTGGTGGTCGATGCATTCGAGGGTCCCATGCCCCAGACGAGATTCGTCCTGACCAAGGCTCTCGAGCACAAGCTGCGACCAATAGTCGTGATAAACAAGGTCGACCGCGAGAACAGCAGGCCGGATGATGTAGTCAATGAGGTTTTCGATCTGCTCGTCCAGCTTGACGCCGAACCCGAGGCGCTCGATTTTCCGCTCATCTACGCCTCCGCCAGGGATGGCTGGGCTACAACGGATCTCACCCAGAGCACCGACAACATGCAGGTGATATTCGACGCAATTGTAAACAACGTCCCAGCGCCGCAAGTTGAGCCGGATGCCCCGCTTCAAATACTGGTGACGAACCAGGAATATTCCGACTACGTGGGTCGAATTGCGATAGGCAGGGTTTTTGCCGGTCAGATAGCGGAAGGCGAGAGAGTCACCGTGATCGACAAGGACGGCCTGCATACACAGCAAAAGGTCATGCAGATTCACCAGTTCTACGGTCTG
>Ga0209536_100011358_pt1 | contig 13058 bp, 14 predicted proteins | sample DeeMarSeWOR28_12_FD_187461 | JGI IMG/M metagenome (GOLD analysis project Ga0209536, IMG submission 187461) | Marine sediment microbial communities from White Oak River estuary, North Carolina - WOR-2-8_12 (SPAdes) (version 2) | ecosystem: Environmental > Aquatic > Marine > Intertidal zone >...
CAGGAAAATCTGTTCGTCCTATGGAACCTGCAAACAATGTATCGCCAGTAAAAACAACGTTGTGGCCTAGCAGACATATTCCGCTTTTTGTGTGTCCTGGAGTGTGCAGGACTATTAGCTTAAAATTACCCACATTTATTACGTCTCCATCTCGAAGTTTCTGATCGGCATGGACATGACCCTTATGAGTTTCGTAAATAAGAATAGATGCTCCTGTCGCTTTTTTCATCTCTGCATTTCCCGATATGTGGTCTGGATGACCGTGAGTGTTAATAATATATTTAACATGTAAACCATGCTTTTTTACATATTCTAGAATCTGATTAGCTTCTGTTTCGTTCTCTAGTCCAGGATCAATTAAAGCTGCTTCTTTGGTTTCTTCACAGCTTACAACATAGCAGTTAGTAGCTAACCACCCAACTTTGAAACATTTAATAATCATCAATTGCCTTTCGCCTAATGTTAACTGTAACTCTTATTCAAAAGAGAAACCAATTATAAACATACTGAATTTTAAACTAACACTCTTTAACATTGTTTCTAACTTAATTTTTTATGATAATCATAAAGTCTTAATTCACTCTTTGCCTCTATTAGAAAGGGGTGAATTATGAGCCAGCATAAGTGGGAAGAACTCATTAAGAAACTTGTCAGAAGTGGCATTTTACGTTCGCCAAACGTAATCAGGGCGTTTCGGAAAGTTACACGAGAACTTTTTCTTCCGGAAAACATGAAAGCTAACGCCGCTATAGACTGTCCACTTCCAATAGGCTCTGGGCAAACTGCATCTGCGCCTCTCAGTTGACACTCTGTGGTCATCTGGGCGAAACATGGTTTCAATAATGAATGAAGCCCTTGAGCTTGAAGTTGGACATAAAGTGTTAGAGGTGGGAGGAGGTTCAGGTTGGCACGCCTCAACCATAGCAGAGATTATTGCACCGTCAGATTTGCCTAAAGAAAAATGGGGGCACGTCTATACTGTGGAAAGAATACCTGAGTTAGCTGCATTTGCAAAAGAAAACATAAAAAACGCAGGGTATGAAGATAGAATAACTGTGATTCAACAGGATGGAACCGTTGGATATTTACAAAAGGCTCCATATGACCGAGTCTTAGTTGCAGCAGCCGGTCCAGAAGTACCAAAGCCACTAGTTGAACAACTAAGGGATAAAGGAATTCTTCTTGTTCCAGTTGGCGGAGTTCAATTCTATCAAATATTGATTAGAGTTAGAAAAATTGGTGGAAAAATCTTCGAAGAACAATTGGGGGGAGTCTCGTTTGTGCCATTAATCGGAAAACATGGATTTGAGCCCTAAACCAAAATTTAGTTGAACCAAGATTCAAGAGTTGTCCTGCTTTTTGCCTCTTTTAGTCCTTCAGTCATTTTGCTGAGTGTTCTGCGCACTCTGTCCTCAGAGAAGTCTCTTTCACGACAAAGAAAATCAACAACACCGCCCACGTTGGGAGTGTTCCATTTCAGCTTGTAGTCGTCCTTCACTTTTGGATTAAGAAATATTTCACGAATTCCATTAATTTCATTTGAAAACTCGATTTCTCCAAGGTCAGGCATAGCCTCTTCAATGCTCCCATGCTTTTTGATCAACTTGAAAGCGGTTTTTGGTCCTATACCCTTAATTCCATCAGGATTAAAATCTGTTCCCACGAGAATTGCTACATCTATAAGCTGCCTACGACTGATATCTAGCTCTTTTAGAGCTTCATCAAGTTTCATTATCTCTGGCACAACTTCGACGTAAATGTTCTTTCTTGGAATTTTCCTCCGGCCACTTATGGTCACGTTTCGTAATAGAGCATATGCTCCGAAGAGGAGGCTATCATAGTCTTGACTTGCACAATAGTTTGCATCGCCTTTTGTTGTTAGGTATGCTGCTTGTGCTTCTCCTTCAGACGGCGCTTGAATCCATGGAACACCTAATTCCGTGAGAAGTCGTTTCGAATCATTTGGCATGTAATCTTTGAGTTTAGAAGTCATTTGTGCATAACTTCTGGCAGATTCAATGTTTCCTTCCTTAACTGCCTTTTCATACTTGACCAGAGCCTCTGCTTTAATTTTGGCTCTACGTTTTATTTCTGCTTCTTTAAGGGTAGGAGGAATCCCATCAAAAACGTATGCGACTTTAATGCCCTTTTCAACAAGGTTAGCAGTTCGATAAAACAATCCGCTTAGGTGACTAGTTATTTTGCCTGATCGGTCTTTAAGTGGTGTGCCATCTGGCTGTCGAATTATTGCTAAAAATTGGTAAAGAGCGTTGTAAGCGTCGATTGCTACAATTTTTCCACTTAAAGTTTTGAAGTCAACTTTTGTTTTGGGTATCAATGCTCTTAAATTTACGCCCAAACTATTCCTCTCCATATGTTGTATGTTTTTAAATCATGAAGAGGTGCAAAGCGAAGCTATTGGGTTTGTTGTTCCACTAATTCAACTCTTCTTTTTCCTTTGGTGCGTTCTGAAACATATATTGTTCCCTCGATCTCCATCCTCATCAGAGTTTTGTTCAGTTCGCTAAAGCCCACGCTTTCATGTGTCCCTTTTACTAAGTCAAACAATTCAACATCTGTCATTGGACCTTTGCGTTCAAGAAACTCTTTTATTTGAGTATATACTGGATGAGATTTCCATGTTTTCATCATTATGTCTTACCCTCCTTAAGTTATCTTTTTTATGCCACAGGAGTTGTGGATTTCTTTAGTTGTCGAATATTTTTCATAAAATTACGATACCACGCTTCCATGTTAGGTAATATGGATGGGCCAATTTTTTCGATAGCTGTCTTAAAGTCACTAGCAGTGACTTCTTTGGATTCAATGTCTTTACGTAAAGCGGTCAATCCTGCTTCTCTACAAACTGCCTCGATGTCAGCTCCGGAATACTTCTTAGTAAGATTGACTAGCAGATTTAAATCCACATCTTTTCCTAGTGGCATGTTTTTGGTGTAAATTTTGAAAATCGATAATCTGCTATCGTTTTCAGGTTCAGGAACATAAATTAAACGGTCAAACCTTCCAGGTCGTAAAATTGCAGGGTCAACCATGTCTGGCCTGTTTGTAGCAGCGATGATAACAACGTCTTCTAAAGATACCAACCCGTCCATTTCTGTTAGAAGCTGACTGATTACGCGTTCTGTTACTCCGCTGTCTGCGTAACCCATTCCTCGTCCAGGAACTAACGAGTCAAACTCATCAAAGAATATGACCGTTGGTGAAGCCATTCTTGCCTTCCGGAAAACTTCACGAATAGCTTTTTCTGATTCTCCTACCCATTTTGAAAAGACTTCAGGACCTTTTATTGTTATGAAGTTTGCTTCGCTTTCTGTTGCAACTGCTCTTGCTAGTAGCGTTTTTCCACATCCTGGTGGTCCATATAGCATTATTCCCTTTGGGGGACGAATTCCTATGCGTGTAAAAACTTCTGGATTCTTAAGGGGCCACTCAACAGCTTCTATAAGATCCTCTTTTATGTCATCCAAGCCGCCAATATCTGTCCAATTAACAGTCGGTACTTCAATATAGACCTCTCTCATGGCTGTGGGTGTGATTTCCCTGTATGCATTTAGGAAATCTTCCATTCTTACTTCCATTTTTTCTAGTACATTTGGAGGAATGCGTTCTTCTTCAAGATTTATTTCTGGTAAATATCTGCGTAGTGCTTTCATGGCTGTTTCGCGACTCAATGATGACACGTCTGCTCCAGTGTAACCGTGAGTCATTTTAGCCAATTTTTCCAGATCAACATCATCTTTCAACGGCATCCCTCTTGTGTGAATCTGCATTACTTCAAATCGGCCTTTTTGGTCAGGTACACCGATTTCAATTTCTCTATCAAAACGTCCCGGTCTTCTCAACGCAGGATCAAGCGCTTCTGGCCTATTTGTTGCGCCTATGACAATGAGGTATCCTCTTCCTGAAAGCCCATCCATCAAAGCAAGAAGTTGAGCAACAACTCGACGTTCAACTTCCCCGGTTACTTCTTCTCTCTTTGGTGCAATTGCATCAAGCTCATCGATAAAGATTATGCTGGGTGCGTTTTTTTGTGCTTGTTGGAACATTTCGCGGAGTCTGGCTTCAGATTCTCCGTAAAATTTGCTCATGATTTCAGGACCGTTTATTGAGTAGAAGTTAGCTTCAGACTCGTTAGCTACTGCTCGAGCGAGAAGGGTTTTTCCGCATCCTGGTGGTCCATGTAGTAGCACGCCTTTTGGTGGTTCAATTCCTAGTCTCTGAAAGAGTTCTGGATGGCGTAGTGGAAGTTCAACCATTTCTCGAATCCGCTGTATCTCTTCTTGAAGTCCTCCTATGTCTTCGTAGGTTGTCCGTGGCAAACCTTTGGTTTCAGGTGCAGGTTCAGAAAGGATTTGAACGCTTGTTCCATGGCTTATTCTCACAATTCCATGAGGTCGAGATTTTGTTACACGAAAAGGAATTGCATGTCCTAGCATCATGACTAATGTGGTGTCGCCTTCCACGAAAGTTCTTTCCATAAGTCGGTTTTTGACGAAATTTGTGAAGTCGTCATCTACGTTCAGTTTCATGTCTATTGGAGCCAAAACTACGCTTGTAGCATTTGTTACTTGTGCTGGGCGAATAGAAACCAGTTCATGCATTGCTACTCCAGCGTTTTTACGTGTGAATCCATCAATTCGAATTATGTCTCTATTTTGGTCTTCAGAGTACGCTGGCCATGCTATTGCTGCGGTGTTTCTTTTTCCAACAATTTCAATTACGTCGCCAGCTGATATGCCAAGTTTTTGCATGGTTTGTTGATCTATTCTGGCGATTCCTCGATAAACATCACGCTGTCGAGCATCTTCTACTCTAAGTTGTAAATCGCTCATCATATATCCTTCCTATGTGTGATCGTAAAGCTTCACATTTTTCGAAGGAGTTTATTCCTATTTAAGCTTTGACGAAACTAGAGCCTGGTCATTCCCAATGTTTGTATTTGACCAACTTCTTCTATATTGTTTAGTATTTTCTCTGTTTCGTCCAAAATTCCTTCTTTTTCAGGCAGAACCATATTAACTTTCAGTGCACAGAGACCGAAAGCTATAGGTTCTTCAGCGAATTTTTGAATAGAAGCAATCTCATTTAGCTTCTCTCTGATTTTTTCTTTTAACCCTTCAAGGTTTACTGTTGATTCTGATGGAAAAATTTTGTAGGCTATTATTATCTTTCCCATTATTCCTTATCTCCTAGTGTTCTGTTAATGTGTTTTTGTCACATAATGAAGGGAAACCCTACACTTTTCGAATGTGAACTAGCAAGCATGAAGATGAGCTGACCTATTAACCTTACTATGTATGTTAATAAGAGTCAAATAATGAAAATTTTAGTTGATACAGATTGAAATACGTTTTTTTATGGCTATATTTGTGCTCGTGAGAAAAGAAGTGTTCCTAGACCCACCATAAGAGTGTCGAAAGCAATTATTATAGCCAGGCTGATTAACCATCCAAGTGGTCCAAGCAACGTTGAACCAGTTCCCAGGAGGCACCAACGTAATAGTTCTACTCCATAAAACATAGGGTCACACATCATGGCAATTTGAAGAGGAAGCGGAGCAACGTCAATAGGAAAGAATACACCAGATAACATGAACATAGGCCACATCACAAAAGTAGACAATAATTGAAATGCGTGAAAATCATTCAATTTTGACCCAATTGCAACGCCTAGACCAACAAATCCTGCAGTAATTAGAAGCATTCCTCCAACAGATGCTAATGCACCTGCAACAAACATCATTGAAGGTGTGAATGCTCCCATAATTCCTGCGACTACAAGTAATATTATGCCTTGAATTGTTGCGGTCATTGCTCCGCCAAAAATTTTTCCTAGTATGATACTAGTGCGACTAACAGGTGCTACTAGCATCTCCTTCATGAATCCAAACTGTCTGTCAAAAATAACTGAAACCCCTGTGAATACTGAACCAAACAAAAGTCCCATTCCAATTACGCCTGGTGCCATGTATGATAAGTAGTTGATTCCACTAAAACCCCCAATAAATCCTCCAAGTCCCATACCAAAGATTGCAAGGAAGAATATACTTTGAGCTACCGAAGAGATTACTCTTGCTTTTGCTCGCCAGTAACGTTTTAGTTCTCGCAGTAAAACTACATATATTGCTTGTCCCGATAGTGGTTGAACCATTTCATTTTTCCCCTTTTTATCCTCTTACTTGCCTTCCGCGTGCTTGTTGAATTATTCGATGTCGACGCATCATATCCACTATATTTCCCTCTTCTTCGCGTATATTTCGTCCAGTAACTGAAAGAAAAACATCGTCAAGGGTGGGTTTATGCAGTTCCACAGACTCTAAAAAAGCGTTTGCTTCATCAGCTAATTTGACAATCTCTGGAATTCTATGTCCACCATTATCTACCAAAAGATTCAAACATTTTGAATTTTTATCACCTTTAAACTCAAGATTTTCACTTGGTGTTTCATTTTTCAGATTTCGATTAACCTCTTTTGAATTATTCACGTTAATGGTCTCAGTGTTTATATGTGGTATCTGTGCACCCATGCCAAAATTGCTTGACATTATTTGCATTTTCTGAATCATGCGGCTCATTGTGGCATTATTGTTTTTTGAGTTGACAACTTTGATTTGTCGTATCCATTTTTGTTTCTCTAAAATTGGATGTAATTTTTCTATCGCTGTTGATTGCTTAAACATTAATGTAACTATATCTCCTTCAAGTTTTGCCTTCAGGTTTTCTGGTGTATCAAGTGCCACAATCTTACCAAAATCAATTATCAGTATCCTTCTGCACAGGAAATCAGCCTCTTCTGTGTAATGTGTTGTTAATATCACTGTGACGTTTTTTTCTTGGTTTAGATGTAATATGTGATCCCATATGGAACGTCGAGTCTGTGTGTCTAATCCTAGAGTCGGTTCATCAAGAAACAGTACAGCAGGGTGATGGAGCAATCCTCGAGCGATTTCTAGTCTTCGTTTCATTCCACCACTATATGTTTTTACCAGGCTATCTGCTCGGTCAGTGAGTTTTACTAGCTCTAGCAACTCTTTGGTTCTTTGTTGTCGTGTTTTTCGGTCTAAATCATATAGGCGACCATGGAAATCTAAGTTTTCTTTGCCCGTTAGTTCTAAATCCAGAGTAGTGTCTTGAAATACATAGCCTATGCTGCGGCGCACAGCGTCAGGTTCAGCTAAAATATCGTGACCGTTTACTGTAGCAGTTCCGTTAGTGGGATTGAGCAATGTTGCTAACATGTTCAGTGTTGTAGTTTTTCCTGCTCCGTTGGGACCTAAAAAACCTAGGATTTCGCCCTTTTTTACACTGAAGCTTATGTTGTCTACGGCTTTAATGTTTCCGTTGAAGATTTTGGTCAGATTCCTAACTTCAATAGTATTAATTCTTTTTTAGCCTCCCCTGTAATATTTTGAAATTCATTGGAACTATCAAAATCAATCATTATCTCTCGAAAAAAGTAAGGAGTGGAAAAGAAAAAGGTTTCTTTGTTTTATTGTTTTTTTGTTTACTGTTTTATGTTTCAACATTGTAGGAGATGCAATTTTCCTAATTTAACCAACTTAACTAGAATATAACTAGGAATTTTTTTAATGAATCGCACTTTTCAGAAATAAGACAACTCTACTGATTTAAATAGAAACAAATGTTCCATAAAATAAAAATAGAATATATGTTATTATCCGATTTTAGGTGCCATTCAGTAAATATTTACTTCTTCGGTCCTTATTATACATCTTCGAATTTAGTTAGCGGTGTAACTATCTTGGATTTAATTGCCACTGAAGCGGTTTGGATTTAGCTTTCGATCACTTCTTTTACTAGATCTTTATTTTCTCTTAGCCATTTTATGATTACATCTTTGTTTTTGTCTAACATATTTTCTGCCATTGTTCCGATCATAGGAGGTAATGTTTTTCCTATTTCTTGTTTAAGTTTAAGAACTAGCTCGTCTTCTGCATTCAAGGTTTCTCAACACCTTCTAATGTTAAACATTTAATGTTTTAGCGTTTTCGGGCATTAGATTTACGTTGTGTTAGAAAGTTACCTGCTAATTTACGTCCCGTGGCTGCATCCATAAAAATTCTTCTTTTTTTCTTGTTCTTTTTGTGTTTTACTTTAAGTCTCCATACAGGAAGCAATACAATTTCGGAAGCTATTGGTTTAACTCCTATAGTAAGTTGTAGCTTTGAGAAAATTTTTTCTCTCCCAATTTTTATTTTAGGGATTCTTGGGACCTCCTTTGGCAGCCTTGGAATAAACACAATATCGTAATCATCATCAAAGTCTTTGAGTTTCCCAGCACTTTTTGTTACTAGTTTATGAAATAATATTTCGTCTTTTTCAAGTGAAATTAGAGCTCCGGTTGTGGCACTCAAATAGTATGTGTCAAATTCTTCTTTATTGAAAAATAAAAGCCGTTTAGCCTGGCGGCTTGTCGAAACCTTCCAAATTGGTAAATGAGAAAACTTTGCTTCGTAAATTTGTTCATTTTTGCCAAAGAAGCCTCCGTCAAGCCATGATTTGGATCTTTTATACGCTTCAACTTGAGTTATACGTGGTCTAATTGCTAAAACTTCACCCAACACATTTTTTGAAGGTTCAAATCCAAATTTACTGAGCCAATATAACTCCTCTTCATCGTCTTTAGTTTGGCTTTTTTTTACAATTTTGGTTCTGATAAGTGAGTTAAGTGCTTTTTCTGCGTCTAAAACAGACACACTTAGGCTTTCTGCTATATATCCTACGGAGACGCTTTGCCTGACAGAATTAAGCAGAAGTTGGATTCGTTTACTAAGTGATTTTTGAAGAAGCGAAGATTTAGACGCTGGTTTTATTTGTTTTTCTCTCTTTTTTTGTGTGCTTAGGAACTTCTTGAAGAACTGTAATGTTGATGTAGGTATAGCGTCTGGGATGTCTTTATCATCCAATGTTTTGTGCTCTGTTACTAACCACCTAACCTGAAAATCCAATACATTATCGTAAACATCTGGAGACAACATTAGAAATTCTCCTGTTCGTAAGCTTGGCAATTTCTTTAGAACATTTTCAGCGTGAACTGGATCTATTGATTGTATAATCTGTTTTACTCTAGCAATATCCTGTTGTGTCATTAGGCGTCCCAAACACCAAGTGTTAACCTGTGCAAGTGCTTTGTAGTCGATGTCTGTTATGTTTTGAGTTGCCGCTACAAGACCCACACCATATTTTCTGGCTTGTTTAAATAGAAAGGCATACGCCTCTTTTGGGGGCGGGTTTCGTGGATAGGGAGGTATGTATGGTGCAATTTCATCAACATAAAAAAGCAACTGAATGTTTTCTGAAGGATTCTTCAACATCCAGCAGTAAAGTTCCTTTAGTAGTGTGGCAAGGAAAAATTGTTTGTCATTGCTGGAACTAAGAGTGTTCATGTAAACTATGTTAAGCGGCACCTTTCCATCGCTATTATCCATGAACATATCCATATCTATTTGAACACCATTGTGAAACATCAATGATGGTGTTCCTACAGTAAGAAATCGAAGTTTACGAGCAATTTCTTCAGGCTCCCTTTTTGTTACAAAACTCTGTAGCGTTTGAACGATTTCTGAAGGTGGATTAAGAACAATTTCAGCCATATGCCCAATATCTTTTATCGTTTCGCTTTTTTGCCAAAGATGCTGCAAAATCGTAAAAAGATAAGCTTTTGCTCCCTTTCCTGAATCTGACGCTAAGTCATATCCGAGAAAACTTGAAAGAGAAGTAGCGGTTAAATCAAGTGCAAGAATAGCTTCTTCGTGAGGGGTGTCCTCTGATGGAAAAGAAAGTGGATTAATACTAATAGGTATTCCTTTGCTGCTTGCTGGAGTAAATATTGAGATTCGTGCTTTATCAAAAAACTCTTCCTGCATTTCTATCGTTAGTCCATGATTCTCCAACTCTTCGGGGTTACCTTTTAATGCTAGAGAAGAAATGTCTCCTTGAGGATCAACGATTATTACAGGTATGTTATGGCGTATTGCCTCTTCCATAAAGCATTTGCATAATACAGTTTTACCCGAACCGCTCGCTCCAATCGCCATTATATGCCTATGAAGCGCTTCTATTGGCAATTCAACTGAACTATCGGTATCCCGTTCTTTACCCAAGAAAAACGACACGTTCGATTCCATCCTTGAAAGTGTTACTCTTGGCGCTTGTTATTTATCTATCATTGCACACTAAATAGGTTAAATGCTTGTTGTCTTGATTTTTTATTGGAATTTACATCTTTACATGTTTAAAACGTGTATTCAAAAGTCATTTACACTGTTTCTTTGTAAAGTTTTGACATACTAAAATTTTTAATAAACACAAAAATAGCTATTTTATTAATTGTCTTTGCTGCAGTTGCTTCTTGTTTTGCTATGGCAAAGAGAAAATTTTACAAGAGTAACAAATTATAATGTCTAGAATTTGATTCCAAATTGGTCTGACAACAATTCAAAACGTTATTATTGAAAATAGCGAATTGGATTAAACGATTTTTAGGTAATTTAATTAAATTTATGTACTAATAAAATGTAAACACTTTATTTACGGATTAACATTATTTTATAATGAGCGGATGAAATTGTCAAACAATTCTGGTACCTCTGAACCTACACCGAAAAAAAGAAAGGGTGTTGAAAAACCTCACGCAATAGAGCAAATAATGGTTCGTGATGTTTTATCGATAGTTCCTGAAAGAAGTTTGTATGAAGCTGCGCGAATAATGGGTGAAAAGCATATTGGAAGTCTACTAGTAGTAAAGTATGAGACCCCGGTTGGCATAATTACTGAGAGGGACCTGTTACGTGAGGTTGTGAATAAAGAAATTGCCTTAGAGAAAGATTGGCTTGTTGGAGGAGCGAGTATAAAAGAAGAAAAAGTTGAGAAAAGTATGTCGTATCCTCTTATCATGATTTCCCTTTCTTCCAGCATAAAAGAAGCCGCTCAAATGATGATTGAAAAAAAGATTCGGCGACTCCCAATTACTGAACATGGAAGAGTTGTTGGAATTGTAACTTCAGCGGATCTTATTCGTTGTCTGCCTGAGACACCTGATGATATGAATGCTTGGTTTGAAGTTGACTATTTTATGAGCAAAGACGTCATAACTGCTGATGAGGAAACAACTGTTGAAGCTGTGGCAAGGATAATGGGTGAAAGAAGTGTTGGCAGTGTAATCATTTCATGCAATGAAGAACCTATAGGAATATTTACTGAACGTGACTTGCTCACAAAGTTTTTGGCCAAAGATCAGTCATTAAAAGTTGCAGTAGGCAAAGCCTGTTCATCACCACTTATCACGATCCCATTGGGAAGTAGTGTTCATGATGCAGCAGAAATCATGACTTCAAAACACATTAAGAGATTGCCTGTAACTAAAAAAGAAAAATTGGTAGGGATTCTTTCTGCACGAGACTTGGTAGAAGCATATGCTCGTGCAAAATGAACAACTATTTACCTATAATATTATTATGTAACTTTTTTTGATTCTATGTGTTAAAGAGTTTAATTTCAGTGTATTCTTTTTTTAGTGGAAAAAGTGCGTTATTATTTAATGAAACTTCTACTTTTTGGATGCCTTTTTTGTTTCGTATTTTTTTAATGATTTCACGAATTTCTGTGATGTCATGGAAAACTGCAATAATCAATAAATCGAATTTACCAATGACTTCTGAAATAAGATATATGTTTGGGATTTCGGATAATGATTTTATTGTACTTTCTTGGTCATAATGTTGTGAAGCGGTGATAAACAGAAAGGCTTTTCCCTGAAATCCTATTTTGGAAAGATCAACTATTGTAGTTGTTCCCCAAATTGTGCCTTCTTTTTTCATTTTTTCGAATCTTGCTTGAACAGTAACTGGCGCGATTTGCATTTTTTTTGCAATTGTTAGAAATGGTTTTTTTGGATTATCCATCAGTTCGTTTAATATGCCTTCGTCAATTTTATCCATACAAACCTTGCCTCTCTCTCATTTTAAATGGTGAGATTATTATATTGGGTATGCAATTTATGCCAGATGTTTACGTCTATGTTTTTTATTCCTATCTGGTTTCTTATCTTTTGTTTTACCTTATCAAGATCATTGATGCTTTTTGCAAACACAAACAAACAAAGGTCATAATTTCCGATTGTTTTATTTATTCCTCCTACTTTTGCGTGCTCTTTAATAATTTGGATGACTGTTTCTTCTTGATTTTGATCCATATTAACTCCAATTGTGGCTATGATTGGATGACCAAAAGACTCCATATTAATAAGTAAAGCCGATTTGACAATTAACTGTTTTTTTTCCAGATTTTCAATTCTTCTCTTAATTGCAGTAATGGAAACCTTGCAGTCCTCTGCGATTTCCTTTAGTTTTGTACGAGCGTTTTTTATCAATGCCTTGAGAATTGTTTTATCGATTTCATCAATTTGTTGCATGTGTTTTAGCCTTATACCCTTTCTTGTAATCTTAAATAAATACCTTTATTCTTAAAAAAATCAAAAATTTTATTATTTATATCGAATATAAAGTTGATTTATTTTATTTTGGTGCTGTTTCTTCCAAAAATATTATATAAAAAAGGTGTAAATATGTTACTTAATATAGAGGAATGAAAAACATGGAAATATTACAGAAAAAAACTAAATTATCCGCAATACTGATTATAACAATGTTAATGCTATCTGCTTTTGTTCTAATTTCGATTCCAATACAAGCTCAAGTAGATGATGATGGCGGTCATGGAACCCCTGAACAGGTAGGGATGTCCGGCAGTATAGTCGGAAATATTCCTTCTGGTGTAACCCCTGCTTATTCATACAGTAATGTTCAAGCAAGACTTTCCTTCACACCAAACCCCGTGGGTGTTAATCAAATATTCACAATTAACCTGTGGATTACACCTCCACCAAGCGCTGAACGTTTCATGAAAGACTACCAAGTAATAATCACAAAACCTGACGGTACATCAAACACAGTAACAATCGACTCTTACGTAGCTGACGGAACTGCATGGTTCCCATATTTAGCTGACCAAGTAGGA
>Ga0209536_100011359_pt1 | contig 13057 bp, 4 predicted proteins | sample DeeMarSeWOR28_12_FD_187461 | JGI IMG/M metagenome (GOLD analysis project Ga0209536, IMG submission 187461) | Marine sediment microbial communities from White Oak River estuary, North Carolina - WOR-2-8_12 (SPAdes) (version 2) | ecosystem: Environmental > Aquatic > Marine > Intertidal zone >...
CTATCCCTCCTGCTCAGCTATTTTTATTAATCACACAACACAAATAAGTTATTATAGTCAACAACGTCCCGTTAATACATTAACAAATTTAAGCAAAAACTCCCTTTTGTGGCCTCTGTGTGTTAGGTGCCAAACCTGCCCGGGAATGTAATGTCTTTTCGCTCTGGCCACAGTTGATCCTATATCGCTGTTTTTGGCCCTAAAAACATCATTATAGCCCCAAATGGGAGCCCTTATCTGGCATTAATCTGTATAATCTTAACCCCTTAACACGGCCCGGCCCAGAGACCCACACCAGACAAAAGAGCTAAAGGCGACCGAGGATCGTTTCTCAAACCGCCTTTATTTTTGAAAATTTATGCATACCGGTTAGTAGAGAAATGACTATTCACCTAAAAGACGCATCTCAATACTTCCCCATACTATCACAATTACCCAGCAAACTAATGGGATGAAAAAGCACTTTTTCGGTGTAATTATCGTAAAGCCTCCAATATAGTACTGCACTATAAGCGTTAAAAGGGCTGTAAAAATAATAAATTTTAACAGCAGCCAAACCAAATTATTCTCTGGAAAAATAAAAGCAAAAAAAAGTGCTAACAAGCAGCCCCAGAAGAAAGTTCCTAATATTAACCATGCGAAATGATTTTTTTTCATATTAGACTCAGAAAGCTCATTCTAATTGTTTATTTACAATGAGAATCTCTTCCATCCCCAAAATAGTGTTCTTCCGTCATTTCAATCATTTTCCAAGCTTCCCTCAGTGTTACAGTTATTGGTGGGTTGCCTTTAATTGGCCCCAAAAGGAAGCTGTATATTGCTGGGGCACTAGAAAGAAACAGAGTAGATGTTGATGCAGTATACCCAGCGAAAATCGCCACAGGCGCCGCTTCACTCACAAGAGCTATACCTAATGCTGTTTGTGCAAGCGGATGGCCATTCACTGCAATGTCAGCGGTTGCCTTCCCCGCTTCACCAACTGCATAGGCACCTCCTTTCGTACCCTCTACAATTGCTTTTTTAATACCGGGAAGAATATCTGAGAATTCTAACCCAAACGGATCAATCAGATTAACCGGATCATTTAGCACATACCCATAAAGATCCGTATCGCCGCCGGCAAAGAATATAGGGTCCTTTCCTGTCCACCGTCCAATATCTGGATCATAATCCCTAAATCCGAATCTGACCAAACCCGTATCACGATCATGCAAACCGGCTGCAAATCCAAAGGGGATCTTAAGATCTTCTTTGGTATCGTTGATGATGTTGCCGAAGGAGTCGTAATCAACTCTTTTTACCACATTGCCGGCAGAATCCGCAACCACTCTCAAAGATCCGACCTGGTCATACGCCAGATAATAAGTTACCCCTTCTGTGGTTACCGCCACCTGCATGCGATCATCGGCATATTCAAACCGCATCAGCAGGTTATCAGCGCCGTCATAAATTGCCAGCAGTCGCGTCAGGCCCTGCCAGAGGTATTTTTCTGTGATGGCTCCGTCGATTTTTTTGGCGATTCGCCTACCCAGAGGGTCGTGCACGTACTCGATCACTTTGCCACCGGGCAGGGTAACGCGCAACAACTCACCACGGGAAGAGTAGATATAAGCGGTTTTATCGGATGGATTCGTTAAATCAGTTTTATTGGTTAAAAACCCGTCAAGATCGTATTCATACCGAATATTGCCGGCAGTCAGCAGATGATCTTCATCCGAATAAGTAAAACTTCTGCCGGTAATACCGCGCATGGTATTCATCTCGTAATTCCGTGTCCCGTTGGGATCATAACGATATTCTTCTACCAGAGCACCATCTTTGGTGACCGTCAGCAATCGCCCCATGGTATCGTAGGTGTAACTGTATTCAGAGATAGCGCCCTCGGCGATTTCGGTTTTTTGGGTGATTCGGCCGTTGTTGTCGCGGATAAGACTCCAGGAGGCGATATTTTGGCTGCCGATATTAACGCCCTGCCCTTCCACTTCGCCGTAGCCGTTGAAGGCCCGGGTCAATTTCATAGCGTCCCCGCTGACTGACTCCGGCAAACCGTTTGCAGTATTACGCGAGATTGCATAACTGCCGGTTCCGGTTACAAGCCCGTCATTGTCATAAGCATAATCAATGGTACCGCCAGCATAAGTGAAACTGGAGACGTCAAAATCATCGTTGTAAACGTAATTCAGAGATTGATTCAGCGTGCCGCCAAGCGTCTCAGATGTGATCAGCTTTCCGTCATATCCGTAAGTGATGGATTCCGCGCCTTTAGTGATCGACTCGATTTTGGTCCCGCACAAATAACTGTAGGAAATGTTTCCCTCGGGGGTTTGCGTATTTGCCAGCTGACCGTTTTCATAAGTGTTGGTGATCTGTTGGCCGGAAGGAAAATTCGTCTCGATCAAGCGCCTATCTTTGTCATACACATAACGGTAACTGCCGCTTATTGGCGTTGTGTAGGAACTGTTTTGGTTGACCTTGTTGTGACCAAATCGGTGGTAAATGCCGGCCGGATTGATTAAAACCGTCATATTACCGTTGGCATCATAGATAAAATCAATGAGGTTTCCATCGGGTCGATTGATGCCTGTCATTCGGCCAACAGGATCATAATCATATGTAATTGAGTGGCCTTCAGGATCGGTGACGGATTCCAGAAACCCTTCGGCATTGTAAATAAAAGAGGATTGTCTGGTGTTTGTGGTGATGGAAGTAAGTCTTCCCCTTGAATCATGACCATATCTGGTTTGATGAAGCCCAGCCACACTGACACTTTCAACAAGCAAGGTAGCTGGATCGAAGAGCGAGATTATGGTTCTACCCTCGGGTGAAATAACGGTTGTTTGCGCCGCGAGGGTATCGTTCTGAATACTAGTGGCTTTGCCATTAATGATTACCGTCTCAACGATCAGGTCGGAAATATCATCATCGTTGGTATCGGTGTAGGCTTTTTCTATTGTCCTTAGTCTTTCCAAGCCTGCAGGTGTGCTTTCGGTCACCTGTTTTACAAATTGGTACTTATATTCTGAATCAAGATCGTAAATGTACTCCAGATCGGTGCCGCAGGGGAGGGAATGGTTTTCGGTCAAACCATCGCCAGACTGCTCAAAATAGGTAAGCGCTCCAGCAGGATCGATAATGGTAGAGGTGTATTTTCCCGTTGAATCGGTATGGTCAAGGAAAGACGTAAGATTGCCTTCAGCCGACAGGACTTCAGTCAGTATCTCACTGTTTACATCGATCGTTCGTGCATAGGTCCAACGACCGCCTTCAGCATCCAGGACCTCTGCCAATCTTCCGTTGTCATCGAAATCATGTTCAAACCGATTTCCGGCCGGTTCAGTCTCCACCGTCATCAGGCCGTCTGGAGTGTACTCAAAATCATAGTAGCTGCCATCATCGTATGTTACACGATTAAGGTGGTTGTTCGCATCAATTGCCAGCTCGGTCCGGATCCCATCCGGTGAAATAATGGCGGTGGGCACGCCAGTCAACAGGTCGCGTTCGATGCGAATAATGTTTCCAAACTGATCACTAATGGTTACTAAATTGTTTTCCCCATCATAACCGAAAGCGCGCAATGAAATGCCAGTATTCAGATCAATTGTCTTCATATGGCGTCCGTCGCTGGACATGACATACCCCAGGCCTCCTTTTTCGGTAAATGAGAATGCTGATTCGCCGGTTGCTTCTTCTATCCCCGCAGTTGGTGAACTCACCTTTCGGACACGGCCGTTCAACATATCAGCGATAAAAATATTCCCAGCAGGGTCTATGAGTACATCAGTCGGGTCATTAAGCTGTGCGAGGGTAGCAAAAATACCATCACCGGAGTATCCGCCGTTGGTAGTATTAACGCCTGCTACAGTTGTTATTACGCCATGGCTATCCACTTTACGAACGCTGTTATTATAGATCTCTGTGATATAAAGATTGCCCGCAGAATCCATGGTTATCTCTTCTACTCCATTGAGGTAAGCCTCGGTTGCAGGTCCGTTGTCACCAATGGTCCCTCGAGATCCGCCCCCGGCAACAGTTGTGATAATACCGCTGGAATCTACTTTTCGAACTCCCCGATATTTCTCTGCGATGTACAAATTGCCCTCAGCATCCAAATAAACGTCAGTAGGATAACTCAATTGAGCCTGGACGGCTGGTCCACCATCACCTGCGGAACCATTGATCCCATTGCCAGCAACGACTGTCAGGGCGCCTGAGGGATCCATTTTCAATACTTTATGCGTACTGACGGCTGCATAAATGTTACCTTGATTGTCGATATGTATTCCGCTGAAAACAATTCCGCTGAATGAATTATCATTATATTCGCACGCACCGACTACTGTGGTTATCTCTCCGCCGGGAGTCACCTTCTTTACGCAGCCGCCACTAAAGCCGCCGTACCAATTATAATATGCGCTATAATAAACATTGCCCTGTGTATCCGCGGCCATATATCCATTGTAACCCCAGAACCCGGGAACACCCGAAAATAACGTTACGATATTCTCCGTGTCCACTTTAAGGATGTAAGACCGCCAATTTTGCCAACCCGGTAGATGTGAGCTGAAAATATAAAGATTACCTTCAAGATCCATGGCCAGAGAGCTGGGATTCGGTATTTTTGCCGATGTTGCCGGTCCGCCCATTCCTTCAAAAAATTTGGATCCACTGCCATCGCCGGCATAGCTCTCAATAATTGCGGCATTATTTCTGCTGATGGTGCCGTCTCCCTTTAGAAGTATGTTCTGACTTAAAGTGCTCATCTGATGATGCGCGGATAATGTCCAACCTTCGGCAAGGCTGCCTTTTCCTATAATAATGGGCATTTTCCTGTCATTCCAGATTGTCACTTCTTGTCTGGTGGGGACAGTTAAGGAGTTAATTCCCGCCTGACCAAATGCCCTGCCCCCCGTATTTGGGCTAAAATATACCCCATAATATACAAAGCCGATGCGAACATGGGCGACAACCGAATCCTTGGCAGGCCTGCCCAGATAATCGAGCCCATCCCATTCTATTTCAGCTATCTGATTGGGTTCCGGTGGCAGCTCAATTTCATATTTTTTACCGGCTACAGAAGCTTGAACGATAATCTTAATCAAACTTTCAGGCACGTTCTCCCCACTTACAGGTACGCTAATCACACCAGGCTTGTATCCGGTTACGCGACTGCTGGTATAATGCAGGGTCATATCTGTGCCCGGAACTGAAATGTCTTCATGAAAAATACGGCTGCGCTGCTCGACAAAAGAAGCAAGGCATTTGATGTCATTCAGGGCTTTTCCACCCGCACCATACCGACTGGAATTCTGTTGGTCGACGACTGCAGAGCCATTCGCATTTGATGCGATTGCATCCGATGGCGGGCCGAAGGGCCAATTGCAGTCAAAAGGAGTAAAGTGATCCATTTGAACCCGCCAGAAGGTGTCGCCTGGGGTGTAGCGCTGACTGTCGCCAAGCCCCCTGATCTCATTGCTAAAGGAACCGTCTCCGTCCAAATCATCAGGTGCGCCATTTCCATCGGCATCCAGCGCATCCACCACGCCATCTGCATCTGTGTCCAATAGTTCAACAACCACACCGTTTTCAGAGGGCACCCAGATTCCTTTATCGCGATCGTAGTATCCCACCGGCACAATGGACCCGACCGGAAAGCCTAAAAAATTGTCGATAAGGGTTGTTACCGGTTTGTCGAAACGCACGCGCTGGGCGCCGTCCACGCTGAGTTCAGCACAATAGGTAAAAGCCGAATTGGGCGGCAGCCTGGCGGGCATGGCCTCAGGGGTCTGATATTCGGTGGCACGGGTGGTGATGGTGGTCAATTCCTGAACATCATTGCCCTGCTCGTCAATCAGATAAGCCTTGTTGTTGCCGCTAAACACCATCGTCACAGCGCGTGTACCGGATTCATCGATGACATCTTTACTTTTATGGGTCACCACGGTATCGGCATTGCCGTCAAAGGTAAGCGTGGTGGCAACCGAATCTTCGGTGATCATGATAACGGTTTCAGCGATGGCATTATCATTCCAGGGCACGTTCACTTTTCGCTGGGCTGGAATCAGTCCCTGTTTTTGATAAACGACCGTGAGGATTCCGCCGCCTTCAACGGGAATCGAAAACCGGCCCTGTTCATTGGTGGTGACACTGCCGTATTCCGCATGACTGTGAACGGTGATCATTACCCCCGGCAGAGGCAGTTGATTGATATTGTGCACCAATCCGGTAATCAGCGAAAACCGTTCAGGATCATATTGATCAAGGGTGGCATCCTTAGGAACAAGATCCTCATACTGTTCACCATAGGATCCTTCGGGTTGAGGATCGGGGTTTCCTTTAACTTGAACGGTAACCCGAGCATTCACCGTGCCTGCCGGCCCGGTTACTGTTAGGGTATAAGTCGTTGTGCTCTTAGGAGAAACCAGGATTGTCCCTTCCAACGAGACAGAGCCGATGTCGTTATCAATATGGGCGCTTTCCCCGCGCAAGGAACTCCAGCTCAATGTGCTGGATTGGTCCTTCCCAATTGAGGTCGGCGACGCGTTAAAACTCACTGTCGGAGGCTGATTTTCAGAGCCCAGCGAAATCGTTAGATTTACCGCAGAATTTTCCATCACGGATGTCCCGGCTAACGGACTCTGGCTGATCACGGAACCTTCCTCCACGGTTTCGCTGTGCTCGAAAATGATGGTACCGACAACCAGCCCAGTTGCCAGAAGTGCAGCTTCAGCATCAGCCCCAGGCAATGCGACCACCTCCGGCACGTTCATCATTCGTGGATTAGCGGTGATCACCACCTGGTCAGCCGGGCTGTCAACCTTCTCATCGTTGACAATGAGCTGAACTTCATAGGTGCCGGCAAGATCAGGCGTAAAAGTCGGATTCTCCGCAGAACCATCGGACAGAACAGCGGTACTTCCCTCCGGAACGTCTATAAACGTCCAGCTAAAGCTCAAGGAGTCCCCATCTACATCTGCTGAAGCGCTACCATCCAGCGCTACCGCGTCACCGACAAACACAGTCTGATCCGGTCCTGCCTGGGCCACGGGTGCGCTGTTTTCGATTGTCACTGTGACCGAGTCCGTCGCCGGGTCTCCGGTGCCGGTGGCCGTTAACGTGTACGTGGTGGATTCATCGGGTAAAACAAGGGTGGATCCGCTCGGATCAACTGTGCCAATATTTGGCATGATTTCACAGGAATCGGCATTCTCCGTCTGCCAGCTTAAAGTGCTGGAAGCCCCTCTGTTAATTTTGAAAGGTTTGGCAGTAAACGCTGTTATTTTTGGAGCCGGCCTTTTGTCTTCACCACACTTTATTTGCATGGAGACTGAATTTCCGGGATTGCCAAATAAAAAAACAAAAAGCCTGTTGGTGGTCTTTAACGCACTATGCTTTTCAAAGACGATTTCGTCTCCAACCAGAAAATCCCTTAAAAACGTAAAAGAGCCGTTGAGCACGAAAAATCCGCGCTGGATTTCTTTTTGAGGATAATTTTTGCTTATTTTAAGAATCCCTTCTCCAGAAGCATCAGCGCTGAAAGTATGCTGGGAAGCGCAAAAATTCCATTTACGAATGATGAAAGCTTTTTCAAATAAAATCCCATCATCGGCATAAGCAGGATTGGAAAAGGGAATAATTATGGAAAAGATAAAAAGAAAGGCTAAAAAGCAGCGGCCGCTTCTTGGCATAACATTTCCTCCATTCATTCAGGCTTCTCAACCTTTTAGAAAATGCCGGAGCATTTCGGCAGAGAAACAAATAAATTTTGAAAATAATTATGAAGATATTAAAAGTGGCGGGAAAAACGCTGAAATTCTAGCAGAATAAAGCTGGCAGGTCAATATTTATTCACAATATTTTCAATGGTTTACATAAATTTACAGCACTTAACCTTACTTTACAACATTTGACAGCATTTGACAGCTCAGGGAAGAATTTGCCCATAGAGAGCACAAAAGATGCAGCGTTAAAACACCATATACATAAAGTGAAAATGAGGAGAAATCCGTTAAGATAATTGGCTAAAAATTTTATTGGTCAGCAACCATACAGATGTTGTTAGCAAAAAAATCGCCACACGGGTGCCGAGCATCGAGAGTTTTCGGCACCGCCGGCGGCGATTTGCGTTATTCGGTATGCTTTTGGATTTCTAGTCTAGTTGTTTTTCAATTCCTGAAATTTGTCGTGCCAGGAGCATTTTTCACAGAAGATCTCGGTGTCGCTCTTTACTTCCGGGCTGTCGGATTCGCCGGTGTCCGGATCAAAGACAACGCTGTCATCCTTTAACTCGAACTCAAAGGTTTCGTACTCGTCATCCGGGTCTTTGACGAAAAAATTCAGGCTGCCGCATACGGGGCATTTCATTTTCAAATAATCCAGTGTTTGGTGTTTAGTTTTTGGTGTTTGGTGTTTAGTATTCAGCACGGTCTGCCTGACCAACTAAACACTAAATACGACACACGAAACACTTGAAGATTTTTTTAAAAATCTTCAATCCTAATCGACTTTGAAAAAGGCCTTCTTTTTGGCCTTGCAGACCGGGCATTCATCCGGGGCTTCGTTTTCACAGGTGTAGCCGCAGACTTCGCAGACATAGTAATCGGCTGCTGCCATGCCGTCCATGTCGGCCAGGGCCTTCTCGTACAGGTTGGCATGCACTTGTTCGACGGCGTTGGCATACTCAAAGCTTCGCAGAGCTGCCTTGTTGTCTTCGGCTTTGGCGTCCTCGATCATTTGCGGATACATGCTTTTGAATTCATGGGTTTCACCGGCAATCGCTGTTTTCAGGTTGTCGGCGGTGCTGCCGACGCCTTTTAGGGTCCGCAAATGGGCATGGGCATGCACGGTTTCGGCGGCCGCTGCCGCACGGAAAAGTTTGGCGACCTGGGCGTAGCCTTCTTTCTCCGCTTTTTTGGCAAAAGCGAGATATTTACGGTTGGCCTGGGACTCACCTGCAAACGCGTCTTGTAAATTTTGTTCGGACTTACTCATACAGTTCCTCCTTTATCATTTTAGAAGCTATCTAAAATGGGTTGAGCCCGTTGAGCCCGTTGTTCCAGTTAAAATAAACTCCTTAGAATTCCTTTTTTAACCGTCAATGGGAAACCGGCCAACAGGCGAACCTAAAAATTGATCCCCAATTTTAGACAGCCTACAATTAATTTAAAAAACATCTCTTATATGATCTTGAGTATTGTTAAAGGCGCTCTGGTTGTATCAAGCCAAGTGATAAAACAAGTTTTATGCCAAAAAAGGTCAAATAATTAAATGAAGCTGATACCGATTTAATATCAAGTAGTTATTCGATTGTCGGTCTGTAGCGGATCAGCTTTTCCGACCGTCAAGGTTGCCCCTAAATGAGACAGTGTGTCTCAGCTTATCGGTTTCCAGCCCGGATTTAATTTGTAAATCATCGGCTGAAAACAATCGCTCAAAGCCGTCCGGCGGCTCAGATGTTCCAGGCATTTTTATGAATCAAAAGTGTCTCATGAAACACGGATCGCCTTATTGGTCTTTTGATATTCGACCCTGCAAGGCTGCATGCGCTGCGGCCAGCCGCGCGATGGGCACCCTGAACGGTGAACAGGACACGTAGGTCAGCCCCAGCTCATGACACAACAGAATGGATTCCGGGTCGCCGCCGTGCTCACCGCAAATGCCGCATTCCAGGTCCGGATTGACACTGCGGCCCTTGGTCACGGCGATTCGCATGAGCTCCCCCACCCCGTCCCGATCAATGGTGGCGAAGGGGTTGTCCGGCAGAATGCCTGTAGTGATGTAATTCATCAAAAATCCGGCTTCAGCGTCGTCGCGGGATATGCCATAAGTAGTCTGGGTTAGATCGTTGGTGCCGAATGAAAAGAATTCGGCATACTCGGCGATTTCATCCGCAGTCAGCGCTGCCCGGGGAATTTCAATCATGGTGCCGAATTTGTAGTCAATTTTAACACCCTGCTCTTCCATAACCTTTTTGGCCTCGGTTTCCAGCGCCTGTCGCTGAATCTTGAGCTCGTTGACATGGCTGGTCAACGGAATCATGATTTCCGGATGGACATCCACCTCATCTTTGGACACCGCACAGGCGGCCTCAAAAATGGCCCGTACCTGCATGGTGGTTAATTCCGGGATCATGATGCCCAGGCGCACGCCGCGCAGACCCAGCATCGGATTGGCTTCATGCAGGCTTTCGACCCGTTTGAGGATGTTCTCTTTGATGCGGACCTGTTCCAGCAAATCATCGACCTGGGCCAGGTTTGCGGCCTGCTGCAGCCGAATTTTCAGATCGGAAAGTTCGTGCATGAGGTCAATCCGATTCGGCAAAAATTCATGCAGCGGCGGGTCAATCAGACGGATAATCACCGGCAGCCCGTCCATCACTCGAAACAGCCCGATAAAATCATCGCGCTGGAACGGTAAAATCGTATCCAATGCCTCCTGGCGTTCACGGGCCAGATCGGTCATGATCATTTTCTGTACGTGCGGCAGGCGCCCTTGCTCAAAGAACATGTGCTCGGTGCGGCAAAGCCCGATACCCTGGGCGCCGTATTCACGTGCCCTTTCGGCATCCTTGGGGTAATCCGCATTGGCCCAGACCCCCAGGCGGCGATACGTATCGGCCCAGGACAACAGTTTGAGCAGCCAGGGATCATTGATGTCCGGAACCATGGTTTCAAGCTTTCCCAGGTAGACTTCGCCGGCCGTACCATCGATGGAGATCCAATCGCCTTCTTTGATTTCCTGGTTGCCCACGTTCATCCGGCGGTTGGCCAGATCAATTTCGAGGGAAGACACGCCGACAACCGCCGGGGTGCCGAACTGCCGGGCCACCAGGGCGGCATGGCTGGTGCGCCCGCCGCGGCTGGTTAATATCCCCTCGGCCGCCAGCATGCCGTGGACATCGTCGGGTTTGGTCTCCGGTCGCACCATGATCACATCTTTGCCCTGATCTTTGGCCCACTGTTCGGCCCGATCGGCATCGAAGGCCACAATTCCGACCGCGGCTCCCGGCGACACATTGAGCCCTTTGGCTAAAAAGGCGCCCGAGTTGCGGGCTTTTTGTTTGGCCTGGACGTCAAACTGGGGATGCAAAAAGAAATCGACCTGCTCGGGGCTTACCCGCATCACCGCCTCTTCTTTGGTGATTAATCCCTCCTCGACCATATCGACGGCAATCCGCACCGCAGCCTGAGCGGTGCGCTTGCCGTCGCGGGTTTGCAGCATCCACAGCTTGCCGTTTTCGATGGTAAACTCCACGTCCTGCATCTCGCGGTAATGATTTTCCAATTTCATGCAAATCTCTTCGAACTCGGCATAGGCCTCCGGCATTTCGGTTTTCATCTCCTGAATGTCATTGGTCGTTCGAATCCCGGCCACCACATCCTCACCCTGTGCGTTGGTCAGATAATCGCCTTCGATATGCTGTTCGCCGGTGGAGGCATTGCGGGTCATGGCCACTCCGGTGGCGCTGGTTTCGCCCATATTGCCGAAGACCATGGTAACGATATTCACCGCCGTCCCCAGATCGTGGGCAATGCCGGCAGCATTGCGGTAATCGATGGCGCGCTTGCCGTTCCAGCTCTTAAAAACCGCTTCAGTCGCCTTTCGCAACTGAACCAGCGGGTCGGTCGGAAAATCGCGATGGGTGTGATGCTTGTATATCTTTTTGAACTCGACGCTAACCTTCTGCCAGTCATCGGCTGTCAATTCAGCATCGCTTTTTACGCCCGCTTTGCGGCGGGCGTGGGTAATCACTTCTTCAAAGGGCTCGTCGGGAATCCCCATAACGACACTGCCGAACATCTGAACCAGTCGCCGGTAGGAATCGTAAACAAAGCGCTCATCTCTGGTCAGTTCGAGCATACCGATAAGGGTATCTTTATTGAGCCCGATATTGAGAACCGTATCCATCATGCCGGGCATGGAAAACTTTCCTCCTGAGCGACAGGAAACCAGCAAGGGATTTTTCGCATCGCCGAATTTTTTGCCACTGGCCGTTTCGACCGCCTTTAGCGCCTCTAATACCTGTTCCCACATTCCCTCGGGAAACCTTTCGCCGGCCTCGAGATACGCATTACAGGCTTCGGTTGTCACCGTGAACCCGGGCGGTACCGGGACACCGATGCGCTCCATTTCAGCCAGGTTGGCGCCTTTTCCGCCCAGAAGCCCGCGGACCGCCTCCCAGTCATTTCCCACATATTTTTCGGCCTGATCCAGTTCATTAAAAAGATAAACCCATTTGCTGTTGCTGCTCATCATTTGCACCCCCTAAAAAGACATTAATCCGTTGATCGATTAAATCGACACCGATTTTGACAGTAAATGGTAAAGGGTTGAAAGTTGCTGGTTGATGGTTAATGGTCAACAGGTTGCAGACAGGACGAAATTTTTTCAGCGATAGAGCCTGATTTGTTTAGCAAAGGCCAAAGCGAACCGGATGCCGATCTCTGATTTCGTGTATTCTTGCGCTCGGGCAGATAGATTGCAGGTATTCGATGGACCTCGGTAGCACGGCCGGCGGGAAAACCGGTTGCCGGTTGGACAAATCCGACCTGTGCCGGCGGCATCCATTCCGATAAAAGCAATTAACACGGCTTTAAGTCAAGCATTTTCTTTGACATAATTGCATTGCGCCAATGCCCAACCTGCCGCAATACTTGATCCGGCGACAATTGGGTATTAAGTTAGAACAATTGAATTTAATGACGCCGTATTTACCGCAGAGAACGCTGAGGCCTCAGAGAGTAGAATTTCAATAAAAAAAGGGGGGTCTCTGATTTCTCTGTGCCCTCTGAGAGCTCAGTGGTTAAAACTCTAAAGACCGATTTGGAGAGACATTATGGAGAACTGGGAAAAACAGCTTTCATGTGCAGAAGAATGCAGCCGGTGCAACAAATCTTTAAAAACCAAAGACCGCAGAATCCTATCGGTCTTCGATCACCAGCCGATTTGTTCGGATTGCAAGAAAGAAGAAGAAAAACGCCCCGACTACGAGGATGCCACCAGGCAAATGATGGCCGAGTGCATCGCGGAAACCAGCAAGCCCTACGGCGATCCGGCCAGC
>Ga0209536_100011360_pt1 | contig 13056 bp, 15 predicted proteins | sample DeeMarSeWOR28_12_FD_187461 | JGI IMG/M metagenome (GOLD analysis project Ga0209536, IMG submission 187461) | Marine sediment microbial communities from White Oak River estuary, North Carolina - WOR-2-8_12 (SPAdes) (version 2) | ecosystem: Environmental > Aquatic > Marine > Intertidal zone >...
TTAAGATTGGTTGAATAAACCGTTATTCCCGAAGCCCCAAAAAATATGCCAGAACTAAAATCTTCAAAATAACAATTATCTATTTCTATGTTGTGAAAACTGTGCAACCGTATCGCCCTGCTTGCCGCATTAGCTTGAGAAATCTTGGTCACACCATTACCGATAAACCGGAGATTCGTCCACCTAAAATCGTTTATTGTCGGATTAGCACTTTGTTCCTCACGAAAAATAAACCCTGGATCGTTATCGGTACTCAATGTAAAACCACACGTCCCATTATCCAACCCGCGAATAGTTATGTCGCTATTATTTATTTGTATTCCATGACAGAATGCACCGGCATCAGTTCCCTTTATCGTATGAAGTTTACTGACAATTATTTCCCCGCCGTTGTCCATTGCTTCTATTAGGGTGGTAAAGGCGGCTGCATCATCCGAACCATCACCAGTAGCTCCAAACCATTCAGGATATGCTGTAAGCGCATCTCCAAAAGAAACCGTTATACTTGACCCAAATATTTGATGTATACCCGCCTTAATCGGACCGTTAATTGTCAGGGTTCCAGCACCGTCCACAATAGACCCATTCTCAAACTGTAGGGCTATATTACTCGGAATGGTTTCCGATGTTGTCAACGTATAGGTTGTAGTATTGCCAGTACCAGAATGTCTAAAAACAATGGTCGCGGATTTAGATGTTCCGATGTCATCAACCAGATCCTTTAAGCTCCGCCCACCACCGGCGGCACCCTGGTCGGATTCGGAAGCATCAACATAATAGACGTAATCTCCACTATAAAGAGTAACTGTTTCCGCCTCGCCCTTTACAAGTTGATTTACAAGTCGATGCGCCCACAAAATAACATCATCAAGATCCCCATTGTCAGGGGGGTATTCATATTTTACCTGAACTGGCATTAATACTCACTCTGCGGTTCGTATTTAAAATCAATCCTATTCACGGAAAACGCTTCATTTGCCGCATCTGTTCCCCACTTGATCTGGTGAAACCTGTTAGATGTTCCGAGTCTCGTAACTGCTTCATTGGGACTATCGCAAGAAATTTCAGGCAGTGCTGTCCATACCGCTGCCCTACACTCTCCAACAGTGTCCCCGCTTCGATGATATACATACAAACTATAGTCGCCGACCTCGATAAGGTTAAACCACACCTCAAGAAGCAAATCCCGCCTATTGGCATCTCCGAAGTCAAGAATGGGTTCTACCCTATACCCGTCCATTGCGCTGCCGTCCTTGCCCTCGGTTCCGATGTAGTACAATTTTCCATCCGTGGCAGAAAAGGCAATGTCGGGAGTTTCGTTTACAAGATCCGACCACCTTAAATTTCCAAGAGATGCCCATGTTGTAAAACCAAGATTTCCAAGAGATGTCCATGTAACATCTGTGGCTGTAACAATCGGAGCCAAAAACCTTGCCGTAAAATCACGCCTTGACCATGAATCCCTGGCATAGTCATAAACCAACAATGCATTTGGTGTTGTTGCCCCCTCAAGGGCAACTGTCCAAATTATCTGGTTTCTATATGTGTTGGGAGTACCCACTATGTAGGCATGTGAAGAGCTCCTTATGTCCCGAATCCAATTCTGTATCGAATCGGAAACTGGTCTGCCCCCAGCAGGAAAGTTGCGGGTTCCATCAAAAATACAAAACCCGTAATTCTTGTTGAAGCCGTAATGTATCCCGTTAATCTCTACAATACTTGCATTGCTCACAAATCCCTGGCCTGACACAACCGTAGTAAAACCAAACGGATTTGTATAATCCACATAGTAATCAAGGCTGTTAATAGAGTTGTCAGAATAAACAGCACATGCATTTCTTCCCATGCGCCTTATGCCGGTAATAGCATCATCAACCGGAAGGTATAAATGATTCGATGGGGGATCACCCGTTCCAAAAGTACAACTTGTCCCGGGAACCGGATTGGCATCACTCCAGATAACAGACAGTTCCCCGGCGGTTGTAATGCCATTTGTGATATTCGCCATTAAGATGCGACGTTGAAACGATTCAAGATATTTTCCCTTGTAAGCCGTTCCAGTTGATATCAACGGAATCAAATTGGCATCATCTTGATCCGAACAATACGGAGTGTGTTCTCCATAATCGGAAAACACCATGTGGTCCCCATATCGGATAATAGAAAACCAATCTGTAGAATCACTCGCCCATGCCGTTGATGCGGTGTCTTCTACTTCCTGTGGGTCCCTACTGCCATCATATCTATACATATTTCCGTCATAGGCTATCCAGATCTTACGGTTTGACCCATCGAATAACTCAAATATGCCGTTGCAGTTAGATGGTGATGTATCTGTGGCGGTATTTGACCACTCACTGTATCCAAAAGACTTGGTTGTGGCGTTGCGTTTTCTGTTAAAACTAATGTTCAACCCGTCAACACAATGAGCCGCAACGCCCCTACCGAACTGCTTAAACAGGGAGGGGTCATCCTCTCCAACGTCTGTCTTTAATCCCAATATCGGGTATAAGGTAAATGTCTGCATTTACGACCACTGATTGTATTTTGCTGAGTATTCCTGTTGCCATGTTAAACACTGCCGGAAATCAGACCACTTCTTTTTGTTGTCTTCGCGTGTGCTTACCATCAACCCTTCCATCCACTCCCCCTTATACAACTTGGCGGCATCCCATTGGTGGAGGGTTAAAAATGAATGGTAAATGGCAAAATCACATATTTTAAATCTTAAAATTTCGGGTATGTAACTTATATCCGTTGAGGTTGAATCATCACCCGACCTTGAATATTCAAGTTCAATCGTGTATGCACCACCCGATGACGGCACAAGCCACAGTTCCCTATTCTTTATCGTGTAAGAATCACTCTTGTTGGCAGTTTCGGCAGATGGATCGGGGTATTTTAAATCATACTTACCAGGATCTATGTATGTTAGCGTCCTGTCGTTTGTGGTATCCCGCAACGTGACCCTTCCACCGGTATAATCCGCTGGCATCGCATACCTGTAACTGCTTGCCGTAGTTGTGGCATATACATACTTTCTCTGCCATGTAAACCCGAACCTCTCACACAAATGTTCCTTGGCTCTTACTATATCGTTTTGAACCTGTGTTGAAGTGGGGACACTTGACGAACTAAGTGTGCCACGTTTCAATTTTCCTTCTATATAGGTTTGGCAATTAGTAATCGTCGATAGTGTCCCCGCAGTAAAAGCGACAACACTCTGTTCTGTCCATGTCGTTGTTAGTGTGGACATTTATTCTCCCAAACAAAACTTTTCGTAAAGCCCAAGATGCTCTTTACCCATTTCATTGTTGGAATCCAGACTGTGCAACCAATCAGCAATCACCTGTTGGACAGGTACGTCTATTTCCAACTTTATATCCGGTATGTCATTATCATCCCAGATGTAATACGGAACTTCTTTATCATCTTGAACCTGACGCAAATTTAATTTCTTATGTTCATTATCTTTAAACCAAATTTTTTCATGCAACCACTTACAGGCACTCAACGTCTTGTAATTGGTCTTTCGGGAATTGCTGTTTATAAGATGAATTAATGCAATCCTGTCTTCTATCGTTAAAACATACTCCCTGCATTCACGGTCCCCTTCTTTTTCCATCAACATCTTAATCCCCCTCCTTGGCATTGTTTGAGGCGTCCCGTATGCATATATCATCCCAGGTGCGTGGCGCTTGTGGTTTGACCTCAATAAATCCGAATGGTGCCCCTCTATATTAACCGTAATTCCACGCGCAAGCGCCACTCCCAGCCAAAATTCCACGCCAGGGCGTTCCTCTTGATACATATCGCCCCATGCATAGTTAAAACCCCAAAGACTTATTTCATCAAACCCCTCGTAAACTGCAAGGGCAAGCATGTAACAACAACTGTCATTGAAAAAATCCACCCCATAATACCTGAACATTTCCTCTTTGGGATAAGGTTTGCTCGTGGGGATGTCATCCCACGCTTGGGTGGAATACATCAATGTTTTTGTGTGATTAACCGATACCCTAATTACACGGTCTTGCTGTGTGTCTTTCTCCCAACATCTGTCCATCCAAAAGACAACATCGCACTCCCGGTGGCCACATGCATCATTAACGCCCCATGTGACCACCCCGTGACCTTTAAGTGGGGCCTTTTCAAACCCCGGCCCCTTACCGATTAACGCTACATGCATTTAGTCAAGATTCGCAGGTTCAAAGAAAAGCCACAACATACCAGCACCGGCTGCTGCCGTGGAACCATCAACTGAAATGTTGATCTTATCCCTATCCGCATTATCCCTGTCAAGTTTGTTGCATGCCGCTGCACTCGATACCGTACCATAGGTCTGAGATGCAACCGCCGCACTTGCAGACGGTGAGCAGGTCATCATTGCCGTACCATCCGCTGCGTTTAGTTCCATCTGGATTACCATCGAACCGGCAGAGTCAACTGCCGTGGTAACATCAAATCTCGCCTCTGCCAACCGGCAGTTTTTCCAGGGAATGTCAATTAATGTTTGAAATTCTGTTGCGGCATTTGTCAACGGAATCGGACCCAGAATCCCAGGTTCACCGAATATGGGACAATTAAAAGAATTTTTAATACTGCCGCCACTATTGCTATTATAACCAGCCATATTACTCTCCTAATTTAAATTTTGTCGAACTGATTCTCCCAGCTTCACAGTTTGGATCTACTGTAGAATAAAGCAGGGGCGATTCAGTTTCCATGTTTAACTGATCGCACGTTCCACAAATCAAGCCTCCTACATCACCGCTTCTGTGTTTCGCACGAATTTCATTAAAGGGTCTGCCCTTTAATATTTCCTCTATTGTTTGTTCGTAAGTATCACCCACAACCATCTTGCCGTTATAATCAAAACAGCAAACTATCATCTTCCCATCAGATTGTATCTGAATGGGTCCGTTAAACGGTCTGCTGCATGTTTTTTTTCTTTTCTTGACATCTCTAAAATTTCTTCCATCCACCCAATTGTGAGGTCGCCATATCTCTAATTCGTCAACCTTGTCCTCCCATAGATATTTCAGATAATAAATGCATTCCCTGTTCATTGGGATTATGCTCATTGCCACCCTGCATTGCTTTGAATAGTCATATTCATTTATGGCAATAAAGTTTACTATATTGTTAAATACCCTATCCCATTTTAAGCCCCTGTGTACTTTTTCATACCCCTCGTTAAACCCGTGGACCGAAAACCGAATCTTTCTCAATCCGGCTTTAAGGAGTTTGTGTGACCGTTCTTCTGACAGTATGGATGCATTTGTTGTTATAAAAGAACCTAAACCAAATCTTGAGATATAATTTATCTTTTCCTCAATGCGTTTATCTATTAGGGGTTCACCAAATCCAAATGGCGATATTAACTTTGCCCCTATTGCATTCGACTGCCTAACAAGTTCTAAAAAATGGTCATGGTCAATTACCTGAATTTTTCGAGTTAATTTTTCCCTTGGGCAAATAGTGCAATGTGCATTGCAAAGGGAACTGACCTCAATTCTTACTTCAGGATTTATCAATTCCATTGATGTACTCGATTATCCTTTTTGCAGACTTTCTGGGATTAAGTCCAGACAGGTCTATAAAATCATCGTAGTATTTTTGGAGTATCGGATAATACAACATCCAACCCTTTGGGGGCGGAATTTCGGGCATCCATTCTTGTGGCTTAAACGCCAATACCCTTTTACCCCTTACAATTGCAGGGTTTTCTAAAAGACCACTTAACACTATCGACAAATCCGCTTCGACCGGTTCGGTATAAACGGTTCGCTTTCTACGCTCAAGGTGTTCTATCGTTTCTTTCCATTGCACACGGTCCCCACCTTCAGACGCTTTCGGATACCGCTTCCCCTTCAATATCGCAATTTCCATATATCGTCACACCGTCTTTGTAGGCAAGTTTTATAATCCCATGTCCCGCATACCCAACCAGAATTAACGGCGCATACTCCCCGTGAACTATTGTTAAATCATGTTCCTCAAATGTCTTCAACCACCACCATGCAGGATGCACGTTTATGTGCATCTTGTATTCACCGTCACCCCGTGTGGCTATTGTGAAATAAAAGTTCTTCCCGACCCGCTTTGTCTCTTTTAGGATTTGGTAACATATATGTTCCGGTATGTGTTCAAAAGTTTCTGTGCAAAACACCAAATCAAATTCTTTGTCACGAAACGGCATATCGCTTGCATCACCTTGGACACACACCTCTTTCATAAACGGAACATCGGGAATGTATAAATCCATCCCGACACATTTGTGCCCCGCCGAAAGAAACGACGCTATCTCATATCCACTACCCGCACCAATAACAAGAATCTTTAATTTACCTGCATATCGAAAGGCATTCTTTTGAATTACATTTATCGCATTCATTAACCCACGGCTGACACCAGGGCTGCCATAAGTAAAGTCCCCGTATATGCCCTCGTCGGTATATGGTTCTTGATATTGCGGTATCACTTAATCTTGTTTTTCCGCTTCAGCTTATTTAAAAGACCATGTTTGTCAAGAAGTCCCTTGATTCTTTCCGCACATCGAGTGCAAAAATCGGGATACATCTTGCCATCCCCCTGTTTGGGGAACTGTTTGCATTTTACACAAAGACTCTCATCCATTTAATCACCTTTCTGTTATTGGAAAGTTCTCCCTGACTATTTCAAAATCCTCTCTGTTTTCCCGCCTGTACCCGTGATGCTCGTCGTTTACGGGTGTGTTAAAATCCCCGCGCCTCAAATCATAGTCTGTTCCCCTTAAATGCTCATCGCAGTACCGCGCTATACGATTCCCCACGACCACAGCATCATTTCCGCATCTGCTGATAATGCATTTGGGTTGCCTGTTTTCAGCAACACATCTACCGCAATAGTTTAGTTCATGCGATTTCGAGCCGAATCCGCCACATATCGGGCAACGGGTCCGATTGATGATCCCGGCCATTGTTTCCCCTCTAATAGTTTTTGTTTTGCTTCGTGGAACTCTTCACAAGCGTGCCACAAAGTCCGTGTCCTCCATCGACCACCGGTTATTTCGTCCATTAAAAACCAATTCTCAGGGTCGAATTTCTCGTCATATTTTTCCGGTGCGGTCATTTCCTCTTTGAGCATAACGCCCAATATCCCGCCCTCGGTGCAATTGTATACATGAAATCGGTTTCCAACCTTCCACAAAAACATGCAGTTTGTTTCCAGCCACGATTTGTAAAGGAACAATTGTGATGCTGTGTAATACCATTCCAAGTCCCACAATATATGTGTCTTTGGAGTCCATAATGTGCTATCCCGCAGTTTAAATCCGCCCCATGCAAATTCGTTTCTGGCTTCATCCCTTTTGCTTTCCAAGTTGGTGGAATAATCCCCGTCTGCATAATAGCCTTTCCTACGATCTTTTATGTCAGATTTTGCAGGATAACTCAAGTCATTACCGACACACATCCACACGCTTGCCCGAAACAAACCCAACCCAAGTGAAAATGTAAGGTTTAAAACATTACCGCCACTGGTAACACATTGCTCATCTGGAAACTCTTTACCCGTATACTTATTTACAGCTTTAACAATAACATCACTTTTGGGACAAGCAAACTTTACGGGACCCTTCCAAGATTTGATAACATCGGGACTTGTAATTATATTTGCTATCAGGATGGTGTGCCTTGAAGATTTCCCGACATCCATCTGTTTTGCAAGATCCGGTGAACCGTCACTCACCATTGCAAAATGGGGGATAATGCCCGATTCAAAACAAGACTTCAATTCATGGTTTGATGCCATAAGAATAAAATCCTGCTCCTCGAATTTTCTGGTTCCGTCTGCAAGGCTGACAGTTTTTAAATAATCCTTGTTTTTCTTTAGGGAGGGGCCGGACCCTATCGCTATTATGGCCTTGCGCTTTCCAATATCAAGAAATCCGTCATTTATCCATCCACACTCAGGGAGGTACTTCTTGACATTTTCCCTAACATTTGCATCCCACAACTCACCAAGATGCTCAATTGTATTTGCATCTACACGACGTAGGCTGTCATACACCTGCTTTGGCATTGTTGCGCCAATGGCAGGGTAGTCCTTGAGAAGTTGTTCGTATTTTTTATCCATGTTTTAGGGGGCGGTTTTACCCGCCCCATTTAGTTTACGATAGGTTGGTGAACATACCGTGCTGGCCCAGCGAATACCCCTTAAATTCAAGGGTAATTTCACTGACTAATTGCCATTCAACATAGTCACCCTTCAAGCCAAGTTTCTGCAAGTTGAACTTGCGTCCCCGCAGAGGCATCAACTTTAACTTGTTGGCATCAAGCACAAAGGTGAAGTCTTTCGGCACCCATCTGCTAATCAGGATGTCCATTTCGACACCAAGATCTGTCATGTACTTCGTGACATAAAAACCCGCCATGCGGGAATCCTGCGTTACGCGAACACGCGCACGTTCAAGCGTCGGAATGACTCTGGCCTGTTTCGGCCCAAGCAACAGCGTGTTGGGTTCCCCACCCTTGTCAAAAACCGCCTGTGCGACATCATTAATCGCAGTTTCGGTTAGCGTCGTGGTGGAAGTGTCAATGTTACTGCCACTCGTTCCATCCAAGAACTGATAGATACCACCCATCATCTGGGTTTCTGCCGCATCACCGGCATGCTTGTAACCCAGGATGGCAGTTCTTTCAACCTGTCGTTTATATTCTTCGGTACGCAACATAATTTGCTTGCGTAATTCATCAGGAACCGCATACATCTGGATTGCCTGACGGGTTCCGGTCATACGAATGTCCTCACGGAAGATTTGCGTTTTGTTGGAGCAAATCTGCCGCGGTCTGGTCGCATCGCGCCTCGGTTCCGAACCCTCTTTAACCGCGTTACCAACGATAAAAAATGTGGCAGCATCGGTGACGGTTGCCGAAACACTTGTACCGGAAATACCGGCCCATACGATGGAGCCGGTGTAGGTGAAATCCTCCACCACATACCAACCCCTGTCCGTACTCTGGTTGTTATACTTCAAAACCGTACCGGTACGCACCTGCCTCATGGCCGTGGAAACAACACCAATATTTGATGTGCCAAAAACCGCACCGCTCGCGTCACTGGCAACAGTACCGGTGTTGGACAAAATCAAATACCCATAGCCAATTGAATCCGTGATCCATTCGTGAACCTTGTTGGAAATGGCAGAACCATAACCAATTCTGTTCACAAGTGGAGTATCCGAAACGTACACGGCATCCAACATATCCGACACATCTCTTACGTCGGTACTCGATGTGTAATCTAAAGTGCTTTCAACCCCTGACGGGATTGTAAACGGAAAAGTTGTAGCCATACTCTATAGTCTCCCTTTAGCCAACAAGGGGAACTAGAACTTCACAATCGGATCATCATCAGGTATAAGCTCCTTGAGTAAAGCATCGACGTTCATATCGTCTTTTGCCTTATTGATCCGCTGCCTCTTGCCCTCTTGCTCCGTTAGCGGCTGTTTTGTTCTGTCTGAGGTTTCCGCATTGGGCGGGGCTTGGTTCAGTGCCCCCTGTGGCATTTGTTCTACAAATGAATTAACTCTTGACATCAGAACCCTTTCATTAATCTGGGAATAAAGTTTTTCCTGTGTCAAGTCTCCATTTTGGATGGCAAATTGAATGTTGGGAGTGTTTACCGCCTTGTCGAAATGCGGTTGAACATCCTTCCACCCTGGACGCGACATCAACTCCTGCCGTTCCCGAATAAAGCGCATTGCCTGTTCCTGTTGAGTTTTTTGCATTTTCCCAAACACACGCTCAACAGCACCCTCAACAACCTCGTTGAGATTTGTCACGGGCTGTTCGCCATATCCATCATAGCTCTGGTTGACTTTCGCTTCCACTGCCTCCAATTGCCGCCGTAGCTCTCCCACCTGATTTTGGCTATTCCCATACTGTTTCTTCCAATGTTCAGCCGTTTCAACATTTGACATAAAATCAGAGAAATCATCTGGAGACTTCACATTTCTTGCCTCCAGGAAGGATTTTAGCTCATCATAAGCAGTGGGTTTGCTTTCGCCTTCTGACCCCTCAACTCCCTCTGTAGCGTTCGCTTCCGCCATTTTGGTTGCATCATTTTCTTCTGGCATTTTCTGTTTCCTTTCTTATATTATTTTCAACTTGTTCCCATCGCCTGTAACTTCGTCTTGATAACCAATCCGGCACATCAAGCACAAAGTTTAAAGCGTTGAGAACTCGCACGATTGCATTGTGTTCCTTGTCCTTTTCTTCGGCAGTTAACTTCATAAACCTCTTGCTGAACAGTTCTTGAGTTACCGTACCCTGATAGAAAAGGATTGCCTCAGTAAATTCTTTCCACCTCCAATCACCCTGAAGCGATATTATTGCTTCTATTTTTTTATCTATTTCACTTTCGGTCAGTTTCATTCCGATTTAGATTCACTCTTTTGGGTTTTGGCATCATAATCAAGCAACGCCTTTGCCATCTCAACCTGATTCTGTTCCCGTTGCATCGTCTTTTGGGCTTCCATTTGACCCAATTGGGGCATTAATTCACGCATGTATTGCTGTTCCAACATCTGCTGAACCTGCCTTGGGTCATTTAAAAACCTGTCGGGGTTTGCCATGTCCGTTAGTTCAAGTATCGCTTTCTTAAACTCGTAATGATTCACGGCAGGGTCCTGCTGCCACACCTGCGAATATTGAAGTAGTTGGCTGACTCGCGCTTCTTTTGCAAGTGCGGGGTCCATTGCGGCATACTTGGCTTCAAAATCATAATCAATGTGCATGTCGGAACCAAATGCCCTGCCGAATCCGGGTTGTTGGTTCTGACCCGATATGCGGTATTCAAATCCCGATGGTAGATGATAGGTGTTGAGAAGCATCATGTATTTTAACAATGGTCGTATTCCCATATAATCTATTGTCATAAGCAACAGTTTAATTCTGTTTGCCGCAACAGACTGAATGGAATACATCGTGCCAACGTGTTCCTGTCTCTGGGGTGTGACACCCTTGGAATAATCGTATATTCCGGTCATATCCTGAACAATTGCATCAAGAAACTGTATCTGCTCCTGGTATATTGGGGATGAATAATCAGCCACTTCAAGCGGTTGGACTTCATCCATATCCTCAACCGGTATAATACCAAATGGTTTCCAAACCAGATTTTTCGGATTGATGTTGGAATCCACATGAACTTTCAACATTGTGTTAACTTTCATCATGGCATTGTGAATTCTGAGGTTGGACAGGTTGTTGTACGCTTCCTGAATATCCTTCATCAACTCCACCATGCCAATATCCCAATAGCGGTGAAGATTTATATGCGCCCCAATATCAAAGAACGGCTTGCACCCGTATTCAACCTTTTTTAGTTTTACAACTGTGTCATAATTTGCAATGGTGCATACAACTTCTTCTTCACGGTCCCCATCAAGGCGATATTTTCCATAAATATCAATAAAATCAATGTCGTTTGCCTTGTGCCTGTCGGTTGTTATTTCATCAATCGTCCATGCATCTTCAATTGTAAGGGATTTTTGATTAAATTCCTTGACATCAACAGAACCGACACCCTTTAATTTTTTCCAATCGGATGTGCCCATGCCGATTTCACCGACATTTCTAAATTCACCGGCACGTTCCATGCGTTTTGCCCATTCGATTGATTTAGTGTATATGTGGGCACACGCCGGCATCTTTTGGATGCTTCTGTATTCGGGGTCTGGTAAAAACTGCCTTACGGGTATATTTTCAATATATGGCGCATCGTATGCAATTTGAGTTTCAGGATATACAATCTCCCGCATTTGCTGACCGGCAAGATAGGCTTCCCCGCCGGGGGAAAACCCAATCTGGGGTATCATAATCTCCTTGCGTACCGGCATAACCCTTTCTTCCTTGCGCCAATACGCTCTCATAATGCCCTTTCCAAACACCATTGCGGATAAAAACCACTGTAAAAACAACATGTAGCTCCCGCCCTGGAAATCAACATCGTTCATATTGTTTAACTGGTGGTTTAAAACACCGGCTGCAACCTCTGCCCTCTGGATATCCGCCTTTCTCTTGGGCTTTACAACCACAAGGTCATCATCACGATAAAGGTGCGCCATGAAATTCCCTATTACCGTGTATATGACCGAAATCATCTTGTTGTATGAATAATTATAGGCAAATGGATATTGAGTGTCATCCCGATACCCCCTGTAATATTCATCATAGTCATCAAACTTATCCCGATACGGCTGATTTAAATCCCGCAATCGGAAATATGTCTGCATAAAATAATCATATGCTTCTTTTTCTCGCTCGTTCATCCTACCTGCCCACTACGAGTTGGCCACATCGCTTACAACGCAATGCCCCCTCTTCGTAATCTGTTGTTTCGACAGCATACTCACCGCCACATGGACATAATGGAAATTTACTAGCTGCGTCAACCATTCCAATAGGACCGCCGATGTTGTCCCTGTTAATGTCTTCGGGGTTTAACTTCACGAACGCAACTTCAATGATTTTAGTGGGTTCCGAACCGGTTGAAAACTCATGCTTGTCCGGTGGATGAACCGTAAAAAACTCGTTCTCGCCCAATGTTACCTCGCCCCACTGTGTCGTTACCGTCAGGGAACCCTCAAGCACAAAAAAGAAATTTGATTTCTGGTCGTGGTTGTGGTAAGAACACCTTTGTCTCGGATTCAGTATGAGATAACAAACTTCACTTAGGTTGTCTTCGTGGAGTTTTATCCTCTGACCCCACGTTTTGTATATTCGCTCCGCCATCAAAATCCCCTTTCTGAAGACCCGCCTTGAAATCTTCTTTTAGTTCTTTAATCAGAACATCAACTCTTGATTCGTAACTATTCTTGATGTTTGCAAGATACCTGTCTATCTTTTCAACCTTCTTGTTGCAAGTGGAACAGGTGTTCTCCCCCATTTGCTGTGCATCACGCACCTTTTCAAAACTTGACACGGTTTTCATAACCTTGCCGCACCAATCACAAATTAACTGTATTCTCATTTATCCTCCTATCTGACAATTATAATTAAACTTCCACTT
>Ga0209536_100011361_pt1 | contig 13056 bp, 9 predicted proteins | sample DeeMarSeWOR28_12_FD_187461 | JGI IMG/M metagenome (GOLD analysis project Ga0209536, IMG submission 187461) | Marine sediment microbial communities from White Oak River estuary, North Carolina - WOR-2-8_12 (SPAdes) (version 2) | ecosystem: Environmental > Aquatic > Marine > Intertidal zone >...
TGTAATTTGCCATCTCTTTTTTACAAAACTGGATGATATCCTCTTCAGTCGCCATCTGATCGGGTTTAAGCACAACCCATGCCTTGACCGCCTCACCACTATCAGGATCTGGTATACCCGCCACACCCACCTCGAGCACAGCCGGATGGTCTTTGATCACCTCTTCTACCTCACGTGGCCAGACCTGGAAACCCCCAGGTTTGATCAGCTCCTTCTTACGATCAACGATGTAAAAATAGCCATCCTCATCCATATGAGCAATGTCCCCAGTGTATAACCACCCATCTCTGAGTGTATTTCGTGTCTCTGTGGGCATATTATGGTAACCTTTAAATACCTGCGGTCCTTTAATGACCAGTTCTCCGATTTCGCCCACTGGGAGCTCAGTCACCTCATCATCCAGACTGATGATACGCACATCCACATCAGGCAGCGGTAGGCCAATCGAACCAGTACGGTTTTCACCCGCCATTGGATTACAGTGCGTGGCGGTAGGCGTTTCTGAAAGACCGTAACCTTCAAACACGACACCTCCGGTAATCGCCTCGAACTGTTCCTTTGTCTCACGGAGCAAGGGCGCTGAACCGGAGATGCAGCCTTTGATCGAACTGAGATCATACTTGCCCACTTCCGGGTAGTTATTGATCAAATTATAAAGTGCTGGCACCCCAGGATAGAAAGTAGCTCGATATTTCTGAATGGTATCCAGCACATCTTTAACATCTCTCGGGTCAGGCACCATCACCAACGAAGCACCAATGCGAACAGCAAATAACATCCCCGCCACCATTCCGTAGACATGGTAGAGCGGAATCGCCATCAACACAACCTCTTTTCCCGGTTGGATATCTACAATCCACGACCCAGTCTGGTACGCATTGGCTACCAGATTGCGCTGCAAAGCAACAGCTGCTTTCGGAACACCGGTCGTTCCTCCGCTGTATTGGAAAATTGCTGTGTCATCCGGTCCAATATCCATCTTCGGACGATCCTCGGGTTTTTGGTTATCAATCAAATCCTTCATCCAGACATCGCCTTCAGCAAGATCGACCCTGAAACCTCCCTTCTTCTCTTTTGTCAGGGTGAACAGGAAGGAAAGTAATGAAGGGAGAGTCTCTTTGATATTGCTAACCACCAGAGTCCTGATCTTGGTCCTATCTTGCACCTCTTTTATCTTGTTGTAAAAGTTAGTCATCACGATCATCACTTCCATTCCAGAATCGTTTGCCTGGTGCTCGATCTCACGCGGACCATACATGAAATTACTGGCGACAACTACACCACCAGCTTTGAGAATGCCAAAATACGCCATCACAAATTGTGGTGTGTTCGGCATAAATATTCCCACCCGGTCGCCTTTCTTCACTCCCAGGTCTGCCAATCCAGCTGCCAACCGATCAGTGATCTCGTTCATCTCCTTATATGAAATCGACGCCCCCTTAAAAATGGTGCAGGGAGTGTCGGGATAAATGCGAGCAGCATCATCAAGCAATTGGTAAAGTGGGATTTCGGGATAGTCGATGTGTTGAGGCACACCCCTATCGTAATTTTTAAACCAAGGCCTATCTTCCATCAGATTCTCCTTTGAGATTCATCTAAATCATGCGAACCATTGAGCATTTGCCCTTAATGAGTATAGAAGGATGATTAAGGAATGTCAATCAATTACGAAAAAAAATCCATTTTGTGATCATTAGATCGTAAATCTGCCAACCAGGAAATGATGAGATCTTCCATCTCATCCACGGTGTTCGCTCCAGGCCTGAACCAATGGATACGAGGGTCGTCTTCCTTAAACCAATTCGCCTGGCGACGAACGAATTGGCGCGTGCTTCGTTTCATCAACCTGACTGCTTCTTCTAAACTGATCTCTCCTTTGAGATATCCAATCATCTGGCGGTAACCGATCGCCGAAAGGTTTGGCAAGTCTGGGTTGAAACCTTTCTGTAATAAAGCGCTAACTTCATCTTCAAAACCTGTTGCAAGCATTTTTTCGATGCGGGCATCAATTCGGCCATAGAGTTCTGGTCGAGGCTGGGAAAGACCCAGCAGCAGCGTTCGATAGGGCGGCTTACCTCGTTTAGACTGATCGGAGAACCGTCTTCCGGTTCGCAACACCACTTCCAAAGCTCGAATGGTACGGCGAATATTCCGCGGGTCTATTCGGGAAGCAGCGAGCGGGTCTAAAACAGACAAGCGGTTGTGTAACCCATCTGGACCTATCTGCTTCATCCAGTTTTCTAATGCTTTCCGCATTGCCTGGTCTGGCCTGGACCTAGGTATTTTCCATCCTTCTATGACCGCATGGATATATTGCCCTGTTCCACCTACGAGAAAAGGTAAATAACCCCGAGCATGGATTTCTTTTATAGCATAGTGAGCTGATCTTTGGAAAATAGCCAGACTCCATACTTCGTCTGGTTCTGCCACATCAATTAAATGGTGAGGCACACGGGCACGTTCAGCTGCCGTAGGTTTTGCTGTACCAATATCCATACCCCGATAGAACAGACGGGAATCGGCCGATACAATCTCGCCCCCCAAGCGTTCTGCCAGCTGGATTGCGAGCTCAGTCTTGCCGACTGCAGTAGGGCCCAGCACTACAACCAATGGTATATCTTCTCGGAGAGAGTCAGGTGATGACATTCTCGAAATGCTTTAATGAATGCTTCTTCTTTGAGCCAAGGCATTGGATGGCGATTACATCGATACGCCAGTCATTACCTAACTCGGGATGTTCCTGGATATAAGATTCCGCAGCTGCAAGCATATGCGATTGTTTGCGCATTGTAATGGACTCTTCAGGAAAACCAAAAGCAGTTGACGTACGAGTTTTTACTTCAATGAAAACGGTAACGGGGGGTTGATCGTCGCATACTTGGGAGACAACGCTTTGTTGGATTGCAACAATATCTATTTCCCCATAGGGGGTACGAGCATTGCGTTCTAGAATTTGATAATCTTGCGACTGCAGGTAACGAGCTGCCACTGATTCTCCCCACCTTCCCAATGACTGGCGCGATTTTCTCATGTCAAAATATCATTTAACTTGACGGTCAACTTTTGCCAGGTACTGCGCTCTCTCCCTGATACTTTTTCGATCAGGTAGTGGTAATGCGCCAACAGGATTTGACTGGTTCGGTCATAGGCATAAGCCTGGGCTGCTTCGCGCGCCTTGTCGCCCATTCTCGCCAGACCCTCGCGATCAGTCACAAGACGAACCATCTTGGCAGTAAAGAGTGCCAGATCCTCTTCCTGTACCAGAATACCGGTTTCGCCGTCCTCCACGGTATCACTGACCCCTGGGGAGTTGATACCCAACACTGGAAGACCCGCGGCTTGAGCCTCGATTACAGATAGTGGGTGGACTTCAGTCACCGAAGCAGTGACAAACGCATCCGCTGCAGCAAGATACTTTGGCAGATCCTGGTATGGCACCAGCCCGGTAAATTCAACCCGGTCGGCGATACCCATATACTGTACGCGGTCAACAAGGTTGTCGTATTCAGGGCCACTACCAACAATTAAGAGACCGACGTCATCATAGGACTTAGCGATTCCCGAAAACGCCCTTAACAGGAAAGGCAGGTTTTTCTCTGGCCCCAACCGACCTGTATACACCAGTAAGATGTCACTATCGGTAAACCCGAAATTCGCTCTATCGATAGGTTCAGGATCGCAGCTAAACGGGGAGAGGTCTACCCCATTTGGGACAACTTCAATATGCGCTTTTACACCAAGTCGGCGTAAAACCTCTTGCACTCCCGAAGAAGGAGCGATGACAAGATCACAGGACTGACAGAAAGACGAGAGATAGGTTTTTAGGAACGGCTCACTAAGACCTTCTGGCAGAGCTGGCACATACGCCTGCGCATAAAGATCATAGCGAGTGTGATTGGTGAAGACTACCGGTATATTGCGCGATGGACAATACCGCAATGCCAGTCGCCCACTAAAAAACGGGTGATGAACATGGACGATGTCCATCGTTCGAAGTACCCGCTGTGCTCTCAGGTTATAGCGCAGGTTAATGTAAAATCCTGTATCGGCGAGAGGTAAACCTGGAGACCTGATGACATGGGGATCGTTATCCTCGTAATCCTCATCACCAAATGTAAATACAAAAACTTCATGCCCTTGCTCTTCGAAATAACGTTTAGACAGTAGAATATGATTGGTAATACCACTGATGTGTGGTAGATACCCATCTGTCATCATCCCAATTCGCATTATAAAACCTCTAAAAGAGTATTTTAGCTAATTGATCAACCCAATGATAAGTGAACCTAAATGATTTGAAGTGCTTGAATTGTGATCCTGGTGACGCGAAAACCCAGTTTCTGAGAACAATTAGGATAACCGGAATTATCGATAAGTAGAAGTGTGAATTTTCGTAGTCACTCAAGTCCATTATATTCTAATTTTTGTAAGTCAGGATGAAAATCTAACCAAACGTCAGAATGATATTAGAATATACATCATAAATAATATTACTGTTGAAGTGAAGCAACTGGTTCTTTTGACTTGTCAACCTACTCGTAATATCATAGACCCATCACCAAACACTTGGCAGGTACATTAGAGATGAGTACAATCGATAGTGTGGAAAGACCACGATTTTTACCTAATCCTGACCGTTTAAGTATCATCGCGGCAACCATAATGTTGGCTTATGCCTCCACTAATTTTATTAATTTACCCAGTCGTACCTTGGGTCTTCAACTGCCAAGCTTCTACCTGGCTGTTAATATCAACGTTCGCACTGTGATTGCATTGATTGTCGCTGGCTTGACTGCCACTGGTGCAGATTGGCTGCTGAATGATCACCCTGCCTTGCAGGGCAAACGTACCTTCCAGCATTGGTTGTTGCCCGCACTAACAGCTCTGGTTATAGGTATCCCGTTATATCTGTTGCCATTCAGTACACAATGGTTAGTTGCCTTCGCGCTTGGTGGAGCATTATTAATGTTGGTATTAGTGGCTGAATACATCGCAGTAGACCCAGAAGATACTCGCTATTCGATCGCATCAGCCGGTTTGACAGCAGTTTCTTTCGCAATATTTCTGGTTCTGGCGATCGCCCTACGTTCGGCAGGGATACGTCTCTTTCTAACCTTGCCAGCCTTGACTTTGGCGAGCCTGTTGGTAGTATTGCGCACGCTTAACCTCAGACTTGGAGGGTTATGGGCCATTTTGCTTTCACTCGCCCTAGCCCTGATTATTGCACAAATTGCAGCAGGTTTAAATTACCTGCCGCTCTCACCAACAAAGTATGGCTTAGCATTGATCGGACCAGCATACGCCTTGACAACTTTTGTAGGCAATATGGTTGAGGGTATTCCATTTCGACGAGCAATCATTGGACCTGTACTGGTCCTTATGATCGTTTGGGGAGCTGCGCTGTGGATTCCTTAAACAACCACACACCCAGTGGATTATGGATAACCTCCGAACATTACGATCTGATGCATGCTGATGTGAACAGCCGCACCCCCGAAGAGGCCTGTGGCATGCTGGCGGGCAAAGATGGACACGTCTTGAAAGTATTTCCGGCTACCAACGAGCTACACAGTCAGGTGCGTTACCGCATCGAACCAAAAGAACAATTGGATATATTTAACGAGATTGAGCAGCAGGGATGGGACTTGCTTGCAATCTATCACTCCCATCCCAAGGGACCAGCACACCCCTCTAAGACGGATATTCAAGAAGCTTACTACCCAGAAGCAATCTATATAATTTGGGCTCAAACTGGTGGGATATGGAACTATCGGGGATTTCTGATTCAGGATGGAAAATTCATGGAAGTACCTATATATCTGTCCTGAATGGATTGAACTGTACTATCTAATAAAACACGTTCAATCTTCGTACTCATCCTCAGACGCTATCGGCGCTTCCCCATATAATTGCTCATATAAGGCATACAAATTTCTTTGATGCAGATCTTCCGCCAACCCACCGAAAAGAACCCGACTCTTCCCACAGGACTCGATATCAGTCTGGCTCAATAAATCCATAGGATACTTGCGGCGGGAGGACTGACGCACAATTTTACGAATGGCAGAGAGATAGGCCAAATTATCCTTGACATTAAGCTCAACCTCTCCACGCAGCACAATATCACCATGTCCCTGGACGACGTTTTCCAATCCCATTTTGCTGATTTTCTTCAATGAGGCGACCATCTCATCGATATTTCCATCTACAATGTAAGGGATCGGCATGAAAACATCTCCAGCAAATAATACTCGATCCTCTTCCACGAGAACACCGACGTTGTCTTCGCTATGTCCCGGGAAGGGTATCAGGGTGAGAGTCTTCTTCCCCACTCGAATATTAATCGTTCCTTGCGAGAAAGTCAGATGAGGTAAAACTATTTTTGTGTTCCGGAATGGAGTATTACCCTTCCGTGCTTCCTCCAGTGATTGCCTCCCAACTGTATCCATAAGCCGGCGGCATAACGTATGGGATACTACAGTAGATCCAGGAAAATAACAATTACCCCAACTATGATCAGCATGGTAATGAGTGTTGATGATATATCGAACTGGTAGCTGTAAATCCTGCTCAATGAAATCACGGATATCCAGTGATTCTTCTGGTAATGCCAGGGTATCGATGACGACTGCCCAATCAGGTCCGACAACTGCACCTGCAGTGACCTGGGCATAGACTGAACTTTGGAATGAATAGACGTTGTCAGCGACTCTTTCGCGTTGCACGTTAAACCCTTCAAATAAAAAGATTGACAATGCCGCCCCATAAAGAGAAGAAAAAACGACATTGCCGCCTGATGATTAATGAAGAATAGCACAAATGCGCATTAAAAGTCAAGAAAGTTTGACATAATATGTTAATATTTGTTGACTCGCCATCTGAAAATAGGTATAATCTCTAAACAACTGAGAAAGCAATAGCTCTCTCTGGGAGGAGTAAGTGTGAGGGCGCTGACAGAGAAGGGTGTGCCGCAGGCTGAGAGCCCCCACAGTTGCCCGCTACTGAAGGTCGCCCAGAACATTTGCCGAAGAACTAAGCGACAAAACAAGTCGCTTAAAGTAGAGCGGCACGGGTCGCCCGTTATAGCAAAACCCTGATGTTAGTCGGGGTGATGAGCGCGTCTGGATGGCAACATCCAGCGAATTGAGGTGGTACCACGGAAGTCGAACCCTTTCGTCCTCTCTTGGACGAAAGGGTTTTGATTTTAAGGAGTTTTGAATGGCTCTCCCCAAACATTATAGGCCAGCTGAGGCTGAACCACGTTTGCAATCGATTTGGCAGGAACGAGGTATTTACCATTTCGATCGCCAGGCAGAATCCCCAGTGTATTCTATCGATACACCACCACCCACTGTATCTGGGCTGCTTCATTTGGGACATGTATATTCCTATACTCATACGGATCTGATCGCCCGATACCGACGAATGAAAGGGGAGAACGTCTTCTATCCGATGGGTTTTGATGATAACGGACTCCCCACGGAACGCCTGGTCGAACAAAAATTGGGCATTACAGCCGCTGAGGTTGGGCAAAGTACATTTAACCAAAAATGCCTGGAGTACAGCGAACAAGCCGAAAGTGAATACCGGGCATTATGGCAGCGTTTAGGGTTATCCATCGACTGGCACTACACTTACCGAACGATAGATAACAATGCGCGCCGAATTTCGCAGTTATCATTCATCAAGCTATATCACCAGGGACTGGTCTACCGTCAGAAGGCGCCAGCGATCTGGTGTCCGGAGTGTCGTACCTCTATTGCCCAGGCAGAGCTCAATGATCTAGATAGGGAAAGTGAATATCTCACGCTGGCATTCCAGCTAGAAGATGGCAAAGCCCTGCCGATTGCCACAACACGACCGGAACTGCTTCCAGCCTGTGTAGCTATTTTTGTACACCCTGAAGATGGACGCTTTCGAGGTCTGACAGGCGAAAAAGCCACGGTTCCTCTATTTGGTCACCAGGTGCTCATCCTTGAGGATTCAGCTGCTGATCCGGAGAAAGGGACCGGCGCTGTAATGTGCTGTACATTCGGCGACACGACAGACAAAGAGTGGTGGTACGCCCACAACCTGCAGCTGGTGGAAGCGATCGCACCAGACGGTACGCTCACAAAAGAAGCCGGTGCTTACAGCGGACTTCCGATAAAAAAAGCCCGCCACAAAATCGGACAGGCATTGGCAGATCAAGGTTACATACTCGCCAGAGAGCCAACTTCTCAATCCATACGTGTCCACGAACGCTGCGACACACCAGTGGAATATCTCATGGTGAACCAATGGTTTATCCGGGTGCTGGATTTCAAGGACCGTCTGCTGCAGGCTGGAGAAAAAGTGAACTGGCATCCAGATCATATGAAAGCACGTTATCGTTCCTGGGTAGAGAATCTGGCATGGGATTGGTGTATTTCCCGCCAGCGCTTCATTGGACCTCGTATCCCGGTTTGGCACTGTACATCCTGCCAAGAGATGATACTTCCGGAAGAAGATCAGCTCCCTGTCAATCCATCTGAGACCTGTCCAACTAAAGCATGCCAGTGTGGGAGTGAAGAATTCACCCCTGAGGAAGATGTGTTTGACACCTGGGCGACCTCTTCAATGTCACCTCAAATTGTCAGCGGCTGGCTGGAAGATCCGGATCTGTACAACCAACTTTTTCCAATGTCACTGCGACCGCAGGCGCATGAGATCATCCGCACTTGGGCCTTTTACACGATCTACAAATCCCTTTTCCATTTTAATCAGCTTCCCTGGAGAGATGTAGCCATCTCCGGTTGGGGTATCGCTGGTGAAGGGATGGGCAAGATCAGTAAGAGCCGTGGTGGAGGGTCGCTATCACCAATCGAGATGATTGAGCGTTATTCAGCAGATGCTGTACGTTATTGGACCGCCAGCACTGGTCCTGGTAAAGACGCGATTATCAGCGAAGAGAAGATCCAGATGGGAAACAAGTTGGTCACCAAGCTGTGGAATATAGCCCGTTTCAGCGAGCGTTTCATAGAAGGCCATCATCCTCCCGGCAGAACGGGCATGGGGGTACGAGAAATCACCTTGAGCCTCTCACCTGGCGATCGCTGGATCCTATCCCGCCAACAACGATTGATCTTGCAGGTCACCGACCTTTTTGAAAGCTATGAATATGCTGCTGCCAAGAGCGAGATTGAGACCTTCTTTTGGAGCGAATTAGCCGACAACTACCTGGAGATGGCCAAACAGCGCCTCTACGACGGTTCAAAGGAGATGAAAGCGGCAGCCTGTTACAGTCTCTACAATCTGCTGCTGGACACCCTTAAGTTGTTTGCTCCCTTCTTACCACATGTGACCGAAGAAATATACCAGGGTCTCTTCGCCTCTAGCAATGGTTTCCAATCCATTCATAACTCTCTATGGCCAACAGCAAACCCGGATTTGCTGGACGAGCGTGCTGAACAGGTCGGTATAACCCTGGTGGAAGTTGCCAGTTCGGTAAGGCGATACAAAAGTGATCATAATCTCCCTTTGAGTTCCCCAATAAAGTTGCTGCAGCTGGCGACAAGTGTACCTTCATTAGACAATTTACTCCAGGAAGCCTATGCTGATCTGATGAGCATCACGCGCACCAAATCGGTTGAGGTAGTTACCCAAATCGACCCGTCTCTCGAATTAATCAAATCTGACGGAACAGTGCTAGCTGCACTCATCCCTTATTAAGGAATAAAAACATGCCTGCTTATCCTTTAATGCAAGTTGATGCTTTCACCAATCGTGCTTTATCCTGTAATCCGTGTACAGAACTTTTCAACGCTGACAAGATGGACTCTTTAACAAGGCTGACGATTGCCCACAAAATGAACCTTTCCAAGACATCTTTCCTGCACTGATCACATATTGCTGACTTTGGCACCCAATGCTTCCGGCCAGCAGTAAGAATATCATGGAGAAATCGTGATATAAATTGACCTAATTTCCGCTTTACAGACTTGCCGATTTGGAGTTTTTTCATGTCACCTAACTTATTACCCAAAGCTTACGACTTCAAAATGACTGAAGAGCGCATCTACACATTGTGGGAAGAGAAGGATTTCTTTAGCCCTACCAATGACCCTCAAAAACCAGGTTTCGACCCCTCAATTGAACCTTTTGTGATCTCGATTCCCCCTCCTAATGTTACCGGCGAGTTGCACTTGGGTCATGCCATGTTCGTTTCCATGGAAGACCTGATGATCCGCTACCACCGCATGAAGGGTATCCCAACACTGTGGGTGCCGGGAACGGATCATGCCGGCATTGCCACTCAGCTACAGGTTGAGAAATCTCTGCTCAAGGAAGGTTTGACTCGCGAACAGGTGGGGCGAGAGGAGTTTTTGCGCCGAACGTGGGAGTGGAAACAAAAGTATGGGGGCATCATCACCCAACAAATCCGCCGCCTGGGCGCCTCATGCGATTGGAAGCGTGAACGCTTCACCTTGGATGAAGGTCTTTCTAAGGCTGTCCGGGAAGCATTTGTTCGCCTTTACGAAAAAGGATTGATCTACCGCGGCCCAAGACTGATTAACTGGTCGCCAGGTCTAAAAACCGCGGTCTCAGACCTGGAGGTGGAATATTCAGAGGAGCCTGGCACGTTGTACTACTTTAAATACAGGATCACCAACGGCGACGATGATTTCATCCCCGTTGCCACCACGCGACCAGAGACCATTCTGGGAGACACTGCCGTAGCCATACATCCTGATGATGATCGTTACCAAAAATTTGTGGGACGTAATGCGATCGTGCCAATTTTGGGACGCGAAATACCTGTGATTGTTGATGAATATGTCGATCGCGAATTTGGAACCGGTGCTTTGAAGATCACCCCAGGACACGATCCGCATGACTATGAAATCGGAGAACGTCATGGACTCGCGGTGATCTCAGTACTCAACGAACAAGCCCGCATCAATCAGAATGGGGGACCTTACCAGGGCCAGGACCGTTTCGAATGCCGTAAGAATCTGTGGGAGGATATGCGCACCGCGGGCTTGGTGATCAAAGAGGAGCCTTACCTCAGCAGCGTGCCCCGCTCTCAGCGCGGTGGTGAATTAATTGAACCGATGGTCTCCACACAGTGGTTCGTGCATATGCAGCCGCTGGCAGAAGCAGCCTTGACAGCTGTGCGCGATCACCGCATTCGCATCGTACCTGAACGCTTCACCAAAGTCTATTACAACTGGTTGGAGAATATTCAGGATTGGTGCATTTCGCGCCAGCTCTGGTGGGGCCACCGCATCCCAGTATGGTACTGCAAGAACTGTGATGAAATGACGGTCGCCCGGGAAGACCCGACTGAATGTGCCCATTGTGGTAATACAGATATCATGCAAGACCCAGATGTGTTAGACACATGGTTCTCATCAGGTTTGTGGCCGTTCTCGACGCTCGGCTGGCCGGATGCGACACCCGATCTTAAGTATTTTTATCCAACCTCGATCATGGAAACCGGTTATGACATTTTGTTCTTCTGGGTAGCACGTATGATCATGTCCGGGTTGGAGTTCACAGGCGAGATTCCCTTTCACACGGTTTACTTGCACGGCCTGATCCGGGACGAACATGGTAAAAAAATGAGCAAGAGTTACGGCAATGTGATCGACCCATTAGTCGTTATGGATGAGCTCGGTACAGATGCCTTGCGATTTACTTTACTGGTAGGTTCTACTCCAGGCAATGATATGAATTTAAGCCTGAAGAAAGTTGAGGCGAACCGAAACTTCGCCAACAAGGTCTGGAACGCTGCTCGCTTTGTAATCAGCTCTATTGAGCAGGCTCCCGAAACTTCAGAAAGCGATCCAGATTGGACACTGGCAGATTCCTGGATCTGGGCTCGCTTGCAAAACTTGATCCGGGATGTTGAGCGATTATTCCAGAATTATCAGTACGGCGAAGCCGGACGACAAATCTACGATTTCTTCTGGAGCGAATTTGCTGATTGGTATCTGGAGATCTCTAAACTGCAGCTCGCTGAAGGAGCGGATCGGGCTTTCTACACCGCTTACACGCTGGTCCGCGTACTAGACATGTCCTTACGCCTGCTCCACCCGTTCACACCCTTTGTGACGGAAGAATCATGGGGACATCTCAAACTGGCAGCTAGCGCTCACTCGGATGAACTGGCTCCTGAAAGCGGCTGGGAGGCAGCCTTGATTGTTGCGCGCTGGCCAGAACCCCGAGAGAAGGAAGGGTGGGAAGAACAAAAGGTAGCCGAGTTCGCGATGGTTATGGATGTTGTCAAGGCCATACGCAACCTGCGCTCTGAGAAAAACGTCAAACCAGACCGTCGCATTCCCGCCGTATTAGTCTCCAAAGATCACGCGGCTGTATTAGAGCATCAGGCGGATGCGATCGCAGCGCTGGCTGGACTCAACCGTGAAAATTTGACCATCACAAGAAACCTGCCTGAAAAACCCGAAGATCATGTTGTCTTGATTGTCGGCATGGTGGAAGTGTATTTGCCCTTGGCCGGCATGGTCGACGCGAGTGAAGAGCGCGCACGTCTTGAAAAGGACCTGGTGGAGGCTGAAGCCCAAATCAACCGCTTAGAGAAACTGCTCGACAGTCCCTTCGCTGAAAAAGCGCCTGAGGTTGTTGTTCAAAAAGAACGCCAAAAACTGGCAGATTTCCAAGAGACGGCAGAAAAACTGCGCAGCCAACTGAACATGTAATTCCTTTCAAGCATCAAGATATCCCAGGCATTAACCACATAGACACTAAAAGTAAGTTGGTCTCAAGCGATCCTTGCACGGGCGTGCGATTTGAATTCGATTAACTCCCTCTGCAGGGATCGTTTATAATCAGTCACATAATTTGAGTGTTCCATAAGGAGGTGAGTATGTTTTACCAGGTCAATGGATTCAAGCTTGCATACCAGAGCGATGGGCAGGGCATTCCCTTGCTTCTCATCCACGGTTTCCCTTTGCCATCCTATCCCATCACTCCTGGCGAGAATCAGATCCGACTGAAAAGGCCAGAAGAAAAGAGGCTGAGAGTCTCCCCCGACAAAGGCTATGGTTGGACTTCCATAAGGGTCTATGGCAAGGG
>Ga0209536_100011363_pt1 | contig 13052 bp, 9 predicted proteins | sample DeeMarSeWOR28_12_FD_187461 | JGI IMG/M metagenome (GOLD analysis project Ga0209536, IMG submission 187461) | Marine sediment microbial communities from White Oak River estuary, North Carolina - WOR-2-8_12 (SPAdes) (version 2) | ecosystem: Environmental > Aquatic > Marine > Intertidal zone >...
ATAGGACAGACTAAGGGTTGGATGGACGTGATGGACTGTCTATATTCATCCCTGTATAGACTTGATCCTGTGCAACAACCAATTGGGGACTTGGCAACAAATTGTACCATCGAAACCTATGAGGACAACCCAGTAATTCCATCTGGGCACACAAGATTCACAATTGACATAATTCGAAACGCTACATGGACAGATGGACAACCTCTCACTGCAAAAGATGTTGCGAATACGTACTCATACATACTTGAAAGCGGAGCATTCGGGAATCCAATGGCAAGTCAATTATCTGACCTGTATGCGGTGTTTGCGCCAGGACCATATCAGGTAGTCTTTGAATTCAACTCTGAATCATACTGGCACTTCAACAATATCGCTTATGTGAAGATACTTCCAAAACATATCTTCGGAGACCAGAAGGAGATTGAATTCGATGAATGGAACACATGGAATCCTGGTTTCAACCCTCAAAACCCACATGTCACTTGCGGCCCCTTTGTGTTCACAGAAATTAATGCTGGAGAGACTATCACGCTTAGCAAGAACTTGAACTATCACTGGTTACCAGACGAGCCAATCGAGGAAGACCCAATAACAACCAATAGTCCAGATGAACCTCTTGTTGCAGTTAACCCTCTAGTATCAGCTGCAACCACTACAGTTTCAATTGCTTCGATTGAGATTATCATTGTAGTTTCAGTCATGGCGTATCGAGACTATCACGGAAGCAAACGACAAATCAGATTAGCCAGATTAGCTGAGGAGGAGGAGAAGAACCGGGATTGGTTTGCGGAAATCTTCGGAAACCAGTGACCTAAGTCTGAAGTCTATTGGATCGTATTCTCAGAACGACACCCACCACAACTAAAACAGGTACTACAATCACGACTACTGGAAGGAGGAAATCTAATGGTAAGTCAGCTTGGCGGTCAGTGACTGCGTCAAGGATGTAGTTGCGAAACATTGACGGATTCTCGTCTGGATCGTCAGAACCGTATCCTGATGTGAATACTGCAACCAGGTCATCTTCAGGAGACACAAAGATATACTGACCATACAGTCCTGCAGTATAATAGACGCCTAGATCCGGCATTGTCCACCATTGATAGGCATATCCACGCTGGCCACTCAATGTAGTAACAGTGCTTGTTGACTCATTTGCCCAACTTGATGAGAGGACTTGTTCACCATCCCAGGTTCCATTGTTCAGAAAGAGGTAGCCGAATTTCGCCATATCAAGGGGTCTTAGCTGAAGGTCAAATCCACCATAGTATACACCCAACCGATCAGTTTGCCAATAGAAAGGATCAATGCCAAGAGGGTCAAAGAGGTGTTCTTCAGCAAAATCTAGTGTTGAAATTCCTGTAGTTTCTTGGATTATACCAGAGAGAAGATGTGATGCTCCAGTATTGTAGTGCCAAACTTCGTCAGGCTCATATTCCATAGGTAGGTCTAGGACGTACTGTACACCACCACTGGAATTGAAATTGAGCTGGTAGACATCATTCTCGGGTGAGTTGAAAGGTGCACTAGTTTCATCCCAAGGAAGACCAGAACGCATTGTGAGAAGGTCTCGTAGTGTGACACGCTCCTTTCGTTCATCAAGATGCGCGATTGTGTGATTGGGGAAGAATGAGAGCATGGTCTGACTTGTGTTGTCGATATACCCATTGTCGATTGCAAGTCCAATCAAGCATGATGAAAAGCTCTTGGTGGTTGAGTAGAGATAGTGTGTACCATTGAATGACTGAGTTCGACTCACTCCTTGCCATGGGTCAGGGTATTCTTCAAGGACAATATACCCATGACGAATCACAATTACTGAATGCACATCCAGATCCTCTTCCGCAATGTGATCAATCATTTCTTGCAGTCGATTTGAACTCATTCCTTGCTCCTCAGGAGTTGTGTTCAACCAACCCTCTGTCGGCCAGTAATCACGTGAATTTGAACCAAAATCAGGATTGGCTGAGGGTTCGAAGGCAATAGAGGGTGTAGTAACAGATGTGAATAGAAGAATTACAGAAGCAATTGCAAAAAATCGTGACCAACGATTGGAGTCATTCATGTCAATCAAGAGCAATTGCATGTGCATCAATATAACATGACTCAACAAAGCAAAACTTGCGCCGAACACTAATCCTATTCTATATAGTATCAGGTTAATTTCATCGACAAGTCAAAGGATGGAATAAGGGTGAGAATGTATAGAGCTCTAGTTTTGACCATCATCATGCTAATGTTAACGACATCAAATGTTGCTTCGGACTCGCGAATAGAAATGACTAGTACAACTGCACATTCAGTTGCGCAGTCACCTTCAGACCTATCAGGAGTGAATGTAGGAATATTTAATCTCAGTTATTATGACCCGAGAGTAAACAATAGCTACACCGCACTCATCAACATGTTCGAGTGGATGAATGCCACAGTGAGGATTTTCAACAGTACTCACATCATTAACGGGTCACTCTTTGCATGCGAGGTCTTCGTAATGCCTGAGGGCCTTGGACCAACACTCGAGTACAAATTGACAGATGACGGCTTGCAAGCAATCCGTGAGTTTGTATCAGCTGGAGGGTCCTATATTGGTGTCAGAGGGAGTGCAGCAATGTGTGTTCAATACTCGTTCTTCGAAGGCATATGGACTGAGTTTGATCTTGCCATGATTAACGGCACATCCTATGAGGTAGAAGATCTCGGCCATACGACTATGACAAATGTGACAATTAACAGAGACTCCACTGGACCAGATCTCTCTGACATGCCTGAGAGAATGGAGGTTCTCTTCAAGACAGGAAGATACATTCTTCCAAACGAGGGTCAGGAACTCATCTATATTGCGAACTATACCCACAGCAATCTCCCGGCAATGGTTGCATCACACTATGGACAGGGGACCATCTTCATCTCAAGCCCACACTTTGAATACGAAGAGAACAGTGATCGTGATGGTACAGATTACTTGGATGAGTACGATGATCCAGACTCGGAGTGGCCTTTCATGTTGAGAATCACACAATGGTTGATTGATTCAACTCCAGATGTCTGCAATATTACCGAATGGCCAATTCCAACCACCACGCCATTTCCAATTAACATTCCAATGAACATTGTTCTATTAGCTAGTGGAGTAGGAGTTGTGGTCATAGTGTTAGCTGCAATCGTAGTGAAAAGAAAGTAGTCAGACCTATGCGTCTTTCATCAGCATCTTAGCCATGACTGTGAATGTGTCATCCACACCTTTGTTCAGCTTGACTGAGGTCTCCATGTAGTTTGCGAGGAACTTCTTCGCAAACTCTTCACCCTCCTCTTTGGACACACGTCTCTCCTTCTCGAGGTCCGACTTATTAGCTACGACGAGTGCTTTGACTCCTTTCACTTGGGAGTCAACCTCTTTCTTCCATGCCCATAGTTCCTCAAGACTCTCTGGTCGTGTCACATCAAACATGTAGATAACTCCGCGTGCACCTTGATAGTACCCTGCACGGACATGCCCTAGGAAGTCCTGTGAACCCAAGTCCCATATCTGAAGCTTGACCCTGTCACTCTCGATATCCATACTCTTTACAGAGAAGTCAGCTCCAAGTGTTGGTGCATAGTACTCTCTGAACTTGCCAGTGGTGTATCGAATAATGATTGAGGTCTTACCTACAGCAGAAGAACCTACTGTCACTATTTTATACAGATAAGATGGACTCATTCCACACGACCAACTCTGCTGTGTACCAGAGAGTAGTTCAATCTTTCTGATTTTGGAACCTTGTCTAAGTGGACCATGGGAGGAAGTCTTGTAGAGATTCCAAGCGGTCTTTGAGACCCTTCTTCTTCCCCAAGAGGTCCTCTGGCAGAGAAACCCCATACTGTTTTGAAAGGATGAGAATAGTCAATTTCGCAGCAGGCGTGAGCTTGGAGTAGCCAACAAGGAATTTCTGGAGTGATTCATCAGTGTCAGGATCACCCATATCAATCGTGTTCGTGAGTGAAACACCTGTCTTGGCACATAGTTCTACAATGGTCTGCCTTCCATAGATGGTCTGACCTCTTCTGCTCAAGGTTTCTGCAAGTTTACGAAGTGGTCTTTCTGGTTCATCCATTTCTTTCTCACTTCCTAACACAGTTTATCTCTAACCAATAGGAGATCTCCTCAAATCCCCGAAGGTCATGGGCAGTATATCGTTTCAGAAGGTAGGATGAATAGGCATCAGTAAGTGCTTCGGCATATGCTTCTATCTTTGACTTGTCCAAGAATCCAAGAAATTGTGCAAGCAGCTTCACCCAATCAGCATAGAGTTCCATCAAACGTCGGGGGTCGAGTCCCTCATGAAGTCGCGATGCATAGGTGACCTCCCAACTGCCATCTGTAAGATGCATCTCACCAACAACTTCTGGAATTGCAACTTTGGCCAGTGTGCTCCCAAGATACTCTCGCGCCTTGTCTTCTGAATAGATTGTTTCAGCCACTTTAACCGCAATCTCTACTGCTTCTTTTGTGAGTAGGATCCTCCGCTTCTCTGGAGTAAGTACATCTACTGCTTTGCTCTCCATAAGAAAGTCGAAAGCTTGCATCAAAGCACGTTCTGAATATTGTTCTGAAAGGAATCGTGTGATTGCACCTACTGTTCGCCGACCATCAAACAGAGTGGACATTCTGGGAACAACTGCTAAGACCTCAGGGTTGGTACGAGCTAGCTCCTCCCTCTGAGGTGATGAAGACTGAAGAAGTCTATCTAATTTGGATGTAGACACAACAACATCATCTGCTGCCAGAATGCTTCTAAACTGAAGTGCACCAAGAGCCCATAATCGAGTTATCTCTAGAGTAACATCTTCACGATTGAGACCACTTTCTGTGACTATCTCATCTACATTACGGCTACCATCTATGAAGGGTACAACTATACTATCTTGTGTTTTATCTGAGGATGTAGAACCTCCCACGAAGAAAGGAATCCAACTCCCCAATATCTGTCTGAAAGACAGGTTCTGAAGAATCCCCTCTCTGAATTCTAGGAAACCACTATTGATGTCAAGGGTGTCCATCTCTTCACGAGATAGGTCTTTGATCCATATACTCTCGAACTCCTCAAGGAGTGAGGTCAGTGTCTGAACCACTTCCTCCTCACATTCACCAATGCTTACAGCAACTAGGTCTGTCTTTTGTCCGGACAGAATGGTAAACAATCGGGCACCATAATCAACTTGAAAACGTGAACTACTGCGGTCGACAACTTCTTTCGAGAAAGTCTGGATTGCAGTGAAGAATCCTGAAACAAGCATTGGGTCCAAGTCTTGAGCACGGGGATCTATTTTCATGAAGAACAGTGGAATACCTCCTCGCTCCATGATGAGAATAGCTTGGACGTTATGACCTTGCAACCTTACCTGCCTCAATCTGAAGTGGATGTTTGTTCGTTTTAAGCTTCGTGTGATAGCGGAGCTTGCTCGAGGGGCAATGATATTATATCGCTAGTTAGAAACGATAGTTGTGATATCTCGACCTGCAGTTTATAGAATTCAAAGCGGCGTACTTTGCTTGCTAATTGCATTCCTAGTGATATCACCAGTGGGTGTGATGCCATATCAAAGACAAGTTGAACATTCGTTTGCTCCAAGTTACATCGACAATCTTCCAATTAACATCTCAGGTGATGAAGACTTTAAACTTCAAGGCTGGCCTGGAAATGGAACATTCGATGATCCATATGTCATCGCAAATCTGAACATAACAACATCAGTGACATCAATCCTCATTGCTAATACTACCAAACACTTTGAGATTTGCGGAGGGTGGTTCTCAGCTAGTGGTGTGGTTTGGGCAGATGGTGTTGTTACATTCAATAACGTCACAAATGGAGTCATAGAGGATTGTTATATTGATGGTAATCATGCCGCAATTACAATCTATGACTCGGTCAACTGCACAATTTCTGGAAATCAAATAGATTCGGATATTGTTGGGCTCCTTGTTTACAACCTAAATTCTTCCCTCTTTGAAAACAACATACAAACATCATACCAGATTGCGTATCCCATTCACATACAGAGAGCTACTAATTTCATAATGAGCAATAACGAATTCCCCAGTGTGACAAATGATGGTATCAGATTTGCACACGGAGTTAACTGTACACTGGAAAACAGTCGATTCCACAATGTGGTAACTCCCTTTGCAGGACAGTTTGGAGCCGTTTTTCGAGAATGCATCAATAGTAGTCTACGTGGGAATGTGTTCGAGGATTTTGATTCAGGAATTGAGGTCCTGTATGGCTCAGACAACCTTCTCTTCAACAACACCATCACAGTTCCTTGGAAGGGAGTTCAATTACTAACCACAAGAGCTTTAGTTTTAGAAAATGAAATTCAAACTGACAATGTAGGAATCGATCTGGAGATTTCAAACAGCTGCATAGTAGAGATGAACAATATCTATGGTGAGTTCTCAACAAGCATAGGAGTGTCGTCAAGAGTAAGTAATGATGTGATATTTCGATTTAACGACCTGCATTCTCTTTACATTGGAATTCAGTTGCAGAGTAGTATTCGTGACAGGATTGTGGAGAATTATATCTACGACTGCTTGAATGCGATAAGTCTGGAAGAGTTTGCAGGGATTGGATATGATCTAAACCCACCAATTGAAGCGATCATTGCCAACAACACATTCATCAGCTGCAGCCTTTCATTTACCTTATCCAATGCGACTGGACTTGATCAGGAAATAACAGGAAACACCATTAATGGTGAACGACTTGGGTTCTTCTTCAATGAGTCAACAGTGACACTTAGTGGGTATGACTATGGACAGATCATCCTAGCTGCTTGTTATGAAATTTTAATAATCGGGGGAGAAATGCATGGGATTATACTCATGTACAGCAATAGCTGTGAGATTGTCGATGTGAGTGTCAGTAACGCAGCATCAGGAATTTATCTTTACGATTCCCATGACTGTTTTCTCAATGACATCAGTGCTGAGAATAACGATATCGCAATCCAATTAGATAGATCGTCTTCATGCGCCATCTACAGGAGTGTTATTCAAAATAACACATATGGCATCCTCCTTGATGAGTCAACATATTCCACGGTTTATGGATGTGACATCATTCGAAACTATCACAGCATAGTTCTGATAGGAGCACATGACTCCACAATAGAATCAAACTCAATAATTTTCAACGAATTTGGTCTACAGATACTTAGAACGAATAATTCCCTGATTGGTAACAACGAGGTGCTCTATAACTTCTGGATAGGCATCTACCTGAATCGTCTGTCCAGTGGAAATCACATAATCGGAAACAGTTTTGGTTGGAATGGAGAGAATGCTGAGTGTTTAGGGAGGGGAAATATGTGGGACAATGGAGCTGGTCGTGGAAATAGCTGGAGTGATTTAGAGATTGGTGCCACAGTATACGTGATAGATGATGATGACGTGGACAGATTTCCCACCTTGCTAGTTGAGTCTCTGACAAACACTACGAATACTCCTACCAGTACAAAGGGTCTGTTTGACCTCTCGCCACTTCAAGCAACCTTAGCATCAATCATGATTGGGGGTCTCGCAATAGTCTTCTTTGCGATTATCGTGCGAAGGAAACTCGGAAAATAGTAGGCTTCAGAGAAGACGAATAAGATCATTCTTCACAAGAACAACATAGTTGTCGTTCTCAATCTTGACTTTGGATTCAAGTTTGAACATCCTGCAAAATCGAAGGGCATGCTCCACATCCTGACTGCTCTTAGTTGAGTTCAGAAGAACCGACCACTCATTCTTGTGGTGTCCAATTGCATTGTCAACAGCTTGAATCTTGATCTTGCAAAGACCATCAGGACAGTCAGGGTTCATATCAAAGGTGCACTCCGCAGTTGTGCTCGAAGTCAATCATTGCTTCGCGGCCCCGCCATATTACCCCAATATTATGGTTTCGGTCCGGAATCATGGACGTATGCACACTTTTCTAGTGTAATTTGTCGTCGAAGGAGGTTTGGGTTTCTAATTTACGCTGGCGACGTTCAATTCGTTCGAGTCTTTCCTTGATTTCTTTACGATGGAAAATCTCTGGGTCACTCTTTGTGGCTAGTATGTGTAGAGCTTCAGTGTACTGTGGATTTTGCCTGGCAATAGCAAACTCTCTATTGAACTGTCGCTTGTTGGAGATCCTAATGAGTATCATCAAGAGGATTCCAAGGTCGATAAAGGAGAATATAGTCCATCCAACAATTATCAAAGCAGGTGAATGAACCATGAAAATGAAGTATGCGAACCCACCAAGTAGTAATGCAAGAAAGGCAATGACTGGAACAGCATAAGATTTCAGACCGATGCCTGCCTTCCTTCTCGCTAACTTACCTTCAATATATGCAGATATCAATTCGGGTGACTCAAGAAGGTTCCATTCATGGTCAGACACCCAGAGATTGTATCCTCCCACATGAACATCATAGAATTTCATATCAAGGTCTTCAAATATATCAAAGCTCGACCGGATTTCATAATCCGAATTTCCGGTCTTCATACTCAATATCTTCCCGACTTGAACTGATTTTTCATCCTCCACTTTCTGTGGTCGTGGAGTTTCGTGATAGTCAGGTCGTCGAGGTTTACCAGTTCCTATCCTGGATGCACTGTATACTAGAAATATGAAAACGATTCCTCCAATAGCCACCACAAATAGGCTAGTGAAAGAACTTGGTATGTTCACAACTAGGAAGTATACAATTGCAGCCATTATTGAAGAGTAGAAGAGAGGCATGCCAATCATGGAGAACAATGTTCTAGACCTTCTTGTTTCGATGTTTGATTTAATTTCCTGAATGTAATGTCTTCGTCCCTCAGTTGACATTTTTTTTCTTGAGAAGACTGTGAAAGTTGCTAATTCGGGATTCAAACCATAAGCATATTCGACCTCAAACTCTGCAGCTGCTTTCTGCTTATACCAAATTGCAATACCAATCCCCGAAGGATATGTAAGAAGCATTGCAGGTATCCATAACGGAATCGTTTCGAGAAGGGGGAGAATAGATAGAATGAAGTCTGCAAAGAACATTCCTTCAAAGATAATCCCATAATAGAAAGCACCAACATTCCTTAGTAGATTGAAGAATATTCTATCTCTCTTCAGTTTGGCCAGTTCATATGCTAGAACAATCTCACCCTCAACAGGGTGTTTTTCAATCAATTCTGCAACCTTCTTTGAAACAAGAATACCTGTCTGGAACGGTGTTCGTGCACTTGTAATAACTTGACCAGAATCCTTTCCTTTGAGAGGAATTACATTTCGATCCACTCCTAGTTTCCGTTCTGCACTTGTTAGAATCTGAAGATACTCCGACCGGGTGATGGTGGTTTTTCTCCGTGTGTAAGCTAAGTAGTACAGGGGAAACTGGATGAGGATACTGTATAGAAGAGAAATAATAATCCATGTGACAGGATCAGCTAGAAGTCTTGTGAATAATGTAACAGCAATTAAAGGAATTCCAAGTACAATCATAATCTGAGAATCAATGTGTGAACGGAAAAGACTGTCATCACGACTAGGAGGCCAATAGAAGTCATACTTAGGTTCGAGCACGAATCTCCCCGAAACTCGAGAAGAATTCCATCTGATAACAGTTTCTGATTTTTCAGACACTAGAATATCTTGGGCTCATCCCATTCGCCCCAGAGTTCCCGCCAGACCTCGAATATCTCACCAACAGTAGCATACTCTCTCACTGCACCGACGATGTAAGGCATGACATTCTCATCGCCCTCAGAAGCCTTCCGTAATCCATCAAGATATTCCTCGACCTTCTTATTATCGCGGTCTTTTCGTATCTTCTGAGTACGTTCAATCTGTTGACGCTCAACCTCAGGGTCAATCTTTAGAACGGGGATTGTAATTTTCTCACCCTCGAGAATGAAATCATTGACACCTACGATTGTCCGATCCCCACTCTCAATCTCTCTCTGATAACGATAGGAAGCCTCAGCAATCTCTCTCTGGAAAAATCCTTTCTCAATAGCAGCGACCACTCCGCCCAGAGCCTCGACCCTATCGAAGTACTTGTAGGTTTCTTCCTCCATTTCATTTGTGAGTGCCTCTATGTAGTACGAACCAGCTAGAGGGTCAATTGTATTTGCAACACCACTCTCATGTGCGAGGACCTGCTGAGTTCTTAGTGCTACTCGGACAGCGTCTTCAGTCGGGAGACATAATGCTTCATCCATTGAGTTAGTGTGAAGGGATTGCGTTCCGCCAAGAACGGCGGCGAGTGCCTGATATGCAGTTCGGACAGTGTTCACCATTGGCTGTTGTGCAGTCAGTGAACACCCAGCGGTCTGTGTATGGAAACGCATCCAGAGAGACCTCTCTTTCTTTGCTCCAAAGGTCTCCTTCATCTCACGTGCCCAGATTCTTCGGGCTGCGCGATATTTAGCTACTTCTTCAAAGATGTCGTTGTGTGCATTGAAAAAGAATGATAGTCTAGGAGCGAAGGCATCAACATCTAGACCGTGCTTCATTCCGACTTTCACATACTCCATTCCATTGATGAGTGTAAATGCCAATTCTTGGACTGCTGTGGACCCGGCCTCTCTGATGTGATAACCAGAGATTGAGATGGTGTTCCACCGGGGGATGTTCTTGGTGGAATATTCCATGATGTCTCCTATGATTCTTAGAGAGGGAGTAGGTGCTAAAATCCATGACTTCTGAGCCATGTACTCCTTCAACAGATCATTCTGGATTGTGCCGCCTATCTTGTCTGCAGACACACCCTGCTTCTCTGCAGCAACCATATACATGGCAAGCAGAATCGAAGCTGGTGCATTGATGGTCATTGATGTAGTGACCTGATCTAGAGGAATACCGTCGAAGAGTATCTCCATGTCTTTCAATGAATCAACTGCAACACCGAGCTTCCCAACTTCTCCATGAGAAAATGGATGATCAGAGTCTCTAGCAAAGATTGTTGGTAGATGGAAAGCAACACTGAGACCGGTCTGTCCATTGGCAAGGAGGAACTTGAATCGCTCATTGGTTTCCTCAGCAGAACCCATACCAGCGAACTGTCTCATTGTCCAGAGTCTGCCCCGATGCATGGATGGCTGAACACCACGAGTGTAAGGGTACTGACTAGGGAATCCTAAGTTCTTCATGTAATCGAAACCAGGAAGGTCGGCGGGAGTGTAGAGGACCTTCACCGGTTTACTAGAGGTCGTGACAAACTCCTTCCTGCGGTCAGGATGTTTTGCCTGATGAGGGGAGAGTGTGTTCCTCTCCCAATCTTCCTTAGCAGCAGCTATCTTCTTGGATGTGTCTTCAACCATCTAAGACTCCTCCAAATCATGGAACAAGTGTCCCACAAAGATACAGAATATTAAGGTTATCACCTAGACTGTTCAAGCAGTTAATCCAATGAGTTCCGAGAAGAACGAGGAGAAAAAAGAGAGATTGGAGGAAAGGCGCAATGCCCTCCTCCCAAATTACTGTTACTTTGATTTGACTTCGATACTGGCTGTTGTGGCGAAGACCATTCCGCAAATCTCACCCCAAATCTGGAACTCGATTTCAGTCAGACCTGAAACTTCTCCAATCATGTCTACCAGGAGCGAGAGGTTGAACTTCACCATCAGAAGGTCACCTTGTACATCACCCCAAGATGCAACCAAGGCTTGATTACCGAGTCGAAGCTCTATGGATGACACATCAATATCTGCGGGATCATAACCCTGTGGTAGCTGAATATAGACAGTCACCCAGTTACCATTACTCTTCAGGTTCAGTCTATCTGGATCCATGTTTGCATCTGCAACAATGTAAATTCGCACATGCACAACCTGAGTTTCCTCGATATTACCAGCGACATCGATTGATCGATAATAGACAGGCGTGTCTTCTCTGTATAAGATATCAAATGAACCCGTATACAGGACCCAGTTCAGCTCATCAAGGCTATACTCAGTGAACGATACACCTGATCCCTGATCGATTGCATCTAAAGTGACTGTAACATCAGAGATGTACCACCCGGCAATTCCCTCTGTCCCTTCAAGAATCGCAGTTGTGACAGAATCTATTGTATCTATGTCAAATGAAATTATGTTTGCTGTTTCGATGTTTCCAGCAATATCAGTAGAATAGAATTCGACTACATGTGTTCCCTCACCATCTACCATGAAAGGTGTAGAGTATTCAGTCCAGACTAGATAGTCGACGCGATAGTAGGTCAAATCCACACCTGAACCAAACTCGTTATCTAATGAAGTCAGTGCCACCTCAACTGAAGACACGAACCAACCGTTCAGACCCTCGCTTCCTGTAAGGAGGTAAATACTGACTGGAGCTGTAGTATCGATTTCCAACGAAACCAGTCCAATTTCCTCCACATTGCCTGCCACATCAACAGAATAGAACGCTACATTGTGAGCTCCATCTCCAACTACCATGAAGGGTGCTGAATATACAGCCCAATCCTGATAATCAATGCTGAAGTAGGTCACGAGGACTCCAGATCCCAGATCACCATCTGTGGTTGCAAAAGAAACCTCAACCTCAGAGAGATACCATCCTGCAAATCCTTCAATTCCACTAAGACTAGCAGTTGTTTCTGGTGCTGCTGTATCAATATCAAACAACACAGAACCAACGTCCTCAATGTTTCCAGCGAGGTCTGTGGAATAGAACTCTACAATATGGTCTCCATCACCATTCACCATGAATGGAGCTATGTATTCCAACCAGTTTTGACCATCAACACTGTAGTACGTCTGCAGAATTCCTGAACCGAATTCACCATCAGTAGGAAGCAGACTGACTTCTACATCGGATAAATACCATCCTTCAAAACCAAGTGTGCCAGCGAGGTCAGGTTCAGTTTCTGGCGGACTAGTGTCAATCGCCACTTCAATTGATTTCAAGCCTTCAGTGTTTCCTGCGTAATCGATAACAAACCAAGAGACAGTAATTACACCTTGATTCGAAATCTCAAATGGTCCTGTGTAAGATTTCGATATTGCATCACCAATCTGATAGTAGAATATGCTGATGCCTGAACCAATACTCGAG
>Ga0209536_100011364_pt1 | contig 13052 bp, 9 predicted proteins | sample DeeMarSeWOR28_12_FD_187461 | JGI IMG/M metagenome (GOLD analysis project Ga0209536, IMG submission 187461) | Marine sediment microbial communities from White Oak River estuary, North Carolina - WOR-2-8_12 (SPAdes) (version 2) | ecosystem: Environmental > Aquatic > Marine > Intertidal zone >...
CTGAGCCTAGAGGCCGTGGAGTTGGCGACCGAGAACGTCGCCCTCAATGGCGTCTCGGACAGGGTGGCCGTGAGGCATCTTGAGGCGAACCTCCTCCTTTCCCTCCACGCCAAACCACTCAGCAGGTTCGACTACGTCGACGTTGACCCCTACGGTACGCCTGCCCCCTACCTGGACACTGCGGTGAGGGCGTGCAAGCGGGGCGGCTTGATGGGGCTGACGGCCACGGATATGGCCCCCCTCTGTGGTGTGAACACGCGGGCCTGCCTCAGGAAGTACGGGGGGCGCAGCCTGAGGACTGAGTACTGCCACGAGCAGGCCATCAGGCTCGTAGCTGGGGCCCTGGCGGTGACGGCGGCCAGGCACGAGGTCGCGTCCACGCCGGTGTTCAGCTATGCCGCTGATCACTACGTCAGGGTTTACGCCCGCTTGGAGCGGGGGAAGAGGAAGGCCGACGGTAGCCTGGGGGAGATGGGGTACGTACTGCACTGCTTTAGCTGCGGGCACCGGAGGGCAGTCCCCCTGTTCGCCCAGTCGGGGGTCGGATGCGAGGCCTGCGGCTCAGAGGTGAAGGCTGCTGGCCCCATGTGGGTGGGAGATCTTGCGGAGGCCTCGTTCTGCGATGAAATGCTCAGCCTCTCGGAGAGGTCCTACGCGGGCTCCAATCGGAGGCTTACGTCCATTATCGCCAGGGTGAGGAATGAGGTCGGTCTGCCAGTAGGTTTCTTCAATGTTGACAGGGCCTGCTCAGAGGTTGGGTTGCCCTCCGTGGATCGTGCTGAGGCGCTGGAAGCCCTAAATGTGAAAGGGTTTAGAGCCACCGAGTCTCATATAGACGTCAGGGGGATCAAGACGGACGCCTCAGCCTCAGACTTAATAGCAGCGTTCAGGGACCTGAAGGGGAGGAGTGGTGCCTAGATGTCCCGTAGGTGGCTGACCGAGAGGAAGAACGACACCTATCATAAGAGGGCGAAGGAGGAGGGGTATCGCTCCCGGGCGGCCTACAAGCTCAAGCAGATAGATGAGAGGTTCCACATCTTCAAGGGAGCCAGGTACGTCCTTGACATTGGCGCTGCCCCGGGGGGCTGGCTCCAGGTCGCGAGCGAGGCTGTGGGGGAGGAGGGCCTCGTCGTCGGCGTGGACCTGAACCCGATTGAGTACCTGGAGCTCGACAACGTGGAGACCATCGTCGGAGATATCCTCGAAGAGGAGACCATTGAGGCGATCAGGGAGCTTCTGCCTGGCTCGGTTGATGTGGTCCTCTCCGACCTTGCGCCCAACATCTCCGGGGTCTGGGATGTGGACCAGTTCCGCCAGATCGACCTGGCTACGATGGCGCTGAGGGCCTCCCTTGAGTTCTTGAGGCGCGACGGCTGGTTCGTGGTGAAGGTCTTCATGGGCTCCGAGTACGACGCCTACCTCAAGGACGTCAAGGACGCGTTCAGGAAGGTAAACGTCGTGAAACCCATGGCAAGCCGTAAGGGGAGCGCCGAGGTTTACCTGGTCGCCCGACACCTGAGAAGACGGAGAGACTAGCTGGCCAGCTCTTTGAGCACCCTTGCGACGACGGCGTTTGACTGTATTGTGGGCACCCCGGTTTTCTCTGCTATGTACTTCTTCAGGTCAGAGCTGAAGCCGAAGCAGTTGAGGAGGATCAGATCCAGGTTCTGCGCTGAGAGGCGCCCCGCAAGGGCCTCAAGCTCCTCGCTCCCCTCGTAGGGGGAGGTGACGTCGGCGTAGGTCTGGATGTCGTTGCTTCCGAAGTTCTCCTGCGCCCCGGGCATCTGCTCCTCGGTAGGGTAGACGACCCCCAGCCGTCCCTTCTTCAGTGCGCCGTTCAGGACCCCCTTGAGTATCTCCTGGGGCGTTACGACGAGCCCCTTCGACGTGTACTGGGGGAAGGCCCCGGTGCACATTATGACGGTCAGCCTGACGCCCTTCTCCTCCAGCTCGGCGATCTTCTCCTGGACCCGGGGGATGACGAATCTCTTGGTTATCTTCACCTCGGTCCCGTCCCTCATCCTGGAGACTAGGATGTAGTCGTCGGGCAGGATCTCGATGCCTTTGACGTCCTCGAGGCTCATGCCGTCCAGGGCTCCAGCCTCCACGATCTCATATCCGTCGCCGAGGATCTCGATCAATGTGGGCAGCAGGTCAACCCTAGGGGTCTGCCCTATGGTGAGCATCCCTATCTTGGTCATCGCTAACCCATTGGCGGTCTATTCTAAAATAGTCTGCGTCAAGGTCAGATGAAGCGTCGCTTCAGGGCCTCCCTCTCGGCCTCGACGATCTTCCCGAAGAACTCGTCAGACTCCCCGGTTGTCTCGGCGAGAATGTCCCAGGCCTCGGTGAAGTCGACCCTCCGGGCCGTGGCAACTATGGCTCCCCTCTTTCCGTACATGGAGACGAGCTTCGCGGCGTCCTTTCCCCGCTCCCACCAGCGCTCCCCCTCCCTCTTGACCCCGGGCTTCTCCCTGGAGAGCTCCCTGCTGACCTCGTCGATGGGCCTATCATAGACGCCGAGCTCAGTAGAACCGCATCTCGGGCAGACTATCTTCTCGGGGAGCTCCTTGACCCGGCGGGTCTCCACGTGGTCCATACGCCCCAGACAGGCGAGGGTCCGGGTCTCGTTGAGGAGGCGGGCGCGCGCTGATTCGATTATTATTCGGGTCATCTTCTCGGCTGGGACGATATCAGTCTTCATACTGATGCCCTCTATGGCGACCTTGGCCAGGGGGCTTACATCGTCCTTCGTCTTGAGCCGGACGACCTCTATCTCTCCCTCTGCTATCTTGTTGAGTATCTCGACGGTCCCCTCGATGTCGAGGTCCTGCCTTAGGGTGTCCTTCATCGCCTCCTCGAAGATGCATGTGCCCTCGAAGCTCTTCATCAGCCTCCCCAGGGTGATGTTGCTGAAGTTGGCGAACTTGCTGAGGGCCCCGGACTTGCGGGCGACGTTGATGAGGCGCCTCTTGAAGAGTCCCGTCTTCGTGACTGCGTCGCGCATTAGGGCCTCCAGGTCCGACTCGGTGACCTTCTTCAGGAGGGCCTCCACATATGCGGCGTCCACCTCCCCGACGGTCTGGGTGACCACGTTGTAGGTGTCCTGCTGGACCCCCACGGGGTAGCCTGTCTCCTCCGAGATGACGTGGCCGACCACCCTCGCTAGGGTTCTGTTCACCAGGGTGCCGAGGCTTGCGTGGATTATCACGTTCTCGTCCCAGTCCTCGACGACTATCCTCCTGTCCGTGGGGACGGCGTAGCCCAGCTCGACGTGCTCCACGATCTCGGAGACAGCCCTCTTGATGGTCTCCTCCCTGGCTGGATAGATCTCAGCGAGCTCGGAGATTACCTCGCTCTGCGGGCGCCCCTCAGTGACACACTCCTCCACCATGGCCTTGATCCTCCCCACCTCTAGGGCGACGTCGAGGGGGACGGGTATCTCCTCCCCTACCCAGCTCGGGATGGCGCCCGTTGGGTCGTCCTCCGACCTGACGTAGATCTTGTCGTTGTGGACGTTCAGTATCTTCCAAGGGCTCCCCCTGATGACGAACTTGACCCCAGGCTTCGCGTACTCGGCGACGAAGGCCTCCTGGAGGATCCCCACCGGTGACTCGTCCGTGACGTCTATGACGAGGTAGGTCTTCTCGTCGGGGATCATGGAGAGGTTGTCGAAGAAGTACTTGTAGATGGTCTTCCTATTCCCCCTGGGCCTGATGATGACCTCGTCCTCCTCGGAGACCCAGGCCATACGGGGGAACCTGTCGTGCATGTAGCTCGCGACGAACTTGATGTCCTCCTCGGTGAGGTTCTCGAAGGGGTACGCCCTGCTGAACAGCGTCTGGGCTTGGAGGAAGTAGATTCGGGGTCTGGACATGAACTCTGCGACTATCTGGTTGACGAGGACGTCGTAGGGCTGGGAGGGCACCACCAGGGGCTCCATGATCTCCCCGAGGGCACGACGGCAGATCACCATGGACTCCAGCGCGTCGTCGCTGTTCAGCGCGATTATGATGCCCTTCGCCGTCTCACCGATGCTGTGGCCGCTCCTCCCCACCCTTTGGAGTAGCCGGGTCACCTGCCGTGGCGAGTTGTACTGGATGACGAGGTCTATCGCCCCGATGTCGATGCCCAGCTCCAGGGAGGAAGTGCAGACGATGGTCCTCAAGTCCCCCGCCCTGAGCCCCCTCTCAGCCGCTATCCGGCTGGTCTTGGCGAGGGAGCCGTGGTGGATGCTCAACGGGAAATCCAGGTCCCAGACCTTGAACCTGCTCGCCAGCATCTCCGAGGTGGACCTCGTGTTCGTGAAGATGAGGGTCGTCTCGTGGTCCTCGATGAGGTCCCTCATCACCTGGAGGCGCGACGCCACCTCCGGATGGGTGAACAGCTTCGTAGCCAGCTCGTAGTCGTCGGGCCCAGGCTCAGGGTAGATTATGTCGAACGTCGTGTTCCTTGTCGCCGAAACCTGGACGATGTCCACATCCCGCCCGCTCCCCACGAGGAACTGGGCCACCTTCTCCGGGCTCCCGATGGTCGCGCTGAGCCCGATGAGCTGAGGGGGCTCCTCGGAGAGCTCCTTCACCCGCTCCAGCGCAATGCTGAGCTGGCTCCCCCTCTTATTGTCAGCAAGCTCATGGATCTCGTCGATGACCACCCACCGGAGCGCCTTGAGGAACCTCCTGAGCACACGCCCCGACAGGATCGCCTGAAGGGTCTCAGGGGTGGTGATGAGCATGTCCGGGGGCGCCTGCCTCTGCCTGTTCCTCTCCCTGGTCGAGGTGTCCCCGTGGCGCACCGCCAGCTTGATGTCAAGGCTGCTGCACCAGTAGGTCATCCGGTCCAGAATGTCCCTGTTGAGGGCCCTCAGGGGAGTGATGTAGATAATGCTCACACCGGGTTTCCTCTCGCTCATGAGGAACTTGTGGAAGACGGGGAGCATCGCAGCCTCCGTCTTCCCCGTCGCCGTCGGGGAGATGAGGAGGACGTTCTTCCCATCCATGATGTGGGGCATCAGCCGCTTCTGGGGCTCTGTCGGCTCCTTGAACCCTCTCTCCTCTAGGAGCCTCCTGACGGGGCGGCAGAGGTTGGAGAAGGCGTTCTCGGTCAACTTAACCCAGCTGGAAATAACGTCCCCTCGCCCCATAAAAACAATGTCCACCCCCCTGTGGGGGGTGGGGGAAGGTGGTCAGTCCTAGGAGGTCCTCTTGTAGTAGCCGGGCCTCGGCGAGTAGATGGTGCCGTCCCTCATGAGGACCCCGATGAGCCGGGCGGCCTCTGACCTGGCGATGCTGTGGTCCTCCAGCAGGGCGGTGAAGAGGTCCTCGTCCTGGACGGTCCCTGAGACCCGTTCCATCTCCCCGATGACCCCGAGGACCTTCTGTAGCTGCACCTGGAGGCTGCGGGGCTTGCCCGTGTAGAGGATGTCGATGTCCACCTCGCCTGTGGTGACGTCGATGCCCACCTGCTCCAGGCTCCTGGAGTAGAGCGCGATTACGGCCTCGGCGTCCTCCGACGTCACCTCCTCCCTGAGGTGGACGCGGGCCCTCGCCTCCGCGAGGCGTACTAGGGACTCCAGCTGTCTAGCGGTGATGCTGATGGCCGACGCCTCGCCTCCCTCGACGGAGGCGGTCCGCATCTTGACGTAGAAGTCCCTGAAGCTCCCTATCACCTCGTCAGTAATAACCGGGTCGATGGTCTTGGCGTAGCTGACGTACTTCCTGAAGAATTCGGTGCTGAGAGGAGCCGAGACAGAGGTCCCGGCAGCCTTGTGGAGGTTGAGTATGTGCTCCGCCATCTTGAGGTCGTTCTCGGAGTCGGGGAGGTCACGGAGGACGAAGATGAGGTCGAAGCGGCTCAGGATGGTGACGGGGAGGTTCATGTTCTGGGCGATGGTCTGGTACGGGTTGTACCGGCCCAGGGTCGGGTTCGCAGCGGCGAGGATGCTCGTCCGGGCGTTGAGTGTGGCGACGATGCCCCCCTTGGCGATGGAGACGACCTGCTGCTCCATGGCGGGGTGGATGGCCCCCCGGTCCTCGTCCCTCATCTTGTCCATCTCGTCGATGCAGCAGATGCCCTTATCGGCCAGGACGAGGGCGCCGGCCTCGAGGACGAAGTTCCCGGAGCCGCCCTCCTTGACTACGGCGGCGGTGAGCCCCGCGGCTGTGGAGCCCCTTCCGGTGGTGAGGAGCCCCCGGGGGGCTGTCTTAGCGGCGAACCCAAGGAGCTGGCTCTTCCCGGTCCCCGGGTCCCCGACGAGGAGGACGTTGATGTCCCCCCTTAAACTTACGTCGGGGAGCTCCTTGCTGACCCCGCTGAAGAGGAGGTACATCACCGCCTCCTTGATGGTGTCGAGGCCCCAGAGGGAGGGCGCTATGGACTGGAGCATGCGGCGGAAGACCCAGGGATCCGATGCGACCTCCCGTATCTCCTCGATGTCCTCCTCAGTGATCTCCAGGAGCTCGGCCTCACGGCCGCTAACGTCTATGTTGTTGGCCTCTAATGCGAGGTCGAAGGTCCTGAGGGTGCCCCCCCGCCCTTGCTTCCTGAGGAGCCCAAGGGTCCCCGTGATGCTTATCCTGTCCCCAGGGCGGGCGACGTCGACGACGTCGTCCTTGAGCACCACGTTCACCGATCTAGGGAGCTGCCCCGCCGGGAGCTCCTCCGGGCGCTCCTGGATGGTGATCCTCTGTGAGTCGATGAAGACCGACTCCTTGGGGACGAGCTCGAAGCCTCGGCGGCTGTTGCACGACGGGCACTGGACAGGCGTCTTGAGGAACTGGTCTGTCTGCTCCATGAGGATCATCTCCCCACAGGAGGTGCATCTGTACGCGGCGTTGGTGATGAAGGGCTGGACTGCTGAAGCTCTGACTATGATGCCTGTGACCATGACGAGCCGGCTGATGTGCTCCGCCCCGATCCTGCGGAGGGGCGTCTCAAAGGGGAGCCCCCTGAACCTGACGTGGATCTTCCTGAGCTGATCTGCATACATGGGGTCCCGCATTCGGAGCTTTGAGAACGCGGCGATGTCGAAGTGGGGGAGGTGGTCCAGCGGGTTGTCGAGGATCACCCTGGCGAGGTCCTCGTCGAAGGCGTAGAGGTCTGTGAAGTCGATGACGAGGGACTTGAGCCCCCTCACAGCCATCTGGGAGATGGCCTGCTCGTACTTGACCTCCTCCCTCTCGTCCCTGAACTCCTCGATGAATCGAGTGAAGGCCTCCTCAGATTGGATTAGACTCGCCATCGAAGTAACCAGCCAGGGCTAATGCTCCTAAAGAGTAGTGAAACCTTCATTAGATTACGCACTTATCCTTGAGAAGCCCATCCTCGCTTAGATAAAAGTTAGCGATATCCTTGCAGCAGAGAGGTCACTGAATATAAAGAATTTGTCACACTAATATGGGACAAAGAGAGGTTGTCTGAGTTAACCCCGGTTTCAACGAAAAGGCTTTGATGAGATACCTCAAAATACCGATATCTCCGATCTTGATACCAAGTACGAAACTTTCATGTTAATTCATCGACTTCGTGCACATTCGTTGAACGATATTTTCACCTGATAAGAATGGATAAAAAACCGGTTAATCAAGAAAAAACATGAATTCGTAATTCTTCTGGAAATACACACTTTCCTGGAAACTCAAGCTACAGAAATATCGAAATCAAAATGAAACACAGTGGCTCTCTACTCTCCGCCCAGCTCCCTCATCTCGCTGCGCCAACGCTCTATGATCTTGTGGAGCTCTTCGTAGAGGGCCGCCTCCTCTGGCTGAAGGCCTCTGGAGTCGGCTTTCGCCTCTGCGGACGCCAGCCTCATGATCTTCGCAATCCTGCTTTCAACGATATCCCTGTATCTTCCCTTCATCCTTCGAGTTGCCTGACTGTGCTCATCCTCTGCTGACTTGGCCTGCCTGAACGTGAGGTATGCTCGGGAGTAGAAGTCGTCAGGAAGGGGGGTCGGTTTACCCAGCGGCTGGACCCTTTCGCGGTAGTGGGTCTGCGTCCATTCGCTGTCGTTGACGCCTTCGTCGGAGAGGCGCGCGAGTCCCGCCTCGATGAGTTCCCATGCCACCCAGAGGTTGACCGTTAGCTCCATCCCCTCGTCGACCTCCTTGATGTCGAGCCCCGGTGTCTTGACCTCGGGGATCCTCCTCGTCGCGACTATGCGGACGGGCATGTTCTCGAACTCGAAGTACAGGGCCTCCATGAACGACGTCGTCAACCGTTGTCAACAGAGTATAAGGTCTCAGGAAGTTAATAAAATGGGTTTTTGTCTCAGAAATATGTGTCAAAAAACCCCTGTGGGAGCATCGGACAACGTTTTATATCCGCCCCTTTCGGATCTTGGTTCAGAACAGGCCTATGTTGAACCCCTTAAGAGGCTTGGAGGCGCTGGAGGGCGAGGTCATCAAGCTTCGCGACGAACCTGAGGTCAGGTCGACTGTGGAGGGCCGCGTGGCCGAGTTCCTGGAGGTCAACGACAAGGACTCCTACGCCTGGTTCGAGGAACTGGTCTACTGCCTACTCACAGCCTACTCCAGTGCCCGCCTGGGACAGCTCTGCGTCGACGCCCTGTGTGACTGTGGTGCCCTCCTTGAGGGTCCCCTAGAGGAAGTCGTCGAGACTCTGAGGGTTCAAGGGCACAGGTTCTACAACAAGAGGGCGGAGTACATCGTCGAAGCCCGGAGGCTCGCCCCTACAATGAAGGCCACAATCCAGGGCTTCGATGAGACGAGTGAAGCGAGGGCCTGGCTCGTGAAGAACGTGAAGGGGCTGGGATGGAAGGAGGCCAGCCACTTCCTTAGGAACGTGGGTTACCTAGACGTCGCCATCATAGACAGGCACATCCTGTCAAACCTGAGGGAGCACGGCGTGATCCCGGATGATAAGAAGGGGCTCACCAAGAGAAGATACCTTGAGTACGAGGGGATCCTCCAGAGGATGGCGGACGATCTGGAAATGAGCCTCGGCGAGATGGACCTCTACCTATGGTACAGGAAGACCGGAGAGGTCCTCAAGTAGCACTCTGACTCCAAGATATTAATTACATCCAACCTGAAACCTAGAGTGGAGAATTATTCATGAGGGTCAAGGTGGGAGGCGAGACAAGGGATGTCCGGACACTCTGGAGGGAGGGGAGCACTATCAGGCTCATCGACCAGAGGATCCTACCCCACACATTCGAGATAACGTCGCTTATGGATCACAGGGAGACCGCGGCTGCCATCAAGGACATGGTGATGAGGGGAGCGGGGGCCATCGGAGTGGCTGCTGGATATGGGATGGCTCAGGCGGCTCTCGAGGCGAAGGATCTACCCCTCGATGAATTTGAGGTTTACTTTACAGCCGCCGCGGGACGCTTAAGGAAGACGAGGCCAACTGCAGCCAACCTATTCCATGCCATAGATAGGTGCCTGAGTGCAGGCAAAGGGGCCTCGGTTAATGAACGAGTTGAGGCAGTCGTCACGGAAGCCGACGCAATAGCCGAGGAGGACCTTTCGGCATCAAAGAAGATGGGGGAGTACGGTAGCTCCCTCATAGGTGATGGCGCCCGTGTCCTGACACACTGCAACGCCGGAGCCCTCGCCTTCATCGACTACGGGACCGCCCTTAGCCCCATAAGGTTCGCACACAATCAGGGGAAAAAGGTTCATGTCTACATTGACGAGACGAGGCCCCGATGCCAAGGAGCAAGACTCACTGCATGGGAAATGGAGCAAGAGGGGATACCTTACTCTCTCATCGTAGATAACGCGGCAGGATACTTCCTGAGGAAAGGGGAGGTGGACCTGGTAATCGTCGGAGCTGACCGGGTCGCGGCGAATGGAGATGTGGCCAACAAGATCGGCACATACGAGAAGGCGGTGGTAGCAAAGGAGAACGGGATACCGTTCTATGTAGCTGCACCCAGGATGACGTTCGATCTGAAATGTGAGAATGGTGATGACGTCGAGATAGAGGAGCGAGACCACGACGAGGTGCGGAAGATGTGGGGCGTGGACGAAAAGGGGAACGCCGTGCGTGTCCTCATCTCAGAATCTGAGGCGACCGTGAGGAACCCAGCATTCGATGTAACTCCATCAAAATACGTCACGGCCTTCATAACCGAGGAGGGAATACTGGAGCCCCCATTCAAGGAGCGCATCAGAAGGACCTTTGAATAGCTGAAACTGGAAGAGCTTATAATCCCCCAAACGTTCAGAAAGTGAGATCAGATGCCCATCACCATCCTCTTCGACCCCATCAACAGGCAGGTTGAGGCGCAGCCAGGAGCAAACCTGCTGGAGATCATGCGGGATGCGGGCATCAGGATCGAGAGCCTCTGCGGCGGGAAGGGGATGTGCGGAAAGTGCAAGGTCATCCTCGAGAGCGGAGATATCCAGAAGATCTCCAAGACCCCCGACAAGTTCCTATCCCAAGCTGAGCTAGACCAGGGCTACTACCTCGCCTGCATGGTGAAGGTCCAAGGCGACTGCGCCTTCACCATCCCGACGGAGAGCAGAATAGAAAGCCCGAAGATATTGTTAGCAGCTGAGGTGGACTTGGGTGAACCCAACCCAAGCGCCACCAAATACCTGCTTGAGACCTCGCCATTCGTGGACAGCCCCCTCCTCCTATCACACAGGAGGATAAACCTCAAAGGCTACAGTGGGCTGCAGCCAAGGGTAGACGACGACGTCTACGGCAAGGTCCAGATGCTTGGAGAGCGGGAGACCCTCACAGCTACGGTCACACGGACCAACGAGTTCCCAGAGATCATCGATGTCGGACCTGGAGACCTGACCCTCTCAAACTACGGCCTAGCGGTTGACATCGGCACGACCACCATCGTGGGGTTCCTAGCCAACCTCACCACGGGAGAGATCCTTGGCCGGGCATCCGAGATGAACCGTCAGATTACATATGGCGAGGAGCTCGTTACCCGCATATCCTTCGCCCGGAAACCTGAGGGCCTCAAGACCCTCCAGAAGAGTGTCGTGGAGACCATCAACGACGTGATCCTGAAGTTAACCTCTGAAGCGGATGTGAACCCGGAAGATATCTCCGATATCTGCGCGGGGGGCAACACCGTCATGAACCACATGTTCACGGGGCTGGATCCAGCATATCTTGAGCTGGCAAACGTCAAAGTCTCAAGAGAACCGATAATCCGGAAGGCCAAGGATCTAGGACTCCACACGAACCCAGAGGCATACGCGTACTGCGTCCCCAATGTTAGTCGGTTCTTGGGTGGAGACGCCGTGGGAGATGTCCTCGTCTCCAACATGCACAGATCCGACGAGATAAGCCTCATGGTGGACCTCGGGACCAATGGTGAGGTCGTCTTTGGCAACAGGGACTGGCTCTTCTCGAGCTCATGTGCCTCAGGTCCCGCCTTCGAGGGGGAAGGCGTCCGACATGGCATGAGGGGCGCCCAGGGTGGGATTGACCACGTCAAGATCGACCCCGACACCTGCAAGGCAGAGTACACTGTGATAGAGGGCACACGGCCCAAGGGGATCTGCGGCTCGGGGCTCATAGACCTAGCCGCTGAGATGTTCAGGGTCGGCATAATAGACTTCGTCGGGAAGCTGGTTCCCAAGCGCTCACCCATGATAAGGGAGGGGAAGTGGGGGCTAGAGTACCTCGTCGTCCCCGCGGATGAGACGGCTATAGGCCAGGACATAGTTTTAACCCAAGCCGACTTGGACTACGTCGTCGACTCCAAGGCCGCGGCGTGCGGCGCCATAACAGTCCTCATGCATAAGCTGAAGATAGGGATAGATGACATCAGGCACCTCTACCTAGCAGGCGCGTTCGGCACTTACACCAACCTCGACAACGCCATGAAGCTCGGGATATTCCCCGAGTTCCCCAACGTGGAGATACACCCTATCGGAAACGGCTCCCTGGCCGGGGCCTACTCGACGCTGATGTCCATGGAGAAGAGGAAGGAGGCCAACGAGATCGCCGAGAAGATGGTCTACGTGGACCTCCTCGTGGACTCCGAGTTCATAGAGGAGTACTCTAAGGCCCTCTACATACCCGGGGCAAAGGAGTACTTCCCCAGCCATTGATGACTCTCAGCGGACGTAGAAGCCGGTCCCCGTCTCCTGGGGGACCTGACCCAGCTGAGCCAGCTCCTTAAGGGACTCGATCATGAGGGGCTGGATCCTAGCAACATCCGTCAGCGACAGGATGCCCAGCAGCTCCGACCCGTCGTGGTCGCCGCTCATCACCGGCAGCTTCTTGATCTTCTTCATCACCATCGTCTGGACGGCGTCCTCCAGGGGCGTCGTCGGCTGGACGACGATGACCGGGCACGTCATTATCTCCCTGACATAGACCTTCTCAGCGTCACGCCCCTTCGCCACCACACGGGTCATGATGTCCTTCTCCGTGAGGATGCCCTTCATCTTCCCATCATCAAGGACGATGACGCTGCTGATCCCGTAGAGACTCATCACACGTGCGGCGTACTTCACCGAGAAGTTCGCCTCAATGGTAACGACATCCCTAGCCATGATATCCTCGACTACAAGTGACAAACCTAACCACCGAATCCCAGAATGACGATGTCAGAGACTATGAAAGGCTTTATGGAAAATAAACCTAGATGAGTGGGACTTAACATCGATACACCAACCCGTGAAAACAAGCATTATATCCGAAGCCACGCTGCGGAAACCGCATCCACACGGGTAGGGGGAGGGGGGGTCATACAACTGAGCCTGAAAAGGTCCCCCGCCAAGGAAAGGAGCGCCGGAACCCGTCGGAACCGATCCCCATCATGCCAGAAACACTGCACATAACCACCAGAAGACACCATACGCCATCACCCATGAAATGCGAGGAACGGAGAACGAAGCCGAGAACCGCAACACCATCCAACCAGACAAATGGGCAGGCCCACATAACCAATTAAGCTTATATCCCAGACATGCTATCCATTCATGGTCTCCCAAAAAGAGACCCCCGCCCGCCCTAGCTCAATGGCAGAGCATCCGGCTGTAGTCACCGCCCCGCGGGGCGATGGCAATCAGGCCATGAGCAGACACCGGAGGGTTCCCGGTTCA
>Ga0209536_100011365_pt1 | contig 13052 bp, 9 predicted proteins | sample DeeMarSeWOR28_12_FD_187461 | JGI IMG/M metagenome (GOLD analysis project Ga0209536, IMG submission 187461) | Marine sediment microbial communities from White Oak River estuary, North Carolina - WOR-2-8_12 (SPAdes) (version 2) | ecosystem: Environmental > Aquatic > Marine > Intertidal zone >...
CACGAGCCGCGGTACCCAATCGGTGGCGTACATTGCCACGCAACTTACAGACAAGGGTGGCCCGGATGGCATTGTGCTGACATCAACCATGGTCTCCGATAGCCCGGGCGGCCGGGCTGTTCCAGACATGCCCTTGGAGAAAATTACGATCCCGGTTCTGGTCGTGCATCACGAGCGGGATGGGTGCAAGCATTGCCAATTCACGCTGTTACCCGGTCTCATGGCTAAACTCACGACCGCAACCAGAAAGGAGCTGCTGACCTTTAAAGACGGCAAGAACACAGGCGATCCGTGCAAAGCCAAAGCCTACCATGGCTTTAATGGACTCGAACAAGATGTGGTATCGGCTGTGGCAAAATGGATTGCGACCAAACCATGAACACAGCGGCGTGATGATGAACGATTTCGGGTGGAACTTGTAATCAGCGTCGAACGCTCAGCAAATATAGCCACACAAACCCACCAACCCCCGCCACCAGCGACGCCGTAAGGATACCAATCTTGGCCATCTGTAAAAGCTCCGGGCTTGCCGCATAGCCAAGCTGGGCAATAAAGATCGACATGGTGAAACCAATACCGCCGAGCAACGACACAGCTGCGATCTGCGCGAAGCGCGTTCCGGCAGGCAATTGCGCAAAACCAAATTTAAGAGCCAGCCAGCAGGCACCGGTAATGCCAATGACCTTGCCGGCCACCAAACCGAATGTAACCCCGAGCGTGACCGGATGTCTGAGCGCCTCACCGAGGCGGTTTAATTCCAGCGGAATGCCGGCATTGAACAATGCGAACACCGGAATCACGAGGAACGCTACCGGCAAATGCCAGTAATGTTCGAGCCGCTGCAGCGGTGTCTCGACATGATGCACGCCATTTTCAATTGTCTGCACCACCGCACGCAATTCGTCGTTGGTCATGATACTGGTGCCCGGTTGATGGCTCGCATCAAACCGCACAATAAGTTCCTTGATGCGGGCACTGAACCGTTCCGGATCGTACTTCGGTCTGGCTGGCACTGTAAACGCACCGATCACGCCGGCGATGGTGGCATGTACCCCTGAGAGCAGCAGGAAATACCACAACAGCACTGCCACAAGAAAATACGGCATGAGGCGCCGGACGCCAGTGAGATTGAACGCAACCAACAACGCCAGCATCAGGGCCGCGCCTACGAGGGCATTGAACACCAGCGTGTCGGTGTAGAACAGCGCAATCACCAGCACCGCACCGAGGTCATCGACGATTGCCAGCGCCACCAGAAATGTGATCAGTGACTTGGGTACGCGGCTGGCGAGCAACACCAGAATGCCGATAGCAAAGGCGATGTCTGTGGCCATCGGAATGCCCCAGCCACGTGCTGCCTCTCCATCGGGATTGAAACCATAGAAAATAAACGCCGGGAGAATCATGCCGCCAATGGCCGAGACAATCGGCAGTGTTGCGGCGCGCGGGCTGGCGAGCTCGCCCACCAATATCTCGCGCTTGAGTTCGAGACCGACCACAAAAAAGAACAACGCCATTAGGCCATCGTTAATCCAGTGGTGCAGAGTCATCCCGATCTGCCAGTCACCGATCTGGAGACTGATCGATGTATGCAGCAGATCCTCATAGAGCTCCGCAACAACGCTGTTGGCCAGGATCAGCGCCAGGATCGCCGTACCCACCAACAGCATGCCGCTGGTGGTCTGGTTATGGATGAACTCCTCGAACGGCGTGAGAATCCGTGAGAAGGATTTCTCCCAAAGAGCGTGGTAGACGCCAGGCTTCTCAGGAGACGGCGGTTGTCGGTTGTCGCTCATGGCAGTGATCGCAGCTTGTTCACCTAGTCAGGTTCGTGCAAGGACGGCGTGAAGGTTGGATTCGCAGTGTCAGCGAGAATATCGGGAATCAACTCTCATCGCACGCCTCTCCTGCGTTACTCTACATCCCGCCATGCGTCGCGACCACGCCGGCATGGCAGTTGGGTAACAAAAAAGGAGCCAGTGGCTCCTTTTTTGTTGTAGAAACAACGAATCAGATCAGGCAGGTGTTTTCTCGTCCACAGCCTTCATGGAGAGACGAATGCGGCCCTGCTTGTCGACTTCCAGCACCTTGACCTTGACGGTCTCGCCCTCGCTCAGCTTGTCACCGACGTTCTCGACGCGCTCGTGCGAGATCTGCGAGATGTGCACCAGACCATCCCGACCGGGGAGAATAGTGACGAAGGCACCGAAGTCCATGAGCTTGGCGACCTTGCCGACGTAGATCGTGCCGACTTCTACGTCGGCGGTGATCTGCTCAATGCGGCGACGTGCTTCCTGGGCAGCGGCATTATCTGCCGAGGCGACCTTCACGGTGCCGTCGTCGTCGATGTCGATGGTGGCACCGGTCTCTTCACACAGTGCGCGGATGACGGCGCCGCCCTTGCCGATGACGTCACGAATCTTGTCCGGGTTAATTTTGAAGGTGACGATGCGCGGTGCGTAATCCGACATCTCGGTACGTGGCGCCGGGATGGCTTCGTGCATGATCTTGAGTATATGCAGTCGTGCATCCTTGGCCTGCTTCAGGGCCGCGTCCATGATCTCTTTGTTAATGCCTTCAATCTTGATATCCATCTGCAATGCGGTCACGCCTTCGGCGGTGCCGGCCACCTTGAAGTCCATGTCGCCGAGATGATCTTCGTCGCCGAGGATGTCGGTGAGCACGGCAAAGCCTTTTTCTTCCTTGATCAGACCCATGGCGATGCCCGCCACCGGCGCCTTGATCTTCACGCCCGCGTCCATCATGGACAGCGTGGCGCCACACACGCTTGCCATGGAGCTCGAACCGTTCGACTCGGTGATCTCCGAGACCACGCGCAAAACATACGGGAAGGTGGCCATATCCGGAAGCACCGCGATCATGGCGCGCTTGGCAAGACGCCCGTGGCCGATTTCGCGGCGCTTGGGTGTGCCGACGCGACCGGTTTCACCGGTGCAGGACGGCGGGAAGTTGTAATGCAGCATGAACGGTTCTTTACGCTCGCCTTCGAGGGCATCGATGATCTGCGCATCGCGGCCGGTGCCGAGGGTGGTGACCACCAGCGCCTGGGTCTCGCCGCGCGTGAACAGCGCCGAACCGTGGGTGCGCGGCAGCACACCGGTGCGGATAATAATTGGTCGCACGGTGCGTGTGTCGCGCCCGTCAATGCGCGGTTCGCCGGCGATAATGCGCCCGCGCACCACTTTCTTTTCGATGTCCTTGACGATGCCCTTGATGGTCTCGATCTGATCAGGGGCCGTTGTCTCGTTGGTTGTGGCAGCCAGCACTTTGTCTTTGACGGCGCTCATGGCATCCTGACGCGCGGACTTTTCCTTTATGCTATAGGCAGCGGCAATGTCGGCTTCGCAGAGCTTCTTGACCTGGTCGATCAGCGCGTTGTCTTTCTCTGGCGCTTTCCACTCCACCGCGACCGCGCCCACTTCCTTGGCGAGTTCGCGAATGGCCTTGATGGCGTTGCCGCATTGCTCGTGCCCGAACAGCACCGCACCGAGCATGACTTCTTCCGACAGCACCATGGCCTCGGATTCCACCATGAGCACGGCGGATTCGGTGCCAGCCACCACCAAGTTAAGCTGCGAGGTCTTTAGGGCTTCATTGCCCGGGTTGAGCAAGTACTTGCCGTCGGCGTAGCCGACGCGTGCCGCGCCGACCGGACCCCTGAACGGCAGATCGGAAACGGCCAGCGCCGCGGAGGTGCCGAGCATGGCGACGATATCCGGGTCGATATCCGGGTTCACCGACATGACCGTGGCGATGACCTGCACTTCGTTGGTGTAACCCTTGGGGAACAGCGGACGGATTGGGCGATCGATGAGACGTGAGGTCAGAATTTCCTTCTCGGACGGACGGCCTTCGCGCTTGAAGAAACCGCCCGGGATGCGACCGGCGGCGTAGGTGCGTTCCTGGTAATCAACGGTAAGCGGGAAGAAATCCTGACCCGGCTTGGCCTCTTTACGGCCGACCACGGTGACGTGCACCACGGTGTCGCCCATGCTGGCAATGATGGCGCCACTGGCCTGACGTGCGATTTCGCCGGTCTCGAAGGTTACTGTGTGCTCACCATACTGGAACGTTTTGACGACTTTCTTCAAGGCCTGATCCTCTTACCCGTTGAATGGCTTGTACTTACTTGCGCAGGCCGAGCTTTTCGACCAACGATATGTAGCGCTTACTGTCCACACTCTTGAGGTAAGCGAGCAGCTTGCGGCGCCTGCCGACCATGCGCAGCAGGCCCATGCGCGAGTGGTTGTCTTTCTTGTGCGTCTGGAAATGTCCGGACAGGTCGTTGATGCGCGCCGACAGCAGCGCGACCTGTACTTCCGGTGAGCCGGTATCGCTCTTGCCAGTCTGGTTAGCCTTCACAATCTTGGACTTCTGTTCTGCTTTGAGGGTCATGCGCAATGCCTCTGCATACTTAAATAATCAGGGTAAGGGGTTCGATAAGGGCCGGTATTCTAACCGCGTGCGGGGTCGGCCTCAACCGTTTTCTGCGTCATTTCAGGCTCTTCCGTGGCGTGCAGCAGGCGACGTGGCGCCAACTGACCATCCTCCTCGGCACCCAGACCCAGAAACCGGCCGCCGTCCTGGTAGACGCGCGCCCAAGCGCCGGCAGCCGGCAGCGGCCGGGCACTCACGGCCTGGCCCTGGCAGAAGTAAAAGGCGGCATTTGAGCTTAAAAAGACCTGAGGAAAATCGCGCAGGGCCTGATCCGCCGGAATCAGGCGCGCGGCGCGCTCCTGCTGGCTCGGGAGGGCAGCAAATGCTTCAAGGCTGATGGTTTCGTCTATCGTAAAGCCGCCCATGGCAGTACGGCGCAGTTCCACCACATGTGCCCCGCAGCCGAGCAGCTCGCCCAGGTCATGCGCGAGGCTGCGCACATAGGTGCCCTTGGAACAACTGATGTCCACCGTCAGGGACTGACCGACCAGCTCAAGGACAGTAAATTCATAGACCGTCACCGGGCGCGGGGCGCGTTCGGTGACGATCCCGGCGCGCGCCAGCTTGTACAGCGGCTGGCCGTCTTGCTTGATGGCCGAGTACATCGGCGGCACTTGCTCAATTTGACCGGTAAAATGCTGGGTGGCAGTTTCGATTTCACGCCGGCTGACGGTAACTGGGCGGGTTTCCAGCACCTCACCTTCGGAATCGCCGGTGGCTGTCGAGGCGCCGAGACGAAATACGGCGCGATAACGCTTGTCGGCCTCCAGCAGAAAACGCGACACCTTGGTGGCCTCGCCGAAACACAATGGCAGCAATCCGCTGGCCAGCGGATCAAGACTGCCGGTGTGGCCGGCCTTGCGCGCCAGCAGCAAGCGTTTGGCCTCCTGCAGCGCACGGTTCGAGGTCAAACCGACTGGTTTGTCGAGTAACAGGATACCGTGGACATCCAGCAACTGGCGTTTGACGCGAGCTGGTCTTTGCGGGTCCGACATCAGTCGGTTTCGTCCTGCTCGCTTCGCGCGCGTGCCAGCAAACGTTCGATGTTGTCACCACGCTCAACCGACTCGTCATACACGAAATGCAACGTCGGCACCTGCCGCAGTAAAACGCGATCACGCAACGCATGTCGCAGGAAGCCGGCAGCATGATTCAGAGCCGTCACCGCCTTCGATGCCTGTTCCTGACCACCAAGATGTGTAACGAACACCTTGGCGTGTGCCAGATCCGGGCTCACGTCCACGGCCGTGAGGTTCACCTGCGCCACGCGCGGGTCGTTCATTTCGTGTCCGATCATCACCGCCAGCTCACGCTGCAACAGTTCGCCTATCTTGCGGGTACGACCAGTGTCTTTATGCATGGACTTCAAATGCCGCCGGATGGGCGGTCTCGTACCAGGATGACTATGAAAGAAAAATGGGCGCCACGACTGAAACAGAATCAACGCAGGTCAGTAAACAATACAATCAGCGTTTACCAGTAGCTGTTTCTATAGAGTCCGCTGTACCTGCACCTTCTCGAACACTTCGATTTGGTCACCGGTCTGGAAGTCGCTGTAATTCTTGATGCCAATACCGCATTCAAGACCGGACTTGACCTCAGCGACATCGTCCTTGAAGCGTTTAAGCGACTCGATTTCACCTTCGTACACGACGACGTTATCGCGCAACACGCGTACCGGGCGATTGCGCTTCACCGTGCCTTCATTGACGTAGCAACCGGCGATGACGCCGATCTTGGGCGCGCGGAATACCTCGCGCACCTCGATCTGGGCGATGACATCTTCGCGGAATTGCGGCTTAAGCATACCGACCAGCGCGGCCTTCACTTCTTCGACTGCTTCGTAAATGATGTTGTAATAGTGCACGTCCACGCCTTCAGATTCGATCAGGCGGCGCGCACCAGAGTCAGCACGCACGTTAAAACCGATAACGACAGCCGCCGACGCCCGCGCCAGATTCACGTCCGACTCATTGATCGGGCCGACCATGGCATGGATAACACGTACCTTGACCTCATCGGTGGACAGTTCTTCAAGCGCCTTGGTGAGCGCCTCGATCGAACCCTGTACGTCGGCCTTGATGATGAGGTTGAGTGTGTTCTCGCCCTCTTGCATCTGTTCGAATACATCCGAGAGTTTTGCTGCGGCTCGCGCCGCAAACTGCGTATCCTTGAACTTGCCCTGGCGATATAACGCGATTTCGCGCGCCTTGCGCTCGCTCTCCACCACAATCACTTCATCGCCGGCACTCGGAACACCCGACAAGCCCTGAACCTCAACTGGAATGGACGGCCCGGCCTCGTTAATGGCCTTGCCCTTTTCGTCGAACATGGCACGCACGCGGCCGAATTCGCGGCCTGCAAGCACAATATCGCCCTTCTTGAGCAGACCGCGCTGCACCAACATGCTCGCTACCGGACCACGGCCCTTGTCGATGCGTGCTTCGATTACGATGCCCGTCGCCGGACCGGTCTTGGGCGCCTTGAATTCGAGCACCTCGGCCTGCAACAGGATCGCCTCGAGAAGATCATCGATACCGGCACCAGTCTTGGCCGAGACATCAACGAAGATATCGTGACCGCCCCATACTTCCGGTACGACTTCATGTTTGGTCAGCTCCTGGCGCACCCGTTCCGGTTCCGCACCCGGCTTGTCGATCTTGTTGACCGCGACAATGATCGGTACACCGGCTGTGCGTGCGTGATGAATCGCCTCAATGGTTTGTGGCATCACCCCGTCATCGGCTGCTACCACCAGAATCACTATGTCGGTGGCCTTGGCGCCGCGTGCACGCATGGCAGTGAATGCCTGATGGCCGGGTGTGTCGAGGAACGTGACGACGCCGCGCGGTGTTTCCACGTGATACGCGCCGATATGCTGGGTAATACCGCCCGCCTCACCACTTGCCACCTTGGCTTCGCGGATATGGTCGAGCAATGATGTTTTGCCGTGGTCAACATGGCCCATCACGGTAACGACCGGTGGGCGCGGCTCTGACTCGCCGTAAACGCCTGCCTCGCTGCCCAACAATGCCTCGGGGCCAGCATCCTTCGCGGCCTTGGCGATGTGGCCCATCTCCTCGACCACGATGGTCGCGGTGTCGCGATCGAGTACCTGGTTGATGGTCACCATCATGCCGAGCTTCATCAGTACCTTGATGACTTCGACCGATTTGACTGACATCTTCTGGGCCAGTTCGGCGACCGTCAACGTCTCGGGCAAGGCCACTTCGCGCACCACGCGCTCGACCGGCATTTCAAATCCATGCTGGCCAGACATACTGGTCTGCACGCTTGCACTGGACGGAGCAAACCGGTCGCGACGCTTACCGCCGCCGCTGCCTTTGCGTGAGTCGGACAGTCGCAGCTCCTGACGATCGCCGCGCTTGCCTTTCCAGTCACCTTTCTTCTTGTCGCCCGGCTTGGACGGTGCGCCAGGGCGCCTGGCATCGCCCGGCTTTGCGGCCGGTGCACGTTCTTCAGCCACCGAGGCACCAATCGGCGCCTGCACGACTACCGGGCCGCTCGGACGCGCCTCCGGCACCACAATCTCCGGTACATGCGACGCTTCCGCGACAACGGCCTCATCCGCTACAGCCTCGGGATGCGCCTGCGCCTCGACTTCAGCGGCGGCGGCGACCTCCTCTTCAATAATGCTGCGCTTTATGAAGGTGCGTTTCTTGCGCACTTCCACCTGCACGGTCCGCGCCGGACCAGTGCGCGTTGATTGTTTGATCTGGCTGACTGATTTCTGCTTGAGCGTGATCTTGGTGGTGCCACCTTCGCCGCCACCACCGTGGTGCGTGCGTAAATAGCCGAGCAAGGTCATTTTCTCCTCGTCGCTCAGCGAGTCGTTCACGCCCTTGCCAGACACGCCAGCGGAGACGAGCTGCGTGATCAGCCGTTCGGGCTGTACGCCGATCTGCGTGGCAAAAGCCTTGATGGTAGTTTCAGCCATGTCTTGCGTTCTGTCCGTCTCAGCCCTGTGTCTCGTTGGCGAACCATGGTGCACGCGCCGTCATGATGAGCTGCTTGGCGCGCTCTTCATCGATGCCTTCGACCTCGAGCAACTCGTCGACCGCCTGCTCCGCCAGCTCTTCCATGGTCTTGATTCCGTGGCTGGCGAGTACACGCGCGGTGTGCTCGTCCATTCCTTCCATCTCAAGTAGATCTTTGGACGGCTCGGCCATATCGATTTTCTCCTCCAGTGCGATCGCCTTGGTCAGCAATACGTCGCGCGCGCGACTGCGCAACTGTTCAACGAGATCTTCGTCAAATTCCTCGACCCCCAGCATTTCCTGTTTGGGCACATACGCCACTTCGTCGAGACTCGTAAATCCCTCGCGTACCAGTACCTCAGCCACATCATCGTCCACGCCGAGCGTATCCATGAACATCTGTTTGTTGGCGGTTGCCTCGTTGATGCCCTTTTCGTCCGCCGCCTGCTCGGTCATGATGTTGATTTCCCAGCCGGTCAGCTCGGAGGCAAGGCGCACGTTCTGCCCACCGCGGCCGATGGCCTGCGAGAGCTGTGTTTCGTCCACTATCACGTCCATGCTGTGCAGTTCTTCATCCACCATGATCGACTTCACTTCGGCCGGCGCCAAGGCATTGATCACATACTGCGCCGGATCTGGCGAGAAATGAATGATGTCCACGCGCTCACCGGCGAGTTCGTTGGAAACGCTCTGCACACGCATGCCGCGCATGCCGACACAGGCCCCGATTGGATCGATGCGCGGATCCTTTGAGCTTACTGCGATTTTGGCACGCAGGCCGGGATCGCGCGCGGCACCGTGAATAATGATGAGATTGTCGCCCGCTTCCGGAACCTCGAGTTTGAACAGTTCAATCAGCAGTTGCGGTGCATTGCGCGACAGGAACAATTGCGGCCCGCGCGGCGTGGAATACACGTCTTCGAGATAGGCACGGATGCGGTCGCCGGGGCGCAGGCCCTCGTGCGGGATCATGGCGGCCTTCGGCAGAAGTGCCTCGGCGCTGCCAAGGTCGACAATCACCTCACCGCGCTCCATGCGCTTGACCACACCGGTTATCAGCGTGCCCTTGCGTTCCTTGTACTGGTTGACGGTTTGCTCGCGCTCGGCCTCGCGCACCTTCTGAACAATCACCTGCTTGGCGGCCTGCGCGGCAATGCGGCCAAATTCCACCGCGGCGATCGGTTCTTCGACGAACTCGCCGACCTGGATATCCGGGTGCTTCTGGCGCGCGTAACTAAGCAGAATCTGGCGCGTCGGAAACTCGAAGGATTCGGATTCGTCATCCAACACTTCCCAGCGGCGGAAGGTATCGTACTCACCCGTGTCGCGGTGAATCGCGACACGCACATCGATATCTTCCTTGTGGCGCTTGCGCGTGGCGGTGGCCAGCGCTGCTTCGAGCGCCGCGAAAATTATTTCGCGTTCCACGCCCTTTTCGCGCGACACCGCTTCCACAACCATCAGAATCTCGTTACCCATGTTCCCTCCAGCACCCACTTACCACTGCGGCACCAGCCGCGCCCGTTCTATTCTCGCGATCGGCAGGCTGAACCGTTCCTGGTCCACATTCACCACGATCGCATCGCCTTCCACGCCCACGAGCGTGCCTTTGAAATTTCTGCGCCCCGACACGGCATCACGCATGCGTACCTTCACTTCCTGCCCGGCGAAACGCTCAAAATCAGTGCGCTTTACCAGCGGCCGGTCGAGACCCGGCGACGACACCTCGAGGGTATAACCCTCAGGGATCGGATCTTCCACATCCAGCACCGCGCTGACCTGGCGACTCACCTTCGCACAATCATCAACCGTGATGCCCGCAGGGCTGTCTATATACACACGCAACACATTGCGTCCGCCGTCTGCCGCATACTCTACGTCTACCAATTCGAAGCCCAGGGCCTGAACGCCGGGCTCGAACATCTTGTGCAGACCGGCGACCGTAGCGCGCATCATTCCTGCTCCAGAAACGCAAAAGTGGGCACGCGGCCCACTTCCTAACACCCTCTTTCACTTCGAAATCTGCGGGTCTTTTAACACAAAACCAGCATCCCGGCAACTCGTTCAGGCCCGCACATGGACAGTGCTTCCTGAACGAGGCTTAAAAATTGGTAGCGGGGGTAGGATTTGAACCTACGACCTTCGGGTTATGAGCCCGACGAGCTGCCAGACTGCTCCACCCCGCAACAGAGCGCCGGAGTGTACAGAGCCCTCCCCTGTATTTCAAGGCCGAATCAGGAAGTTAGCAGGGGAATCGCGACTGTAGCGGCAATGTTAGCTGTCTGCCCAAAGGCCATTCCGGGTCGGCCAGAACAGTTTCCATATGCCGAGGGGCAGATACCAAACCTTACCCCTTGGGGCGCCTCAGCCGAGGGTGCGGATTGCGCGGGTGCAGAGATCCATGAGCGTACCAATCCACGGGGTGATCAGGAGCAACGCCAACGCGTTCACACTCAGCAGTGCACGCATGTCAGTACCGCCCAGTATTTGCGCATTATCCGTCGGCTTGTCGAAATACATGAGCTTTACGACCCGCAGGTAATAGAAGGCCCCGATAACCGAAAACAGTACCGCGACGGCTGCCAGCCACAAGAATCCGGCATCGATAACCGCCTGAAGCACCAGCAGCTTGGCGTAGAAACCGACGGTCGGCGGCACTCCGGCCATGGAAAACATGAGCAGCAACATCAGGAAGGCAAGCCACGGGCTGCGCTGGTTGAGGCCCTTGAAGTCATCAAGGTTGTCGGCCTCGAAACCCTGACGCGAGAGCAGTATCACCATGCCGAAGGCACCGAGACTCATGACAACGTAGATCAGCATGTAGAACATCGCCGACGCATAGCCGTTCGGTCCGGCCGCAAGCATGCCGAGCAAGAAGAAGCCCATGTGCGCAATGGTCGAATAGGCGAGCATGCGTTTTATGTTGGTCTGGGCGATGGCGATGATATTGCCGGTGGCAAGCGACAAAATCGCCATGATCACCAGCATCTGCTGCCAGTGCGGAGCCAGTCCTTCGAGTCCACCGACCAGCAGGCGCATGAGCATGGCAAACGCCGCGAGCTTGGGGGCAGTGCCCAGAAAGACCGTTACAGATGTTGGCGCACCGTGGTACACGTCCGGTGCCCACATGTGGAATGGCGCGACACCGAGCTTGAATGCCAGTCCGACAATTACAAACACCAGACCGAAAATCAGGATCATGTTGTCCGGTGACATGCCGGTGATCGCCTTGTGTACCGCACTGATATCAAGACTTCCGGTTGCCCCATACAACATGGACATGCCGTACAACAACATGCCGGAGGCAAGCGCGCCGAGCACAAAATATTTCATCGCCGCTTCGGTGGCCGGCGCCGAGTCTCGCTGAAATGCGACCATGGCGTACAAGCTGAGACTGAGCAGTTCGAGGCCGAGATAGAGCGTCAGGAAATGCGCGGCCGAAACCATGATCATCATGCCGGTAACCGCGAACAGTGCCAGTACGAAATACTCACCCTTGTACATGTCTCGGCTGTTCAGGTAGTCGCGCGAGTAGACCAGCACGAAGAATACGACAAGGTAGATGGCGAGCTTCAATGTGTCGGCGAGTGCGTCGCCCACGAACATGCCATTGAAGGCCACACCGCCCGCACCAAATCCCTTGATGGTAAGCAGGGCCGCGCCGACCAGCGTGACCAGTGCCAGCCCGCAACTGATAAAACGGCGTTTCTCCGGCAACAATACACTTGCCATCAGAATCACGCAGGCCATGGAGAATACGAATATCTCCGGCAGCGCGGGTGCGAGGCTGTTCAGAAACGGATTCATGTCCATGCTCTTCCTGTCAGCGAACAATTGTGGTCAGTGCGACGATTTTGCTCACACCCGCCTGGCGGAGCAGTTCGTCGACCGAGACATGCATGACGTCAAGCAGAGGTGCCGGCCAGACGCCCATCGCCAGCACGGCGATGGCGAGCAATGTAAGAAACAGCGTTTCGCGCCAGTTCACGTCTTCAAGCTTCTCCACGGCGGGACTCTGCACGCCACCGAAAATCACGCGCTTGTACATCCACAGAGAATAGGCGGCGCCGAAAATGAGCGTGGTGGCGGCCAGAAACGCAATCCAGAAATTCGCCTGGAAGGCACCGAGAATCACCAGGAATTCACCGACAAATCCGGAAGTCCCGGGAAGCCCGGCGTTCGCCATTGAGAACAGCATCATGAAGGACGCAAACACCGGCATTCGGTTAACCACACCGCCATAATCGGCGATGTTGCGCGAGTGCAAACGATCATAGAGTACGCCCACACAGAGGAACAACGCGCCCGAAACGAAGCCATGTGAAACCATCTGGATGATCGCGCCCTCCACCCCTTGGGCATTGAATATGAACAGACCGAGGGTGACGAAGCCCATATGTGCAATGGATGAATAGGCAATCAGTTTCTTCATGTCTTCCTGCACCAGCGCCACCAGGCCGATATAGACGATGGCAATGAGCGACAGCGCGATCATGAACCAGGCCAACTCATGGCTGGCATCTGGCAGAATCGGCAGTGAGAAGCGCAGGAAACCGTAGGCTCCCATCTTGAGCATAATTGCCGCCAGCACCACCG
>Ga0209536_100011366_pt1 | contig 13052 bp, 12 predicted proteins | sample DeeMarSeWOR28_12_FD_187461 | JGI IMG/M metagenome (GOLD analysis project Ga0209536, IMG submission 187461) | Marine sediment microbial communities from White Oak River estuary, North Carolina - WOR-2-8_12 (SPAdes) (version 2) | ecosystem: Environmental > Aquatic > Marine > Intertidal zone >...
TGGCCGGTCGTGGTGTCGACATCAAGCTGGGCGGTGAGTTGGCTGAGGAAGTGATCTCGGTCGTCAACCGCGTCTTGCGGCGCTCCGGCATCGAAGAAGCTTACGATATGACCATGGAAGAACGCAGGCAGGCGCTCCTTAATCTGCCTAGGGAAGAGTACGGCATCTACCAGGCGGAAGTCGATTACTACCTCCAGCACATGAATGATATGGAAAGCGTTCGCATACTGGGGGGCTTGCATGTGATCGGGTCGGAACGTCACGAGGCGCGCCGTATCGATAACCAGTTGCGCGGCCGGGCTGCCCGCCAGGGAGATCCAGGGTCTTCAAGGTTTTATCTTTCTATGGAAGACGAGCTGATGCGCTTGTTTGGAGGCCAGCAAGCGGACGGCCTGATGCAGCGCCTGAAGATCGATGATGACACTCCCCTGGAAGTAGGTCTTGTCAGCCGGCTCGTCGAGCAGTCACAATCCCGGGTGGAAGGCGCCAATTTCGATGTGCGTAAACATCTGCTGGAATATGACGATGTCCTGAACACTCAGCGAGTCAAGATATATTCTCAACGCAACCGCATTTTCACCAAGGAGGACTTAAGCGAGGATGTCCTCGATATGCTGCAGGTTGAGACAACCCGGCGGGTCCCAGGATCCCTGATCGATGCTGACGGTCCATGGAAGCTGCTTGCCTGGCTGGAACAGATTCAGCCCACGATCCCGCTCGGAAACCTGATTTATCCCTCATTCATGATCAAGCTGCTTGCAGAGAGCGTCCTTGACGGGCGTACAAGCATCAACAAACACGAAGCGGTGACTGCTCTGCTGGATATCGCCGGGAAATCGATTGCAGCAGAACAGCAGCACCTGATGAACGCTATTGAACTCATCCTGGTACAAACGCAGGACAGCCTGAACAGCCAGCTCGAAGAACGCCTGGAAGCAGTCGATACATTCTTCGAAGCCCTCTCCCTGGAGGATGAGGATGCCGAAGATCTCAACTCACGCCAGATTATGGACGAGCTTTCTGCGCTCTCCCGCACGTCGCTCAAGTTATCCAACGATCAGCAAAAAGCACTGCGCAGCCGCAACGGCAGGGGAGACCTGGACGATGTGATCGATGAGGTCCACGCCCAGGTAGAAACACAGCTTATCAGCCAGTCCATCACCCGCCTTATAGGTGCTGTCGAGCGGCGCATGGAAGAGGGCCTGGATGTCACCCCCAGCGAGCTCAACGAACGCGAATGGGACGAGATCGAAGACCTGATCATGCAGTCGATCGAAGCGCTATATGATAAGCGCCGGGACCGGCTTCTGGGTGAGGGTGGGCAGATCGCTCGTGATCTGGAGCAGGCTTTGGCGAAAACCGATGCTTCCTTAGGCGCCAATGCCATCTACCAGCTATTGATGATGATGCCCCAGGGGGCACGTGCGGCTTTTGATAAGAAAACACATCGCAGAGTGCTCCTGCGCACCACGCGTCTGAATTACGTCTATCACGCTGCCCAGCTGCTGGATGGCAAGGAGGATGAGCACCTCTCCCAGGAAGTGCTCGAGCATCTTGAAGGTGCCCAATCACTGATGCACCGTGCCTGGGGTGTAGCCGAATGGAATCGCCTGGCACCCCAGACCGCTGCTGAGCTGGATCAAAGCGCACAAAGCGTGTTGAAAAATGGGTTAGGGGAGAACACCTTTTTGAGTATTCTCAGCCAACCGCTCTCCAGCCTGAGTGGAGAAGATCGAGAAAAAGCGGTCGATTCGTTTGGGCGAAAAGCGCTGTCCGAGATCTACCGCCAGCTCTTGCTGTCAGTGATTACAGAGCTTTGGGTCGAATACCTGACGCAGATGGAAGCCCTGCGCGTCTCTATCGGTCTGGAGGCATATGCCCAGCGCGACCCGCTGGTACAGTACAAAAACCGTGCCTTCGGTCTGTTCCAGGAGCTGTTAAGCAATATGCGCGTCGGGGTAGTGAGCCGTATGTTCACCTACCGCCCACGTGACATGAGCGCTGTACAGACAACCGTCAGCCGGATTGAAGCTCCTGAAATTGATGAGCCGGAAGAAGATGAAACGCCGGTAGCCGCTGGAGCAGTCCAGGATCTCCCAGAGAAAACCAGCCACTCCACTAAATCCAGTAAAAGTCGGCGGCGGCGCAAGCGGCGAAAATAACCGGTATTCCCCTGCAGGTGTGCCCCCACCATAATTTTCGCCACAGCCGTTACTCAGATGAAGACCTGCTCTCCCATTCCGCGACAGATTCGCGGATCACTGTACGAATCTCTTCATCCGGGACAGCATCGATATCTGCGTACTGGTCCAGCCCGACCATGATAACCATGCCTTTTGCTGGCAGCTCCATCAGGCGGATCGCGCGCGCATCCAGGGCAGTTCCGGATACCTTCTCCTGAAGGATTTCATCAATTTGAGCAGCGATGCTCTGCGGAGGTCTTTCCAACGGGCGCGTATCTGCTTTTACAGCTCTCGCCACCATATCGATCGGGCTTATCCTCTGCTTGGTTTGATTGGATAATGACTCTACTGTAGAGTAATCCTGGGCAGGCTTTTCCGGTGTTATTTCTTCGGGATGCGGTGGACTATCATTCTCCACGACTGCCGGTTTCAGCCAGCTCAGTAGATTATCCAGCTGGCTCACCAGGCGATCCCGCTGGCTGGCACTTAATTCAGCCGGGTACCTAACGACCTTACCGTTCACTTCTGGGTATATCCGGCCGCTTTTTCGTTCCTGCCAGACAGTGGTGATTTCGATCATGTTCGTCTTGCTCTTCGGTAGATCACTCGACGCGAGTTTCCCCTCTGTGCGCGTGCCAGAGACAAGTATCCCTATCGCTATGCCCGCCCCAACCCCGATAAGACCGATGAGGATGACAAAGATTATTTCGCTGGTACCCATATCAGACCTCCCATTTGCCGAATACCGGCATTTCTAACGAAAACAAATGCAAAAATGACTCAGTCGGGCGCCGGCTGGCAGTTCGGGCAGAAATGCGTCCCCCGCTGACCGACCACGATGCGCTCCACTGCGGTCCCGCAAACCAGGCAGGGCTCTCCGGCACGATCGTATACTCGAAAATTGTTCTGATAACCGCCCCCCCGGTAAACCCAATCGATGCTCGCGCCGTTGACTTGAATTGCTTCCTGCAGCACGCGGCGGATGCTTACCCACAACCGTTCAGTCTGTCCATGGGCGATGTCGTTCGAATTAACAAGCGGGTGCAGACATGCCATGTGCAGCGCTTCATCGGTGTAGATATTCCCCAAACCGGCGATGAAGCTCTGGTCCAGCAGCAGCGGTTTAAGCTGGCGGCGATGCCTATGCAGCATACCATAAAGCATCTGGGGGGTGAATTCCTCGTCCAGCGGCTCAGGTCCTAGCTTGGCGAGGACTGTCTCCGGATCAGAGACCAGCCACACACGCCCAAATTTTCTGGGGTCATTGAAGGCAAGGCGAAGACCATCCTCGAAGGAAATAACCAACCGGGTATGCAAGTCCGGTTCACTTTCATCCTGTTTGAGCAGCAGGTCACCACTCATCCGCAGGTGGATCAACAAATAGTCCTGTGACAGTTGCAAGACCAGGTATTTCCCCCGCCGACGGATATCCACAATCGCCTGTCCTGGCAGGCGGCGTTCGAACTCGGTTATCTCCGGCAGTGCCAAAGTGCGAGGCCACAGCACCTCACCAGCGGTGATGGTGTGACCGCAAATCGATGGCTGGTCGCCCACACCGCTGCGAAGGTTAGCGGCAAAGGTCTCGACTTCAGGCAGCTCTGGCATAACTCACTCGTCAAACATTTCTCCTACACTTCGTCCAGCATGCGCCCTGCTGATGACTTCACCCAACAGGGGCGCTACCGATAACACAGTTAGCACATCCTTGAGCGGAGCCCGCTTCTCGGGCGGGATTGGGATCGTGTTCGTGGTAACCAGCTCTTTGATCGGCAGCGCGGCCAACCGCTCGACAGCCGGTTGAGAGAAAACCGGGTGCACAGACACCAGATAAACATCGTTCGCCCCCTTCTCTTTCACCAGCTTGACTGCCTGACTTACCGATCCAGCGGTATCGATCTCATCATCGACGATGATCACGTCACAGTCACGTACATCCCCAATCAATGTCAGCGCTTCAGCATGATCAAACTGTCCGGCGCGTCGTTTCTCGATGAAGGCGATTGGGGCTTCAATTGATACGGCGAAGTTGCGGCCTTTCTTGGCAAAGCCCAGATCAGCCGCTGCTACGACCGGGTTCTTCATCTTGGGCAGCTTGGCTTTGACGTAGCTGGTAAGCAAGTGGAAGGCGGTGAGCACGTCCCCCGGGATGGAGAAAAACCCTTGTATCTGACCAGCATGCAGGTCCAGTGTCATATAACGGTCTGCGCCAGCGACCTCGATCATGTCGGCGACCAGACGGGCAGTAATAGGCACGCGTGGCTTGTCCTTCTTATCTGAACGGGCATAGCACAGGTAAGGGATCACTGCCGTCACGCGCCCGGCGGAATCCAGACGCAAGGTCTGCAGCATAATCAGCAACTCCATCAGGTTCCGGTGAACCGGGGAGCTGGTGGTCTGGATGACATATACATCCTGGCCGCGCACGCTCTTGTGCAGTTTTACCCACAGATTGTCGTTCGAGAAATGCTGCACATCTCTGCCGCTTAGCGGCAAGCCCAGATATCGAGCGATCTCATTAGCCAGCTCGGGGCAGCCTGTCCCGGCGAATAGTTGGATTTCCCCATAAATATTCAATTCGTGATGCAGATGCTGAGCCGGCATATACTCCTCCCAGTAAAACGGTTTGGTAATCTATTCCCCATTAGAAATCGTCTTGTAGGACAGTTTCCTAGCATTGATTATTTACTTCCCTGCCAGTCCGATCTAAGGACGCTCATCAGCAGCACATCCAAATAACGCCCCTCCTGATACTCAGCCTGGCGGAGTCTACCTTCATGTATAAATCCGACCTTTTCATAAGAACGGATGGCACGCAAGTTGGTCTCGTAGACGCGCAGTGAAATCCGGTTCAAGTTCAATGTCTCGAAACCATGTCGGACCAGCAAAACCATCGCTTCGCTGCCGTAGCCCTGATCCCAGAGTCGTTTCTCCCCGATAAATATACCAGCTTCCGCCATCCGTATACGCCAATCGAAAAGCATCAGCCCGCAATCGCCAATAGCCCGCCAATTCCCTTCATCCTGTACCTCGATAGCCATCGGATGTTCATCGGCAGGTCTTTCGAGCATTTTTTCAAACCAGCGCTCTTCCTCCACCATCGAGAAAGGTCGGTAATGAGCTAAACCCTGGCGGACTTCCGGATCATTTAACCATGCAGCGAATTGCTGCAGATCACTGCGTTCGGATGCGCGCAGACGGATGCGCTCTCCGTATATCACTGCTGATCTCCATTCATTAACAAATCCAGTGCTCGCCAGGGATTGATCTGTCTCTCCACCAGACTGCTGACTACCCGAAGATACCTTTCGGAGGTGATCGAATCACGCCAACGAGATAGCAAGGCGGCTTGCAGCAGATCATTCAGCTCAGATTCGAGCCGGTCGCGTTCTCGTCGCTGCCAATCGCCGCTTTCCTGGAGATATTGGAAATGCCTGGCAATCTCAGCTTTCACTGCAGTGATACCGATACCTTCCGTCGAGACAGTGCGCAGCACTGGTGTGTGCCACATCGATGGCTCATCTTCCAATTTGCCGGGCTCAGTTGTTGGGAGCATCCGCCCGTGATGGTGGAAAACACGCTGCACCGGATGGGATAGCTGCAGCATATTCCGCAGAGCGCGCTCTGTATTCTCTACACCGGGACGATCGGCTTTATTCACCACCAGGATATCCGCAATCTCCAATATACCGGCTTTGATCGCCTGGATTTCATCGCCCAAACCCGGAGCTTCTACCACAATGGTGGTATGCGCCAGACGAGCAATATCCACTTCTGCCTGCCCTGCGCCAACCGTTTCGATCAAGATAATCTCATACCCGGCAGCATCTAACGCCTGCACCATACTTGATGTCGTGCTTGCCAGTCCACCCAGTGATCCACGGGAGGCCATCGAACGGATAAACACGCCCGAATCTCCAGCCAGGTCTCTCATACGCACCCTGTCCCCGAGGATTGCCCCACCGGTAAATGGGCTGGATGGGTCGACAGCCACCACCCCCACTCGTCTGGGGGATTCTCCATCCGGTGGCTTGCGGTAACTCATCGCCAACTGATTGACCAGTGAGGATTTTCCCGTCCCCGGGGCGCCGGTAACACCGATCAGGTGTGCCCGACCGGTCTGTGAAAACAGTTTCTCCAGAGCGGCGCGCCCGTCAGCGGTATCGTTTTCAATATGAGTTAACAGACGGGATAGTGCCAGCCGGTTGCCTTCCAGGACAGCTTCTGCAAGGGACATAAAGCCTTCAGGTGACCGCGGCACCGCTGACCGACTGGCGTATATCACTGATAATCTGGTCTGTTAAAGTTCCGGGACCATATACGCCAACCACACCCATATCCCGCAAGTGGGGGACGTCCTCATCTGGAATGATACCGCCAATGAATACTCTGACGTGCTGCTGCTGGTTGCTTTCCAGCAGTTCAAGCACGCGCGGCACGAGTGCCATATGAGCGCCGGATAAAATCGACAACCCGACTGCGTCTACATCCTCCTGCAATGCCGCATCGGCAATCATTTCGGGTGTCTGGCGCAGTCCGGTATAAATTACTTCCATCCCTGCATCACGCAAAGACCGCGCCACCACCTTGGCGCCGCGATCGTGTCCATCCAATCCCGGTTTGGCAATCAGCACGCGGATCTTTCTCTCAACCATGAGCACCTTCCCAGAATAAGGTTCAAGTGATTGGATTATACCGCGCTTAACTTAAGCACTGAACGAGGTTCAGGCGATCAGGCCGTAATTTTGAGCGTATTTTACCGCTTCCCGGCGATTGGTGACTTCCAGCTTGTGTAGGATGCTGTGGATATGATTCTTTACGGTGTATTCAGAGATAAATAGACGTGCAGCGATCTCGCGGTTTGACCCACCCTTGCCCAGTTCTATCAATACATCCATCTCGCGCGGGGTGAGGCGGTCGACTGCAGCCCGCACCTCGGGTGGATGGTTGTTGCGGGAGAACTCCTCCAGCAAGCGGGAAACCATGGTACGTGAGATAGGCGCCTGCCCGACCCTTAGGCCACGCAGGGATGCCAGCAGCTGCGGCGTAGCGAGCGATTTCAACAAAAAACCTTTCGCCCCACTGCGAATCGCAGCTATCAACCTCTCGTCATCAGATTTGTCGGACAGGAATACGATAGCAGCCTCCGGACAACGCGCCTGGAAGTCCTTGGCAGCCTTCAGGCTGTCTCCATCCGGCAGATTGAAATCCATCAAGACCAGGTCAGGATAGATGTGCTCGGCCATATTCAAAGCCGCAGAGAGGTGACCAAAATCACCAGTGACCTTAAAATCAGGCTGCCCATCCAATAAACCTACCAGATGATTGCGGAAGTCGTTATTGCTGTCAACTATAAGTACAGAGAACATCTTATCCTCTCAACGGCGAAACCATTCCAGAGCAAGTTGCGCAGTTGGCGGGAAGGCTCCCTTGACAATTATATATCAGGGCGTATAGTTCAATTGTCTTGCGGGATTTACAGTTATGCAAAGAGAAAAAACAAGTACCTCCCCCTTATGGACGGGTATCCATCCGATCCTTCACCCCTACCCATGCATTTACCGGCATTATTGCAGCCCCAAAAAACAAGAAACCGCCCGGTATGGACGGCTCCCTGTCGCGCTACGGCATCTTACCCTAGATTGAGGAGGGATGCCGCAGCGCTAAGACGTAAACTACTATCGTTCATAACGGCCATCACCTCCTCTTTTAGTGGGATAGCAGTGGAGTGCAGCTTTTACGCTGACGATTGTTAGTATACCCCAATAACGACAAATGTCAATAGCGACCAAGCTCGTCCATATTATTCGTTAACGTACAATTTTGTCAGGAAAACTCACGCTGGTGTTATCAGACCTTCAACTCCAGGCCACTCTTCCAGAGGGTCCGCGGACCGGATGAGGTGCATACCGGCAGCGGCAAATTCACTATAAGCCTGGTCAGCCTGATCGCTGAAATCTACCAGACCCGGTACGACCACCGGAGAGGTGCAATCCTCTAATAGATATATTTTCTGTACCAGCTGAGGGTCATGTTCCAGGATCCCCTCCAGCAGGTCTGATACGGTGGATGCCACGCAGTGACTCTTTGCCTGCCCGGCTACAACCAACATATCATGTTCGATCACAGCTTGCAGGAACGACCGGTCTTTGCTGGCGATCGGCTGACCGTCCATCCCAAGCAGGACCTCCGGACCAATTGCGGAATAGCTTTCTGTGTTCGGATATTCACCCTTGATCATAATTGAGGGCTGGGTAGAACGAGCGATTGTGTGGAAGAATAATGCTTCCTCGACCGCTGCAACCAGCGCATGCCCAATGCCTCCCAACATGGCATGGTATGGCCAGATGGTCAGCTCATATTTGCCTTGCTCTTCCAGTTTGCGGGCATAGTGCAGCAGCTGCTCCTGCCCCTGTTCCGCTGTCACACCAAGCGATTCCGCAACCAGCGGGTTGAATCGCCATCTGCCCTTGCGTACATCGTCATAAGAAACCATGGTAAGTGCTGCCGGATGCTCTCCTTCTGCATTGATCAGGTATACAGGATGGAATATCTGCATTGCACGGTGTGTATCCAGGGTGACCTGAATACTGGTTATCGATCCCAAATTACGGTAGATAAACTCACACAACCGGCGATTGTCCTCCACAGCAGCAACGCCCGACCGACCGGCGACGAACAGCTCGAATCCCGGAATACAGAATGTGTTCTGCAGGTCAATCAATAAAAGTGCAATCTTTAGCTCATCAGAAGAAGCCGGCGGGACAGCCTGCTGCTTGCTCCAGTCTCTTGCATCAGCCGCTCTATCATGATAATTTACCCGCCACACTTCACCAACTATTTCAGCATCGTAATGGGACGGCAACGGGAGCTTTTTAATATCCTGCATTTTTCATTCTCTCATCTCTGAACAACCGATTATTCCAAACCGGATGCAAACCCAACCGGTGACCATCACACCTTCTGTGCGTCGGGTATGGATAAACGGCTGTAGCGCAGACCAAAGAAAATTGCCACAAAATACCCAAAATATGTCAGCACTTCGGTAAGCGATGGATTTCCATTATAGCCGAAAAGCGCCTTGAGCAGCGTTCCGCCAGTTGAATTCTCATCGATGATCGAAGTGGTATCCCAGACATGTTCGATGACCGAAGGGATCCAACCGGCTTCGTTAAGCTCGTGTACCCCGTGGGCTGCCAGCCCGCCTGCGAATAGGATGAGCAGAATGCTGGTGACCATAAAAAAAGAACTCAGATTCAACTTAAGACTGGTGGAAAAGATCGCCCACCCCAGGGCTGCGGCTGCCACCAGACCGAGCACCGCCCCAAGCAGGTTGAACGGCGAATCCGAAGCCATTGCGGTTGCAGTCAGAAACAGGGCCAATTCCACGCCCTCGCGGACAACCGCAAAGAATGCCAGCCAGAACAGCGCCTGCAAGCCAACTCGCCCAGATGCCTGCCGCACCTCCGCTTCCAGCTCTGTCTTGATCGCACGCGACTGGCGCTGCATCCAGAAGATCATCCAGGTCAGCACAACCGCGGCCAGCAGCATGGTAATCCCTTCGAAGATCTCTTCCGCCCTCCCTTCCAGGGAGGCACCGAAGCGTAGCAACACCAGAGCCACCAGCAGACTGAGTCCAGAGGCGCTGATCGTCCCATACCACACCGCCGGAGCCAGCTCACTGCGGTTCATTTTGCGCAGTGCGCCAAGAACAATACCAATGATTAATGCAGCTTCCAATCCTTCACGTAACGAGAGCAGAAAGCCAGGCAGCATAAACACCTCCAAAGGCTTTAAATATTTGTGGATTTCATCCAAAAATTGTCGGGGTAGGCTGTTTGCAGCCGAACCCGGCAGCTCAGATTGAGCAGCACTGGTATAGTATAATAAATATATTTAATTATTATCAAGATATTCAAGTTTATTTAGTGTTATGCCAGAAGGAAATTTAGATTACAACCGGGTTGATAATTTGAGCGGTATGAAGCAGACTGGAGAACCGGGTTGATGATCACCGCTGCGATGAGACGTTATGCAGCTGAGATCTACCGGTTGCAAGAATATCACGATTTTGTAAGTATCTCCGAGCTATCTGAGCACCTGTGTGTATCGCTGCAAGCGATCTCCCGGATGATCAGGCGTCTGAAGACTGGCGGTTATATACTCCATGAACCCTACCGCGGTGTGCGCCTGACCCAGGAGGGGGAGGTCATCGCATTACCTGCAATAAGGCGTCACCGTTTAATCGAAGTATACCTGGTACGGAAGATGAAATTCGGCTGGCACGAGGTACACGAGGTGACAGACCAGTTCGTACTTGGAATCGATGACGTGCTTGAAAAGAGGATCGACGATCTGTTAGATCATCCTACCCGCTGCCCGCATGGTGAACCTATCCCAATGGTGGATGGGAGGATGCCGGTCATCAAAGATAGCAGCCTGGTAAAGTCAACGGTCGGAAAGATATACCGCATCAGCAGGGTGCGTGTCCACGACCAGGATAAACTGCGCTATCTGGGGGAATTAGGGCTGTACCCGGGGGCTGCTTTCAAAGCACTATCTTTTGCACCATTCAATGGGCCAGTACACATACAGATTGACCGTCAGGAGGTCGTGCTCAGCCACGAACTTGCCGCTGCTCTTTTCGTTGAAGAACACACAACGTAGATCAATGCTTGTGGCTGGCTCCTTCAACCCCCTCTATGCCGGGGAGATGGCTAGCAAGCTTCCAGGGTTCGTGGATTAAAACAGGTAGGTGTTGGGGGCAAATCCAGTAATTTTCATCCTTGTATTCCAGCATGAGCAGAGGTATCTGGTCGCTGGTTCTATTACAGTACAGGCAAGCAGCTTTGCTATCTTCCATATGACAGGAATACCTCACAATCGATAATTTGTCGCAGGCAGGCCAGCAGACTCCAGGCTGTTGACGTGCTTTACGAGGATGTGCGCCGCCGGGAGGTTTTCCGTGATACCCCACGGTATGAAGGCGCTGTAATGGCGCAGATCGCACACAGACGTGCGTCTTGCATGCGGCTTAGCAGACGTGGGTCCATCTCATCCCGCAGTTCTGCGGTTGTGATCACGGTTGGCAGCTCCGTTATATAACGATAATTGAACAACTGGTATAGTTTTTCCTTCACCCAGGGTGTCATCGACTGGGTGCCCAGGTCGTCAAGCACCAACAGTGGTGCAGATCGGTAGGCATCGAAGCGCCTTTCCAGGCTCTCGCTGCTGGAGGGGCTGAATGTAGCCCGCAAACGGCTCATTAAATCCGGGATATCCACAAACAAAGCCAGGTGTCCCAGATCTGAGCGGTAGTTTGCGATGGCAGCGGCGAGATGCGTCTTGCCGCTGCCATAGGTACCGGTGAATACCAACCAGCCCTTGGGGCGCTCTGCATATCGGTGTGCAGTCTCGAAAGCTTTCTCAAGGCTTTTGAGATGTTCGTTACCCAGCCCTTCTCCTTTGCGTAGGTTGAAGGTGTCGAAGGTCATCTTGTGCAGCAGATCCAGATAGGATAATTCTGTCTCACCTGCCTCTAACGTCGGCCTGCGGTAGTCTGGGACGCGTATATGCACCCTGGTTACCAGTTCCGGATCTTCAAGACGGGAACGGATGCGCCCTTCGATCTCATCCAGGAGCAGGTTTGTTGTCACCACCAGCGGCAAGTGGTTGATATAGCGGTAGTTCACGATCTGGAATAGTTTCTCCTGTGCCCAGGAGGTCGCGTTTTGGGTGCCAAAGTCATCCATAACCAGCAAAGGTGCAGTTCGGATCTGGTCGAAGCGCTGCTCAACCGTCGCTTCCGGATCGTCATAGGAGAAGCGCAGCGTATCCAACAGATCTGGAACGGTGATAAACAGTGTCGGCACACCCATGCTGACCGTGAAATTGGCAATCGCTGCTGCCAGATGTGTCTTTCCAGTCCCAAAATCACCCTGCAGCAATAACCAGCCCTCAAGGTTTTCTGCGAAGATCTTCGATTGGTTGAAAGCAAGCTCGAGGGTATCCGCCTGGGCCGGGCGCAAACCAATCCGCCCGCGCGACTGGAAGTTGTCGAAGGTCAGGTGCTGAAGCCCATCCAGATTGCTGAGCTCGAACAGCCGGCTGTGAATGCGCTTGCTCATCTCACTTCTGCGGCATGTACAAATCTCCAGCCGGCCGAATTCGGGATGACCCACCGGCAAGTCCTGGCGCAGGTAGCCCACCCCACCGCAGATCGGGCAGTTGGGATCGCCCGGCAGGTCGTGCAGGTTCAAGCTCTCTAAATCGGCATCCTGCTCAGTCTTCCCACTCTGCATACCTGCGGCGATCTTTTTCAGTGTCTCGTCGATTTTTTCGCTCATCACGTCCTTTTTCTTTCCAGCGGTTAAGGATGGCGCTTACATAGCGCCAGCTGCGAGCATTATTTTCCACCGAAATTTGTATAGCATCTTCGATCCAGTCAGCAGGGTACATATTTTCAGCATCCTGCAGCTCTTCGGCGATCAGAGGTGTCAGAGCACCGATATTCTCTTCATACAGACGGAAGATGTTTGGAACGTCTTCCCGCACTTCTACCGGAGACAGAGCAATTCCAGAGTAGCGCCATTCGCCCTTGTTGATCGCATCGATAGCACTGCGTCCTTTGGGTGAGTTCAAGAAATATAAACGTACCGGCCCGTCACTTCCATCCACCTCAGCCATCAAAAATGTGCCGCGATCAACGCATTGCTCCAAGGCGTTGTCCAGCTGCAGTTCAGACATACCTGCTAGTGGTGCAGCCTCATCATAGAAATCCGAGCGCTGCAAGTACCGGAAGTGTCCCTCCATATGGTCCAGCAGCCAGATGGCATACAGAATAACCTTCAATTCATCCAGGTCGTCGATCAG
>Ga0209536_100011368_pt1 | contig 13050 bp, 10 predicted proteins | sample DeeMarSeWOR28_12_FD_187461 | JGI IMG/M metagenome (GOLD analysis project Ga0209536, IMG submission 187461) | Marine sediment microbial communities from White Oak River estuary, North Carolina - WOR-2-8_12 (SPAdes) (version 2) | ecosystem: Environmental > Aquatic > Marine > Intertidal zone >...
GACAAAAAGTCAAAGCATTTGTGGTGCCTCGTCCTGGTAGCAGTCTTTCCAAAGAGGAATTGCTGGATCTTTGCCGAAAGCGCCTAGATGAATACGCCGTACCTTGGGAGATCGAGTTCCGTGAGGAACTACCCAAGTCGTTTGTGGGCAAGGTGCTGAGACGGTTATTGGTCAAAGAATGAGCATCTGCATATGGCGCTATCACTTGTCTTTTGTGCCCTGGTGTCACAAGTCCGTATAAACCTGCCAACACTATAGCCTGCATACGAGACTGGGGAATAAATCCCGGACGAGCATTTTTATGATCTTCGCATCTCATAAAATCATCTGGCCACCATTGGTGATTGGACCCAAAGTTGACGGTTTTGAGGCTTCCTATAGCTCCTACTTGCATCACCCTTCATATTTTTCAATCCTGCCGCAACATGTTGGCATGGACTGGTCCTATTTCTCTTTTGGCTATTTCAGCCAAGAGAAAGAATGGTTTTCCTCTGGCCTAGAAGTCGCTGAAAAAGTGTCCGACGTTGTCATTCTGAGGAACGGAACGCTCCGAACAATGTCGTCCGTTGTTTGATATCACTAACGATGAGATTCTTCGCGTAGTTTACCCTGAGTAAATCGAAGGGCTCAGAATGACATTCACGAGCCTCTTCACCATCCTGTGGTTTCTAATTGAAACTACTGCCCGCTGCCTGCTGCAAGCCTGTCCCGAGCGGAGTCGAAGGGCTGCCTGCTTTTTACCGCTGGCATGGGTCGTGCAACTTGGATGATCCACGCGACAGTATATAGGTGCAATTGAAGTCTTGAAATCCCAAATTCCAAGCACCAAATTACAAACAAATTTCAAATTCCAATATCAAATGAGCGAAACAATTTTGGGGTTTTGAATTTTGGCCATTGTGATTTGTTTGGAATTTGTGATTTGTTATTTGGAATTTTTGAATGCTCCAGTGCTCCAAAATAGCTTGCTATAGCCACTTAACTCTGTAGCAACCTAAAAGCCCTGGTTTAGGAGGCTCTCATGAATTGTCCAACGTGCGAGGCACATAGATTAAGACCGGTTTTAACCAAGCAGGGGGTGGAAGTAGATTACTGCGACAAATGCGGCGGGATCTGGCTGGACAAAGGAGAGATTTTTCACTTCACCAAGCGTCGCCAAGAACTGGCAGAGGCGTTGAAGAAGGCATTTGAGCACGCCCGAACAACTCAGCGCAAGTGCCCCAAAACCTGTGAAGCAATGCAGGAAATTCCTTTATTGGATGGCGAACTCAAAATCGACTTCTGTCCAAAGACTGGGGGGATGTGGCTTGACAAAGGGGAGCTCAAAAAGATCCTAACTGTAGACCCCAAAAAACTTCCAATCAAAATAGAGCCGATTTTGCAAGAGGATACGATTGGAGGCTTAGATACTAGTAAATCGGTTCAGCCAACAGAGCCGGTCACTCTGACTGGACTGCCGAATCTAGGGCTTCGTGCCACCATGACCGTCATTTCCCTCTATGGGCTTCTTACCCTGGTTCTCATCCTTTGCGTCGAACTTGCCAAGCTGCCTCCGTCCTGGGCTCTGGTCATGGGTGTATCTATTGCCCTTCTCCAGTTTCTTTTCGGCCCATGGTTGATGGACCTCTCATTGAAATGGTTTTACAAAATGGATTGGGTACCCCTCCATCAACTCACACCAGATCTAGAGAGATTCATACGCAGGGTCTGCAGTGAAAAAGGGATGAAGATCCCCAGGTTTGGGATCATCGACGATGGTGGCCCCAACGCCTTTACCTATGGGCACACTCCTGATAATGCTCGTATCGTGGTGACCAGGGGTCTTTTCGACCTCCTCGACGAGTCCGAAGTCGAAGGTGTTGTTGCCCACGAAATCGGCCATGCTAAGAATTGGGATATGTTCCTCATGACGGTGGTGCAGTTGGTGCCCCTCATCCTCTACTACGTGTACCGCACGCTCATTCAGGTCAATTCCGGATCGAGAAAGAACAAGGGTTCAGGATACGTGGCCATCGTGGCCATAGTAAGCTACGTCCTTTACATCATTTGCGAATACATCGTCCTGTGGTTTTCCCGCACTCGGGAGTATTATGCCGACAGATTTGCCGGAGAGGTAACACGGTCACCTAACAGCCTGGCCTCGGCTCTCGTCAAGATCGCTTACGGACTAGCAGGTAAGGAGGGCAAAAAAAGCACTGAAAAAACGAAACGGACTTCTCGGTTGGATGCGGTTGGAGCCATGGGAATATTCGACAGCAAAATGGCGAGCTCTTTAGCCCTCTCCGCATACGCTGCCCAAAATACCTCAGTAGCGATGGGAGATTTGGGACAACGATCCAATATTTTGGGGGCGATGCAATGGGACCTGTGGAACCCCTGGGCCAAATATCATGAACTTCACTCCACCCACCCACTGGTGGCAAACCGGATGAACCATCTGGGGAATCAAGCCCAAACAATGGGACAAAAACCTTTTATCCGCTTCTCTCTCAGGAGGCCCGAAAGCTATTGGGATGAATTTTTTGTGGATATCATTGTCATGTTTCTACCTTTCTTGGCTTTTGCAGTGCTGACAGCATTGGCGTTTTTTACAAAAATCAACTGGCTCTATGGGGTGGCATGTTCCGTTGCCGGTTTTTTCATGCATTACAAGCTTAGATTTTCCTATCCAGCCGAAGTTTTTCCGGAGATGTCCGTTTCAAGTCTGCTGAAAAAGGTGAAGGTATCGGCGGTCAGGGGAATTCCTTGCCGGCTGAAAGGAAAAATCGTCGGCAGAGGAGTTCCTGGTCTTATCTGGTCCGAGGATTTTGTCCTGCAAGATGAAACGGGGATCATCTTTCTTGACTACAAGCAGCCACTTCGAATCTGGGAGTTCCTCTTTGGTCTCATGCGTTCACAAGACCTCCAGGACACTGATGTACACATCAAGGGTTGGTACAGGCGCTCACCCGTCCCCTATATTGAATTGAAGACTTTGACAACTGCGAGCAAATCGAGGGAGTGTTACGTATATACTATCAAACTTATAACCGCTTATCTCATGCTCATCGGCGGCCTCGCAGCAACCATTCTACTCCTACTCAGCTGAATGCTGCGAAGAATGCACAGCACATAACGTATATGGTTCAAACCATTAAGGTCGTCCGTCACAGAGGTCAGAAGTCGGAGAGCAGAGATAAGATTTAACCCTGACCTCCGACATCTGATATCTGACCTCTGAGAGCTCGCTGCTGCCAGCCGGATAGCAAACAAAGGTTGCACTCACCGCTAAGGCCCAGCTGACAAGATCCTCTCCGCCCGTGTTCTCGCCTGGTGGAAAGGATCCAGGTCCACTTGTTCCTCCTGTTTTTCCCCGAAATCGGCGAAAACAACAAAGTAAATTGACTGTACCAGAAAGAACATCCACACCACTATTCCCCAGGTTATGGTGGAATGGGGGGCGAAAAAAACCACCAGTGCCCCAGCGCCGAGGCAAAGGGCACTTTCAGTAACGAGCGCCTTTAGGAGACTTCCCTGAAAGCAAATACCGCTTCGCACCCAGCTGAGGACTCCCAGCGCCAGAAAGAAAAAAGCACTATGTGTCTCTCCCCAAAACACCAAAAATAGCAGAAGCAGGAGGGGAAAGAATAGAGAGAGCAAAGGCACTCTTCCCCACCTGGTCAAAACAACCAAGTATCCAGCCAGGATGAACCAGATTGACAACCTGAAAGCTGCAGTCCAGGTGACAAGGCTACTCATTACCATTACCATTGGGATGAAGGATGCCCCCGCCAGTAATCCGTAGATGATGGTTGCAAACATCGGTCTCCTTGATATTCTCATTGCTGTTCACCTCCTTTTGCTGCTTCCTTCCGTTTGAGCAACTCCAGTTCAACCTCTTCCTCGCTTGGTTCCCCGGACGGAGGAGAAGGAATGGTTGAGGCTATGGTCCTCTCCCACTTTTCTCGCTCTTCCCTGTGGAAGTATTCCTTTGCCCTGAGCTCGAGTTGTTCATATTGCAGGCGCTGCTCTTCGAACAGCCCATGAAGCCGGTTTATCTCCCTACTCAGATTCTGAACGTGATGAGCGAGTTCATCCCGGTGAGAGGTCATGGGTTTGAGTTTCTTTATGAGCAGACGAGCAATGTCATCTTTTCCTTTTCTTACGGCAGATTCGATATCTGCATCCAGTTTTTCACATTCGCCTGAATACTTGTCACAATCCTGCTGAAGTTTATCCCTGGACACTACCAATTTTCTCAATCTGGCCTCCTTTTGCCCAAGCTCCTCCTCCATGTCCCTGAGGTATTGCTTGAGTAGAAGGCCTTTGTCCTCCAGTTGATCCATAACACCGTGAATATCAGCTTTGCACAACCTCATAAATCTCGTCATGACGCCCATTGTTTTCCTCCTTGTATCGGTCCAAGCCAGTCATTCCTGACTGACTTGGACCTTCAGCAAATCCGAAATCCGAATACCTGCCCGCCATGCGAGCAAGGCGACGCAAGCGGGTCGAAATCGTAAACAAATCCAACATCCTAATCTTCCGTACAAAATACCTTCCCTGTTCTTACTCTTCTGTTTCGAATTTAGTGCTTGGAATTTCGGATTTTTATTTCTTGCTCCTTCTCCCACTGTACCCTTCGTATTGGAGGGACTTGGAGTTCTTCTTTTGTTTAATCTGCACCTCCTGGGGCTCTCCCTGGAAGGTCTCATTGACTACTCCACGAAGATCCTCCAGGTCTCTTTCCAAACTGGTGGCAACCCTGGGCGAAGCAACAACCGCATTCACCGACTGCTGTTTCTGATAGTACTCATCAATTCGTTTAAGGGCTTTCTCCTGTTTGCCCTTTTTGATCTCAGCCGCCACTTCCTCTTTGAGTTTATTGAAGTCATCCTTGAGCACCTTTTCTTCCCATTCGTTCCTGTTGATCGAACCATAGACCTGCTGCCGATCCTTCACACAGGCCAGTTGAAATGCTTCCGCAAGGCTAACCTCATAGGGATCTCCCTCGTACCTGTAGCGAGCACTGATTCCCTTTATTTCAAATATTTGCTCCTTGTTGGTTGGAACTCTCAGAGTGAGAAAAAGCTTTTTACTCTGACCGGAGAGCAAATTGCCCGGCTGAATGACTGCCTGGCCATTTTTGACCTGAATGGGGTACCCTGATGCATCTACAACGGTAAGACCATCGTCCATTGGTATGCGAACCTCTACTGAGGTTGCAGCTGCAGCTCTGGTGATTTTGAACTCCTTGAGAAAGACTTCGGCAAAAAGTTTGGGGTTTTCCAAGTAGTAATAGTTACCCGCGCCATGATCGGCGATGTAGGTCATCAAGTGCTCGTTGAAATCAGCGCCGACTCCCACCGTGCTAACAGCAAACTCTCTTTCCATAGAAATGGTGGCCATGTTTCCCAGGGAAACCGGGTCAGTAATTCCCCTATTGGCTAAACCATCTGAAATGAGAATGACTCTGCCTACATTACTCATTTTTCGGGCCGAGAGGAGGAGATCAATTCCCTCCTGGAGCCCGGCGCCGAGATTTGTTGCTCCGCCGGCTGGTATACTTGTGAGGATTGCTTCGAGCCGTTTGCGGTTGGCAGCAGTGACCTTGACCAAGTTCGACTGTCTTTGGACGGTATCAGAGTAGGTCACCAGCCCAAAGCGGTCAGCTGAAGTCAGATTGGAAAGAAGATTTAGGGCTGCCCTTCTGGCATCTTCGATCTTTTTACCGCCCATGGAACCACTACGGTCCAGAACGATTACCATATCTACGTGGTTAGCTTCTCCCTGGTCCAGATCGAGTACTTCATCGGCACGCAAAGTCAGGGCAAGCGCTGCCGTACCGTCTCCACCATAGAGAACCTTGTCCTGGGTGAGATTTCCAGAGAGTGTAACAATGCCGCTTTTCGCAGATACAATCGGGGGCGACCAAAAATCCAATCGCCCTCCCTTGCTCGCGTAGACTAGCGCTGCACAGCTTATGGTCAGCAAGCATCCTACTAAGACTAACGGTTTCAGGCTATTCCTTTTCATGGTTTTGCTCCTTTCTATTCAGTACTGGTTGACGCGCGTCTCACTTCTCATGGTAGCGGACTGAGACTGAAACACAATTCAAAGAAGTGCAAATAAATCCTCGGTTTTTTTTACATAACTTTTGCTTGCAACCTGGAACAATTCTTGTATTGAATAGGCATAGAGCACAGGGCATCAGGTCAATAAGGAAATTAGAAAATGAGAGAATTAGGAAATTAGTGAAAGAGGTCAGACGACAGAGGGCAGAGGTCAGATGTGAAAATTGCGAATTTCGGATTGCGGATTTAGGATGGCAGAGGGCAAGAGGCCAGAAGTCGGAGATCAGGCGATTCAAGTTCCAAGTTCCGAGTTCCAAGTTCAAAGTTAGGAAAAGTTATGGGCTGAAGGTCTCCGTATAACGGATAACGAATAACGGATAACATCTTGTTCCGTTCACCGTTTACCGTTTACGACTTGAACGACTTGAACGGTTTGCACGACTTGAACGAAAGGATTTGAGTGAAGAAAGCGAAAGCGAGCATACTTGTGGTTGAGGACGATAGGGCCATCCTTCAGGGGCTTCTCGACGTTCTGGTGTTCAACGGCTACGAAGCCGCAGGCTTAGAAGATGGTGGTCTAGGGTTAGAGAAGGCTCTGGAAGAGAGACACGATTTGATCATCCTTGATGTGATGCTTCCCACTCTGGACGGTTTCACTATCTGCAAAAAAATCCGCAAAGAAAAGCCGAATCAGGCGATCATAATCCTTACTGCCAAAGGCTCGGAGGGAGACGTAATAAGCGGCTTCAAGGCCGGCGCAGACGATTACGTGAGTAAACCCTTCTCCCTGAGAGAACTAATGGTCCGGGTTGAAGCAGTTCTCAGGAGAGCGGGAAAAACTCTGGGGGATGAGCAGATACATGCCCATGGTATTTTTTTTGACGGTAAGACACTCATGGCTACGTATAACGAACGTGTTATAGAACTGACCAGAAGAGAGATGGACATCATTCTTCATTTGCATCGCAAAAGGGACCAGATTGTTTCCAAGAAAGAACTCCTCACCGAGGTGTGGAACTATGCTGATCCGGACATTGAGACCAGAACCGTTGACATCCACATGCTCAAATTAAGAAAAAAAATCAGCAGTCTCATAGGCGATATTCCCTTCATTCTCACCATCCGGGGTGAAGGATACCGTTTGGAGCGTGAACAGTGAAGAAACTCAAGATTCTCATACTCATTTTTTGCGTGGCTTTGTCGATTCCTCTCGGCTACTTCGTCCTGCGAACCTACCGGAGTCTGGAGCAGGAGGAAATCTCAGAGTTTCGCTATTTCGCAGTAACCCTCTTCGATCAGATGGAGGAAGAACTTGCCTCTTTTGTTCTGGAGGAGGAAGCGAGGCCTGTGGACCAGTACCGTTACTACTACGCCCCATCACAGGAAATATCTACTCCTGTACCCTCTCCTCTTTCCCAGCCCCCTAAGGAGCCCTACATTCTCGGTTATTTCCAAAACGACCCGGATGGATCATTTCAAACGCCTCTGGTGAAAAGTGACGAGGCCCTTCCAGCGGAGCGGAACGAGCTGGTGTCCCAATTACATGAAGCGAACAAGATCTTCAATAGAAAAAGAACCACGGTGCTCGAGGCCGCAGAGGCCAAATCTGCTGAAGTACTAGTCAAGAGAGAAAGAGAACAAGCTTCAACCTTCGCCGGCAAGTATCTGGATCTTTCTCGTTCTCAAAGAAGCCCGAAAGCTTCCCTAGGTCAGGAAAAGTCGCGAGTTGAAGAGATAACGCCCGGCCAGGCCATCAACCTTGCCCGCAAAGATCGGGAACAACCACATACTCAGAGTTGGCAACAACCAGAGACACAGGCCGATCAAGAGGCGCCGAAGGAACCCTTCTCTGTGATCCGTGGCCGCATGGCCGGCGAACCCGGTGAAGATATGCCAGAGGGCAGATATGGGGCTGCCCCCGTTCGACCTTCAGCCCCTGCCCTTTCACTTGACTCAGCAAAGCTCCAGGTTGAAGTGGACCCCCTGCAAGCCGTGTTCATCAGCGATCGGCAGATTTTCATCTTCAGGCGTATTGTGATTAATAATCAGATATTTCGTCAGGGCTTTGTTTTGTTGCTAAACGAGTTCCTAACCCACCTGGTAGAACAGTATTTCACCGGACAGCCCATGGCAAAATTTGCCAATCTGCGCTTGTCAGCAATAGATCGGGGCAAAGAAGCAGCTTCACATCATTCTGGTGCCCTTTTCCAATATGCAAACTTCTCCCTTGAACGAACCTTTCCCCGCCCCTTCTCTTTCCTCCGGGCAACTATTACGTGCGACCGCTTACCTACATCCGTGGGGCGCAGCACATTAAATATAATGATTGCTGTCCTTGCCTTTATTATCCTCGTAGGACTGTTCGCCATCTATCAGAGCGCCAGGCAGGTGATGGCTTTGTCGGAACGGAGATCCAGATTCGTCTCATCTGTTACCCACGAGCTCAAAACTCCATTGACAAATATTCGCATGTACATAGAAATGCTCGAGCAAGGAATAGCCCGTGACCCTGAACGGGAGCAGGAGTACTTCAGAATACTTGGTTCAGAGAGTTCCCGTTTGTCTCGTCTAATAAACAATGTTCTGGAGTTTTCCAAATTCGAGAAGAAACAGACCCGTTTAGACCTCCGAGAGGGTACTTTGGAAGAGGTGATTCAAGAAGTAAAGGAGGTCATGCAGGAAAAACTGCGGCAGGAAAAATTTAGCCTGAAGGTAGAAATGGAGGAGTTACCACCATTTAAGTATGACCGGGAAGCAATGATACTCATCTTCATCAATTTGATCGACAACAGCATGAAGTTCGGCAAGTCTTTGCCAAGTGGCGAAATTACCATCAGGGTCTGGCCCGAGCAGGATAGGGTGAAGATCAGCGTATCCGACAACGGACCGGGTATTCCTCGCCATAGTCTGAAAAAAGTGTTCGATGATTTCTATCGGGTGGACAGCGATCTCACTCGAACCACTGGGGGAACCGGCATAGGGTTGGCCCTGGTAGAAAAGCTTGTTATTCTCATGGGAGGCTCTGTCTGGGCCGAAAACAACGACGGCCCGGGGTGCACCATCACTATTTCGCTTCCAGTCAAAAGAGCATAGTGGATGGAGTAAATCCGAAATCCGAATATCTAAATCCGAAACAAATTCAAGATCCGAATTCTCCAATTTCCCAAACGAAAACTTATAATCGAATCTCAGTCTGTCCCGTTTTGGTCATTTGAATTTTCATCATTCGGATTTGTTTCGTGCTTCGTGCTTCGAATTTCGAATTTGATAGTCAGTCCACCTTGTCTCCTCTGTCCTACGATTTATCCTCAGGACCCGTAATCCTGACCTTCATCTCAACTCGATCGAGGGGATTGTCTCTCTGGTCCTTTGGTTGGGAGACGATTTCGTCCACCACATCCATCCCCTCGACAACCTCACCGAAGATTGTATATTCGCCATCCAAAAACGGCGCAGCGGCAACACAGATGAAGAATTGCGAGCCGGCACTGTCAGGATGTGCAGCTCTTGCCATGGATAGGCTCCCTCTTTTATGAGGTAATTTACTGAATTCTGCCTTGAGGGTGAAGCCTGGGCCGCCCATGCCGTGTTTTGATCTGTCTTTGCTCTTGGTGTTGGGATCACCACCCTGAATGACAAACCCCGGTACAATTCTATGAAAGGTGGTACCATCGTAAAAGCCATCATTTGCCAACTCAATGAAGCTATTCACATGGTTAGGGGCAACCTCAGGAAAAAATTTCAAAGTGATCTCGCCGAATTTTGTTTCAATCGTGGCCGTTGTCTGTTCCATGATCTCAATCTCCTGCTTGTTGAAGGTTCGGTATCTGGCCTTTTCAAAAAGGGCATAAGAATTACCTGTCAGAGAAAGTACTGCCAGGACTGTCAGAGAAGAATACAACACCCAGATAGCATAGGACCGAATCGTAGTCATAGTCCTTCCCTCGCAATGTTATTGGGAGAAAACAGAGTGGAATCTAACCCATTATGCAACCTACAGGCAACCTTTTTCCCCCAGGACTTTCCCCAAAAATGAGTAGATGATTCTTCTAATCTCTGTGCAGGAGCCGGTTTTCTTCGCTGTGCATATGAAAGTGGCCTATGCCGGACATTTCGAATCCTGCTTTAGCGGGATTCAATCATGTGCCTTGTGGAGTAGCTTCCCCGTGGCCTGGATTACGAGAATATTTTTGGGGAAAGTCCTGGTTTCCCCCTTTTGCAAAGAGCGTTGCAAGCTGGTAGAGTAAGATGATGATCGGCAGTTCTGCCTCTGCTCATGGGGAAAAAATGGTAGAAGTCCACTATTGTAGCAAAGACCAGCTCTATCCAAAATTTGGCTACGCCGTGCCCTCAAAACAGGTAGCCTACGTCAGAGACGATCTACCTGGAATTGTCAAAGAATTCGTGACAATTCACGAACTTTACCATTTGCGGGATAAGGCCACGTGGTGGGTATGGAGAGAAATAAAGGCTAATATTGCTGGCGCCTTTGCACATCCCACGGGTTTCGCCCTCTGCGCGCTCATGAGCCTGGCACCGTATCGATTATGGTATTATTGGCAAAGGATCACGGGTAAGGATGAGTAAAGAATCCGGGATCCGAGAACTCAGCCACCAGCAGAGGGACGTTCAAATATTTTTCCTTAGTGCGCCAGTATGCTGGAGTAATAGTGTGATGGAGTATTGATAGGGAAAGACCAGATTTTCTGTGATTGAATGAGATGCGTTTCGTAACACTGAAAATCACCCTAACCGTTCTTATTAGCCTTGGATACTTCCAACACACCCAGGCTCAAGCCAGAGCTGTGAGAGGAGATCCCCTAGTAATCCAGATAATCCAACTTGAATACGCCAAGGCCGAAGAGCTCGCAGCCGTCCTTACTCCTTTTTTGTCACCAGAAGGTCGAATAGTGGCCTACAACCGCACAAACAGCCTTATCATCAAGGACAGGGCTTATCATGTGAACAAACTGGTGGAAATAATCAAAGGGCCGGCTGAAAAATCAGAAGACCCTTGACCGATCGAGCTTCGATCCTCTCAATACGGGGGCAGGCTTTCCTGCTCTAGTCTGGAGAAAAACAGGCTGCTTTTATTCTTAGAGATAGTATCAGATGTCGCGTCTCTGTTTTCACTGGCTTATTCAGTTGAAGTTTCGCTTAGAAAAACCATCTAAAGCTCAAGCTGGCCTCGTCTTGGTGGGATCCGTGTGACAAGGCTCTTAAAATCTTTACAGTTAAACTTGTATTTGTTGTGATGGTAAAGTTCTGCAAGAGGGAAAATTCAACTGAATTAGTGGTGTCCCCCAGTCCGTAATAAATATCTCGTACAAAAAGATGAAACTTCCAGCGGTCAGTAACCTTTCTTATGAATCCCGCTGAACCTCCTAGCCCGACCGCGTAATTATTCTCCAGGTCTGGGCCAAGGTTTAGATCGGTTTCCATGAACACGTACCACAGGCCCTGCCAATCGTCTTGATAGGCAAACCCACCACCTGGGTTGAGTTGATAAAGCAAATGGTCTCTATCGTCATCGAGAACTCTTCGATACAAACCAGTTCTGATCTTCCATGAAATATTTTCAAAGAACTCATCACGGGGAGCAATGGAAACTATATCAATGATATCAAGACTTTTTAGTTGTACACTTCTATCGGGGTAGAAGTAGCGCAAGGCCACACTGCCAAAGATGATCTGCGCTCCTTCTTTGTAACCCTCGTCATTATCAATCAAATCATGATATGCAGGCCGATATTCGATCTCTTGGAAGAGGTCTTTTTCCTGTGTGCCAAATCCCAGGCTCAGCCGGTTTGAAAGGTGTCCCTCATCGGGTTGCGTCGGTCTGCTAAATTTGTACTCATCTTCAGCCGTGCCCCCCAATTTGCTGCGGGCGTTTAAAATACTCAGATACAATTTAGAATATTCTTTTTGAGCTAACTCATCCTTGGCATATACATATTGGAGGTATTCGCTTGCCAGATCGCAAATCCGGACTTTTTCCTCTCTGGGGATACCCTGTTTCAGCAAGATCTCCGGTTGAAGGTCTCCCCTCACAATTGCGAGTGCCTTGTCCCTGCCGTCTTTCGGAAGCAAGGAGGCAATGTGTTTTATCTTTGTCGACTTGGAGGGCCGGTAGAAAGTACCTGTGATCAAATCATTTTTTTTTGCCAGTCTGATTGTATCTAGGGGTATGACCCATAGATTGAGCTGGTCGGTCAAACCAAGGCTTGGTCTCGCCGCATCCAAAAGGAAGAGGAGCTGGTAAGAACAATTCTCGTCAAAGAAATAGTAGTCGGAATAAATGAAATCAAGTTCATAAATATGCATCAAAAGCCGTATAACTTCCTCATACTCAAGATTGAGAGGATACTCCCAAATATCGCGGTCATTCACGTCTCTGTACTCTTGTATTTTTGCGTAGTAAGGAAGAATTGAGTAGTATCCCTTGTAAAAGCCGAACAATCCTTTAATAGCGTATAGCGGGCCGAAGGTCTCTTGGGTTACAGCGGCGTAATTTATTGCATGCGCTAAGAGCTTGCTTTTGGAGGCGGTCTCGACAGTAAGCAAGGTATGGCCAAACATTGATGCGGGGCTGTTCATATACGTCGTTGGAAAGATCAAGCTAACCGATTCTGGTCGGATCTGGTTGATGAGTTCAGTAAACTGCTCGCATTCAGGAACGGGGAGTTGGGATGAGTCCAACTCCAATTGCTCCTTTATCCAGGTATAACGTGCAATATATTTACATACTGGGTGTCTTTTCTGATCATCCACCTTGTTGAAAAAAGCTCTGATTGTGGCATTGAGTTCGGCTTCAGGATTGTACTTGCCTTTCCTTGAAAGGAAGAAGTTTTCATCGTCTATTAAACTTCTTGTCCCGAATAGACCTCTCTTGTAGTGCAGAAGTATATGCCAATATTTCTCTTTGTAGAGTTCCTTTTGTCTCGCCAATTCTAGTACTTCTGCTAGATAGGGAGGGTCAGTGGTCTGCACCTGTGAT
>Ga0209536_100011369_pt1 | contig 13049 bp, 11 predicted proteins | sample DeeMarSeWOR28_12_FD_187461 | JGI IMG/M metagenome (GOLD analysis project Ga0209536, IMG submission 187461) | Marine sediment microbial communities from White Oak River estuary, North Carolina - WOR-2-8_12 (SPAdes) (version 2) | ecosystem: Environmental > Aquatic > Marine > Intertidal zone >...
CCCTGCTATTAGAGGTGTAGGACTGGCTTCCCGCCGTTCTGCCGTGGTACCCCCCCAAAAGGGCAACTACTTCAAAGCGCCCGGTGTACTTCTTTGCCAGCCTCAGTGAAGCCTCAACAGACTCCGAGCCGGTGGACAGAAAATATGACTTCTCAAGTGGATCAGGGACAATTTCGGCGAGCTTCTTGGCTAAAAGGATGCGGGGGACATTTAGAACCCTCACGCTATTTTGCATAAGCATCTCTATCTGTTCTTTTATTCGATTAAGAACTGCGGGATGACTGTGGCCGCTTACCATTGCCATTTGGCCTGATTCGAAGTCGAGGTACTTCTTGCCCTCCACGTCCCAGACCTCAACACCTTTACCCTTTTCCAGCACGATAGGTCGCGTAGCTCTAACTTGAACCCGATATCTGCTGTCCAATTCAACCCAATAATCGTTGCTCTTGGTTCTCTCTTTTTTTGTTGCTACCTCTAATGACATGCCAGATTTCCTTTCAAGTAAAAAATCTCTTTGATTTATTATTATTGACTAAAAGAGTTTAAAACAAAACATTTTTGTCAAATTTATCTTAGAAACTCCCCTTTGTCAAGAATGTTAAAAGACCGAAAATCGCGAGTGGGTCGAGTTATAATGTCTTGTTTTTGGATTGTTTCCTAAATAGCTGGTCGAATATTCTGGCTTTCAAGTTATCCTCCTAAGTATATGAATAAACGATGGTACCTCGTCTGAAAATTTTTTTATACGACTTCGTAGAAAGAACACTGTTTTTGAAATTGATACGGTCGTGTTATTCTAATAGCGGAGCCAGCTAATATAACGGATGATGGAAACAAATGCAAAACTCGGTGAGTCTGTTGTAAGTAAATCTTATTGATTCTTGCACATTCAAAAAGATCAATGCCTTTGTTTTTTAGGGCATGTCTCAGTGGTTTTGAGTGGAGTTTCATTCCGTCCTAATCGGCTGCAAGTTCAACGAGTCGGCGAAATGGCAGGTGACATAGTGATCGCCGCCCAAGTCTCGATAGGCCGGGACCTCGACAGTGCAGATCGCTTGAGCGTAACTACAACGAGGATGGAAGTAACAACCAGAGGGTGTGTGCACCGGGCTGGGGACGTCCCCCTTAAGAATGATTCGCTTCACTTTGTAATAAGGATCCGGAACCGGAACCGCCGACATCAATGCCTCTGTGTAAGGGTGCTTCGGATTTGAGAACAGTTCTTCGGTGTCGACCAACTCTACGATCTTCCCAAGATACATCACCGCCACCCGGCTACTAATGTATTTGACCACAGAAAGGTCATGTGCAATGAACAGGTACGTCAATCCGAACTGTTCTTGCAGGTCCTCAAGAAGGTTCAATACCTGCGCTTGAATGGAAACGTCGAGAGCAGAGATTGGTTCGTCGGCGACGATCAACTTTGGCTCGAGGGCGAGGGCGCGGGCGATCCCGATCCGCTGTCGCTGTCCACCAGAGAACTCATGAGGGTAGCGTTTCATTTGATCCGATTTTAGACCAACCGCGTCCAATAATTCGCGGACGCGGTCCTCCAGCTCGCGCCCTTTGGCCACCCCGTATATAAGCATTGGCTCTCCAACGATTGCTCCAACAGTCATTCGTGGGTTCAGAGAGGAATAGGGATCCTGAAAGATGATCTGCATTTCACGACGGAGGGCTTTGAGCAGCCTGGGTGACGCCGTGGCTATATCCATCTCCTTGTACTCCTCACCCGGATCAGAGAGGTTCTTGCTGCGGAAGAGGATCTTTCCTGCGGTCGGTTCGATCAGACGAAGGATTGTCCGGCCGGTAGTGGTTTTACCACAGCCGCTCTCACCCACCAAACCGAGGGTTTCTCCCTCCTTGATGTACATATCGACATCATCGACTGCCTTGACATGTGCCACCACCTGCCTCAGGATCCCCTTGTGCAAGGGGAAGTACTTTTTTAGGTTCTTCACTTTAATCAGGATTTTGTCATAAGACATGTTCTCATCCTGTTTTGTTATTCGTCAACAACCAACAGGCGGCCGTGTGACCCGGGGCAACTTCTCTGAGCGGTGGGATCTGCGTTTTACAGATCTCCATCGCGTGCAGGCACCGAGGCTCGAACCCACATCCTTGCGGTACCTCAAACAGGTCGGGAACAATTCCCTTGATTGGAACAAGGCGCTCTTTGCTAGTCGCGGTTAGCGATGGGATTGATTTCATCAACCCCTTGGTATACGGATGCTTGGGATTGTGGAAAATGTCCCCCACGTTTGCGCCTTCTACGATCTTCCCCAGATACATAACGAGGACATCGTCAGCCATACCAGCGATGATCCCAAGATCATGTGTAATGAATAAGATGGCCGTCTTAAACTCAGTGCGTAGATCGTTCATCAGATCCAACACCTGCGCCTGAATTGTCACGTCGAGGGCAGTCGTAGGTTCATCAGCAATAAGAAGGGAAGGATTACAAGAGAGGGCCATTGCGATCATGGCGCGCTGGCGCATCCCACCAGAAAGCTGGTGCGGGTACTCGGTAAAACGTTGCTTGGGGGACGGGATTCCCACAGCACGAAGCATCTCTATAGCCTTCATCCGCGCCTCCTTCTTGCGAAGACTTTGGTGAAGGACGATTGCTTCCATGATTTGTTTTCCTATCGTAAACACTGGGTTTAAGGAGGTCATGGGCTCCTGGAAGATCATTGCGATCTCATTTCCACGGATCGAGCGCATCTCGGCGCCTTTAGGGTCGAGCTTCGTCAAATCGATGACGTCTCCGTCTCGATTATAGAGGATTTCACCAGATTCTATTTTACCGGGAGGACTCTGGATAAGTCCCATAATCGATAAAGCCGTCACCGATTTCCCGCACCCACTCTCACCAACAACCCCGAGCGCCTTCTCCTGCTCAATAATCAGGTCAACCCCATCAACGGCTCTCAGCACACCGTCTTCGGTGGAGAAATACGTTTTGAGGCCTTTTACCTCGATTAACGGCAACGCTATCTCCTTTTCTTCAGGTTAACCTTACAGATAGATACTTTGAATGAATTAGCTATCAAGTTTAGATGATTTGGCCTTGATCATTAATTAATTTGTCATAAAAGGAGAATGTGCACAAGTTTTTTCGTCATTGATTTTCTTAACATGCCCACAATTTTTGTCAAGTGATTTTGGTACGCTTCATTAGCAAGAACTTTCTTCACTTTTAGGAATTTCACCTAGTCTTCCAATCGAAGCCTTCGTTCTCGGTAACCAAATTTCTCCATCACTGTAATGCCTACAAGGGAGTATAATGCCCATCAAGAATCAGCAGAGGACTTCGAGAGTAGGCTCGTGGGTATGTACTTCAAGTTTCAGGTTTTTCTTGTTGACAGAATTTTGCTAATTAGATAGGTTCATCTTGAAACTATAATCCAAAAAAAAAGTTAGTTTGTATAATGCCCCGACATCTTAAAATTATTTGATTTTCCTCCAAGTGACCGATTTTATAATTACTCATTGTAAAAATTTAGAATTATATGTGAAGTCTTTTTATTTGGTTATAGGACCGATTTATTTTTACACATTATTTGTATGATCCTTTCCATCCTTATTACTCTGAGCTTAAGCTATACGCTTGTTACAGAATACATTATCTATATAATTAAAAACGACTAAATATAAATCATCAAGGATTTAATGAACTGAAATACTGAGAAGGTGGGGAAGGCGATACGGAATTTCCCCAAGAAATCACGCGTACTTTAACTTAATATGATCAGAGAAATGAGGGACAGAGAAAGGAGGTGAGATATTAGAGATACGGATTTAAAGCTGGGTTTAGCCCAAGTATGTTAAATTATTTCTTATTGGCTTAGAAAGGAGGCACAACGATGAAAAAGATTAAAGAAATGCTTCTAACGATTTTTGGGATTGGATTTCTCTTTTTCCTTTCAGGAACATTAGCCTTCGGAGCAGGGGATAAAGTTCTTCGACTTGCAATGGATGCAGCAGACATTGCAGATATAAATCCACATTTTGCTCATACTGGTCAGGACAGAGCAATCGTACATTTGATATTCACTGGTCTTGTCCGTTACAGGCCTGGTGACATTGGTGAGTTTGAGCCGGACGTGGCCGAGAGTTGGGAGGTTTCGGAGGATGGGCTAACTTGGACTTTCCATCTCCGCAAGGGTGTGATGGTGCATCCATGGAAAAATAACCCCGGTTATGAGTTAACCTCAGAGGATGTGGTCTATTCGTTCCAAACTGCTGCTGATAAAGCCAAGTCAGCGTGGGCAGGTGAGTATGCAGGAATGACGGTTAAAGCTCTCGATCCTTACACGGTACAATTTAAGTTAGAGAAACCCATGTCAGAGCTATTGTTTCTTCCCAAAGTGGCTGATTATGCAGGTGGCCTCATCATACCAAAGAAACCGGCGGAGGAATTGGGAGAAGACTTCAGAACACATCCTGTAGGAACTGGCCCCTTTATCTTCAAGGAATATCTTCCGAAGGAGAAGGTAGTCACCGTGCGGAATGATAAATTCTACCGAGGCATGCCGAAGCTGGCAGGAGTAGAGGTTTTCTTGATGGCAGACTTGAGCAGTCGAAAGTTTGGGCTGCAAAGCAAGGAACTCGACGTGATCGAAGGCCCACCCTCGCAACCCTGGGTGGAGGAAATGCGAGCACTGCCAGGGGTTGAAGTGGATGTCTTTGGCCCTGGCGAGGCGGGAGTACTCCATTTTAATTTGAAAAAGAAGCCTTTTGACGACATAAAGGTGCGACGCGCCATAGGTTACGCCCTCTCGCGTGATGAGGTAGTGACCGCCATTGGTAAAGCCATCGCTAATCCAGTATTTTCTGAGATCCCGCAACCTCAACCAGGATTCATAACGTACGATGAAGCAAAACTACGTGGCCGACAAGACAAGAAAGACTACCTTTATGAATTCAATCGCGAGAAGGCAAGGAAACTTTTGACAGAGGCTGGCTTTTCAAAGGGATTTAAGACGGAAATCTACTTGACGGAAAGAGGTGAGTATCAGGTGCCAATGCAGAACGTTGTAGCGCAGCTCAGAGAGAGCGGAATTAATGTCAAACTGACCGTGGTTGACCATTCCACCTATCACCACAATATCCGAGCAGATATGAATCCAATCGTACTCTATAACTGCTGGAGACCAACTGCCGATGTGCGTCTTACATACTTTGCCCATTCGGATTCAATTGTGGTGACTGGCAAGAGGCCTAACACCAACTTCTCACATGTTGGGAAAGAAGACGCAGACGGTGACGGAAAGGTCGACAGTGTGGACTACCTTATAGATGCGGCACGTGACCTGCTGAATACTAACGGACAAAAGGCTCTTTGGAAGGAAGCACAGTTCAACCTCCTTGACTGGTGCGTGGCTTATCCTCTTTTTATCAAGAAATTCACCTTTGCTAGACAGAATTATGTGGACTGGGGTTACGATTTGCAGTCGACTCTAGTTCTCTCTCCGCAGATCAACGAGCTGACTGTGATCACCAAATAGGAGCAGTCTAAAACAGAAGAGGCACGCGCTTTCAGCTAAACCCGTGCCTCTTTAATTCTCAGAAGCCTAAGGAATGATTGATGATTGGCTACACAATTAGGCGAGTATTGATCGCATTACCAACCCTTCTAGTCGTGCTCACAATTACATTTGTGCTTGTCCGGATTGCACCGGGGGATCCAGCAGAGGTAAGACTCGGTGACTACGCTTCCAAAGAGGCAGTGGAGGCTCTACGTAAAGAAATGGGTCTCGATAAGTCGATGTGGGTTCAATATCTTAAGACCCTGAAGGGTTTGCTTAAGGGGGATTTTGGCAGATCTATGATTAATGGGAGACCGATCTCTGCGGACCTAAAACGCAGTCTCCCATACACGTTGGAGCTCACGCTTTTGGGGATTATCTTTGGCGCAATATTTGGCATACCCACGGGAGTCTACACCGCTTTGAGGCGTAATACCTTCGCCGATTACATAGGGAGAACTTTGTCGCTTGCAGGCCTTTCTTTTCCCACCTTCTACTTGGGGATATTGTTGATGCTTGCGTTTGCAATCAAAATACCTCTGTTTCCAGTCGTAGGTGGCGGAGACATCCATAATTTTGCAGATAATCTTCACCACCTCGTTCTCCCTGGACTTACTTTAGGATTGATTATGACCGCCTATGTTACACGAATGGCACGATCGTCGGTATTAAACCTTCTAAATGAAGACTATGTGAGGACAGCTAGGGCAAAGGGCCTCGCAGAGCGAAAGGTGATTTACATACACTTGTTAAGAAACGCACTGCTCCCGATTATCGCCCTTATCGGAATCTATTCGATTGTGCTTATCGGGGGTTCTGTCATGGTGGAAATCGTCTTTTCCCGTCCTGGTTTAGGGAAGATGATGATTGGGGCATTGAAACAACGGGACTACACAACTCTGCAAGCTGTGATGATAACTTTCGCTGGCTTTGTAGTTCTTATAAATCTTATAACCGACTTGGCATATGGGCTTATCGACCCAAGGGTAAAATATAAGTGAATTCTTAAAAAGATTTAAACGAGTTCGATGAAACAAAACAGTAAGCATCGGAAAGCGTTAAAAGCTTTTCTGAGGAATAGAACATCTTTAATTGGCGCAATTATTTCGGTTATAATGCTTTCCATAGCCATTTTAGCCCCTTGGATTTCTCCGTATGACCCGCTTAAGCAAAATGTTTACTATCGGCTTACTCCGCCAGAAAGAAGTCACCTTCTCGGAACAGACGAATATGGGAGAGATGTTCTTTCACGGGTTTTTACTGGAGCGCGGATCTCGTTTTTTGTTGGCATCGCTTCTATATTTATAGGAATGATCATCGGCACGGGAGTGGGCATTGTTGCGGGTTATCTGGGGGGTAAGTTGGAAACAATAATCATGCGTATCCTGGATATACTACTGTCTTTTCCAGACGAAGTATTTGGAGTTATGGTTATGATAGTATTAGGCCCTGGAGTGCAAAACGTAATCATCGCGATAACGGTCTTGATGATTCCTAGGTTTGCCCGGTTGGGCCATGCTCCTACTCTTGCGATAAGAGAGGCAGACTATGTCGCTGCAGCAAAATCAATTGGGGCAAGCGATTTGCGCATCGTCATTCGCCATATCTTGCCCAACATTTTTGGGGAGACCCTTGTAATGAGTACCCTTTGGCTTGGCACAGCTATTAGGCTCGAGGCCAGCTTGAGCTTTTTGGGTGTAGGAGTACCGCCTCCGACACCGACCTTGGGCAACATGGTACGGGTAGGTGTAGACTTCTTGGCAATCGCGCCTTGGGTGTCTGTTTTCGCTGGGCTTGCGATCCTGATTTCAGTCTTCGCTTTCAACCTACTGGGTGATGGGCTAAGAGACATCACCGATCCAAAGATTTACGCGCGCTAAGCAGAATAAGTATCTTTTCTTCTTTATGTTTACTGAGTCATCATGATTTTAAGAGGTCGATGGAGGAACAATACGGATGTTTCGCATATGATTATAGGAAGGGAGGAGAATATTACGAAACCAATAATCTTAATACCTGAAGCAGGGCACGGAAATTCATACGATTTCTTTAAAGGCCTAAGTGAAATTGCTGAGCTACACTTCGTAAAAGAAAGGTGGACAGAGGAAGAGTGGGTAGAGGGAATCGAGCGTTACAATGCAGTGATGATAACATCGCAGCACCCCATAAATTCCAGAATAATTGACGCTGCAACAAATCTAAGAATTATAGCTAAGCGCGGGGCCAAACCAGAAAATGTCGATATAGAGGCTGCTACAAAAAAGGGTATAATAGTAACTTGGACTCCAGGGGTTAACTCCATAGCCGTTGCCGAACATTCAATTATGCTTATGCTGTGCCTTTCCAAACAGACGATTCCCCAAATGAACAAATTGAAAAACGGTGCGTGGCGATTGCCTAGCCCTGGAATACGTGAATTAGATGGTCAGACAATAGGTATTGTTGGCTTGGGGGCTATAGGTAAGGAGGTAGCGAGACTTGCCCGTGGGCTTAGAATGCTCATTTTGGCTTATGATCCGTATGTTGACCAGAATCAGGCAGAGGTCATTGGTGCCAAATTAGTTGGGCTCGATGAGCTTTTGCGAGAATCCGACTATGTGACACTTCACGCAATGTTAACAGAAGAGACTGGTCAACTAATAAATGAAAAAAGGCTTAAGTTGATGAAAAAGGAAGCGTATCTGATTAACACAGCGCGTGGCGGGTTGGTTGACGAGTCTGCGCTTATAAAAGCCCTGAAAAGCGGAATTATCGCTGGTGCTGGACTAGATGTGTTCAAAAATGAGCCTCCGCAGCAGAGAAACCCACTTTTAACGCTTCCGAATGTAGTAGTGACGCCACATATGGCAGGGTGGTCGGAAGAAGCACTCTTCCGAGAATTAAAAGAGGCCGCTATAGAGATAAAACTGGTTCTTGAAGGGAAGATCCCTAGGTATCCTCTTAATCCGGAAGTATTGTACAATGATTGATAGGAAATGGTTGGAACAGAGGGATAACTTTTTGAGGGAGCCGTTAATCTTTCCGACAATCCTATAGTAAGCTGGAACCTCCCCTTATATTAGCCTCAAAGGTGACTGTTCTTTTACTTTTTACTGTGTCCTATAATTTTAATTCTGTCAATCGGGATGGTCCATTCTAAAAAAGATGCTTTTCTTCAATGAAATTATATCCTCTCTGAGAATGCGAGATATCCAGGTGGGTGAGTGCAAAATCTGCGAGGTGGCGAGTGTCATCCCTTGGTTCAACAAACACCTCCTAAAACAAAGACTGATCAATTTTCAACTGATTTCTCTGGTGCAAGACAATGATCTCAGAGTTAGTTGATTTGAGCTGTGAGAGCCATTGGTACCGGCTTCATAATAGGACTGGGCGAGGTGGCCGCAATGGCTCCGGCTAAAACCGGTGCGACTGTGGTGATATGCATCCTCAATACTGCTGATTTGAAGCGGATTCATAGTGCCATGAAGACTTTAAGATGCAATTCTCATGGATTTGTTCTGTGGGTTACCTCCAAAGAAAAGATCCATGAAGGGGCACAATAGATTTTGGAGCATTTTAGTAAGGTGAACATTTTGGTTGAAAAAACCGCTATTAAAGACCGTGCTTCTTTACAAGAAGACTGGGATTTAATCATCAATACCAATTTCAGGGGTTATTCTCTGGTTGCCCAGCTGGTAGTGCCGCAAATGCTTGAATGGGGCAGTTGCAAAGTCGTCAACATGTGTTCAATCTTAATAATAGATACTTTGCCCAATCAAGTGTCTTATGCCTTTTAAAAAGGAGGTGTGTAATAAATAACGAAAAGTATGGCTTTGGATTGGACCAAACAGGATTTCCGAGTCAACGCCATAGTGCCCACCTAATTCGAGACCGATCTGGTGGCTGTGCTTCGCGTTGATTAGGAGCGGTCCAATTTTGCTAACGCGAGGGCATCCCAATGGGCTGATGAAGCTATCCTCGTGAATTGGAATGAATTGTAATTTTTTTCGCAGCAAATGCCTCGGACTTCATTACCGGATGAACTATCTATTTTGAAGGTGGTTGGACCCTCTTGTCATTAACCGGCTTTCTTAAGCTGGTTAGAAGCTAAAGCCAAAATGGATTTTGTGAACACATTTCCGCGGCTTAAATTTTGTGTTTGTGATAGAGTCCAAATGCTTTTCGATTGAAAACATTTCTAATTATTAATCTTCAAATCTGAAGAATTTTTGAATCATGAATAAATTCGGCAGAGAAAAACAATTTGTGGAAAATGCATCGAAAGAAGGCCAAAAGGGGACTATAAAGCAAGTCTTTGGTGGGCTTGACCGGACCGAAAAATTGAGAGACCGATATAGAGCAGCTGTGCCATCCCTCTGCATAGAGCGGGCTATAACATTCACCAGGTCATACCAACTGACAGAAGGCGAACCGATTAGCTTACGAAAGGCCAAGGCCTTCAGAGAGGTATGCCATAGTATCCCAATAATCATATTCGATGGTGAGTTAATAGTGGGTACCCCCGGCGGTCTGCGCCGCCCCGCCTCCATCTGTCCTGAAATGTCTTGGAAGTGGATTGAAGCAGAGTTGGACACACTCGAGACAAGAAAACAAGATCCTTACAGAATAACCGCAGAGCAGAAGGAGATATTAAAGAACTCTATTTTCCCCTATTGGAAAGGGAAATCGTTGGAAGAGAACTATCTGGCCCGCCTGCCGGAAGATACCGCTATGTTGGTTGTGGAGACCGGCATTTTGGACAATGATGTAAAGTGGAGAAACGGAGTAGGAGAGATTACTCCCGACTACCCCGATGTGGTTTTCAAGAAAGGATTTCGGGGGATAAAGCGGGATTCGGAGAGATCTCTTGGGGGTTTAGAACCCATTACCCCTGAGAACTTGGAGAAGATTATCTTCTATAAGTCTGTTTCTGAGATATGCGAGGGCATTATCCATTTAGGTCAGCGCTATGCTGAGAAAGCCGCCCAAATGGCTAAACTGGAGACCAATAAGACAAGGAAGCGAGAATTATTAAAGATCAGTGAGATCTGTGACCGGGTGCCTGGCAATCCTCCAAGAAGTTTCTGGGAGGCCCTGCAGATGGTCTGGTTCGTGCAAATAGGTTGCATCCTTTCGGAGAATGCCTTAGCTATTAATCTAGGTCGATTCGATCAGTATACCTTTCCCTTCTATGAGGCAGACCTCATGAATGGTCAGATAACCCCAGAGCAGGCACAGGAGCTAATCGAGTGCCTTTGGATAAAGCTTTCTGAATGGATCTTTGCTATATCTGAAAACGCAACTTACTACCGTGCTGGATACATGGCATTCCAAAACCTAACTATCGGGGGAATAAGGAGGGACGGCAGCGACGCCACAAATGATTTATCATATATGTGTCTGCACGCCACTGCTAATGCCAGAACACACCAACCAGGACTAAGCGTTAGGATTCACCCCAATTGCCCTGTGGAGTTCCTATTGGAAGTGTGCAGGCTGGTGAAAATCGGTATGGGCTTTCCGGCTATTCACAATGATCGGCTTGGCATGGCTATGTTGGTCAATGCTGGCTTGCCTCCCGAGGACGCCCGCGACTGGAGCAATTGTGGGTGCGTCGTGCCACATTATAGGAAAGTTGGGGAATGGACTGCTGCGGGGCACTTGAATCTGGCAGCGGCAATAGAATATGCCACAAATGATGGCAGGAGTCGTATTACTGGACGTCAAATGGGAATCCATACCGGAAATCCTGCAAGATTTAGAGATTTTGATGAGTTTAAAGAGGCCTATTATCGGCAACTGGAATATCTGATCAAACATGCGGTAATAGCTACCGTCATTTGTCAACAAGTGCATTCGGAATTGATGCCAAGACCTTTCGCTTCTTCATTGATAGATGGATGTTTGGAGAAGGGTAAAGACCTGACTAGAGGTGGGGCTCGCTTTGCCATTGGCTCTGTGTGGACCGGAACAGGGGTGGCTAATGTGGCTAACTCTCTGGCGGCGATAAAGAAGATAGTCTTTGAAGAAAGAAGAGTGTCTATGGCGGAATTGTGCCGCGCGTTGGACAAGAATTGGGAAAAGTACGAAAGACTTAGGCAAAGGCTGCTTAAATGTGCCAAATATGGTAATGATGATGACTATGTGGATATCTTTGCAGTTGAGCTTACTGATTTTGTGCATCGGGAGCTGCGTAAGTATCGTGACTGGTGGGGGCTACCTTTCAATTCCGCCTTTATGGGGGTATCGAACTTCATACCAATGGGTGCTGTGCTCGGAGCCACGCCCGATGGCAGAATTGCCGGGAGCCCACTGACTGAAGGATGTTCACCACATAGCGGAACAGACGTAACTAGCCCCACTGCCGCTATGAACTCGGTAGCCAAAATCAATCATGAGAGACACTCTGGTGGGACCTTGTTGAATATAAAGTTTTCTCCGCAGGTTTTGGAGACAGAGAAAGGCCTTAGAGATTTGGCTGCATTGATTAGATCTTATTTTGAATTAGGCGGTTTCCATGTCCAGTTCAATGTTATTTCTACAGAGATGCTCCGAGATGCCCAAAAGTACCCTGAGCGATACCAGGATTTGCTGGTAAGGGTAGCAGGATTTAGCACCAGATTTGTGGAACTTTCCAAAAAAGTTCAGGATTCCATCATAAAACGTACCACTTATGACACAGTATGATCTTCAAGATTGGTTACTTCCAAGCAAATGATAGGTGTCGTGTTCGAAATTCAGCGCTGTTCTGTGAACGATGAACCTGGTATTAGGACCATCGTTTTTCTGAAGCTGTGTACCTTGAATTTTGTCTGGTGCTCTAACCCTGAGGCCTAAGGAAGGGAAAGTCGAATAGCTATCTTTCCTGATGATTGCATGGGTTACGTCTATCGCGTAGAGATCTGTGCTCAGGAAATGGCATTGCCTGACGCCAAGGGCGGCTTCAGAGAAAAGGATATTCGTTTAGGCTCTGGTCGGTATACTGAGATATGTGTTGAGGGTGTAAGGGAGCTTATCAGCAAGCACATCAAAATAGACCAAGTCTTGAAGGTTGTTTAAAAGGACAGAATGCCAAAATTCACCGCCTGATTTTTAAGTGATTCCATTTTACATTCCGACGAGGGTTTTAAAAAAAGGCCCAGAGACTGACCATTTTCTTTTGATATATCAAAAATTTACTGACAAAGTCGATGCGGGGTACACCTATCCTCACAAAATCACTAACCCAATATTTGGTATAAAATTCTTTCTCTAAGTTTTTAACCGCTATTCCATATCAGGTAATGGGCAACCCACAGTTTTTTTGAATGGTAGATGTCGGCTATCTTTACGCAATATGATTCTGTCAAAAACTATTTTGGATACGATGATGTAATCTGAAATTTCCTTGCCGATGTTTGATTACCTGAGAAAAACTCAAAATTCCTTCCTTTTTCCAGTTATTTAAGAAGACCAGATTATCAAAATTTTAAATAATTTTTGTTTAAAGTCGATTGGTATCGATTATTGTGAAAAGGCAATTTTAATTAATGCGGATAC
>Ga0209536_100011370_pt1 | contig 13048 bp, 7 predicted proteins | sample DeeMarSeWOR28_12_FD_187461 | JGI IMG/M metagenome (GOLD analysis project Ga0209536, IMG submission 187461) | Marine sediment microbial communities from White Oak River estuary, North Carolina - WOR-2-8_12 (SPAdes) (version 2) | ecosystem: Environmental > Aquatic > Marine > Intertidal zone >...
ATCAATTACTGAGTGAATAAATGAATTTTCTCCTCCATCTAGGATTTCAACTCGCACTACGTCATCGGGAGTGGGTCTGTTGTTGAATTCGACATAATCAGGAAAAGCTCTTTCCAGAACATGCTTTAGAGCCCAATCAGTGGTTATCAACATCCCTCCACGTTTGACAAATGATTGTAAGATCTCTAATCCGATTTCTGAAAATCCATCACCTGGGCAATTGATGAAAATAAGTTCATCCCCTGAAAATTCAAGCTGATCTAGCTGCCTTGGTGAGATAACACTATGTGGAATATTTGCTAAACGAAAATTAACCTGTGCATGATCATAAATTCCCTCAACAACAATGACATCAGACTCTTTAATCCCATCTAGTATTGTCAAATCCTCTGGTCTTTCTTTAGCAAGTCTTCTTCGAAGTAGTTGCGAGGATGCTTCATAAGCTTTTTTCATTTGTTGATCCCCCTTAATATCTTCTTTTTTATCCATATTGAACACTTCCTGTGGTTTTTTCAACGATTAAAATTTAGAAATGCATCTCTTCTCCGTTGATATATACATTTTCAACCTGGCTATAAAATTCAAATGGATCACCACTCCAGATGACAATATCAGCGTCTTTTCCTACCTCTAAAGAGCCTACACGGTCATCTATTTTCAAAATTTCGGCAGGATTAATTGTCACACATTTAAGCGCATCTTCACGAGTCATTCCTTCCTTTATTACAAACATTGGAAGCAATGGAAAAAAGTTCATTGGAGTAAGACTATCAGTTTGAAGAGCGACCTTTACTCCTGCTTTATTAAGAATAACTGGTGTTTTAAATGATCTATTTGCAGTTTCTTGCTTACTTACCCAAAAAAGAGTAGGTCCATATACAACGGGGATATTTTTAGATGCGATGTATGATGCAATCTCTGCAGAATCAGTACCATGTATTAGTACTAGATCTAATCCAAATTCCTCTGTTATACGAATAATAGTTGCTATATCGTCAGATCTATGGCAATGGGCATGAATAGGTATCTCTTTTTTTATTACTTTAGCAACAATTTCCATTTTCAGGTCAATTTTTGGAGGGGCAGGGGGTAAAGTCTCTTTTTTTTCTGCTAATGCTTTCCGCTCATTATATGATTCTTGCTCCCGAATATAGTTTTGCGCTTCTGTGAATGTGGTTCGTAATAACGCTGCAACACCCATTCGTGTCGAAGGCATTCTTTTATTTTCTTTTCCATGAACCCGTTTTGGATTTTCGCCTAAAGCTATCTTTAAACCTGAAGGTGATTTTACTATCATTTCATCAATGACTTTGGATATAGGTTTAATGATCAATGCTTGTCCTGAAATTACATTACCCGAACCAGGCCCTGTATTAAGACACGTAACTCCGCCTCTTAATACATCAGTTCGAATACTTGGCTCATTTGGATTAAATGAATCGAGTCCTCTCATTTGTGGCGTAACAGGGTCCGTCATTTCATTTCCATCTTCTCCAGCCCACCCAATACTTCCATCAAATAACCCTTGATGGGTGTGAGCATCAACAAAACCAGGTACAATGAATTTACCATTAACGTCTAGTATTTCAGTCGTTTCTGGGATTTGAATTTCTTCTCCTCTTCCTACAGCTTTTATTTTCCCTTCATTAAACAATACTGTCCCCCTTTCAATTTTTCCTTGTTTAGGACATAAAATTGTTCCGTTTACAATTGCTTTCATAAAAATCACCATCAATTTATGATTGAAAATCTCTCTTTTTCCCAATACCATTATAAAGAAAACCATAATGTTTTACATCTTTTGCATCATAAACATTCCTTCCATCGATCAATATGGGAGTATTCATGATTTTTTTTAATTTTGGGAAATTTAATTTATAATATTCTGTATGTTTAGTAACAATAATCGCACAATCGGATTTTTCTAATGCTTTTTCAAGATTATTTTCAACTGGCCACTCTTCAAATAATTTAGGATTTACATAAGGGTCGTGTGCGATAACTTTAGCACCTAAGGAGTGTAAATATCGAATTAGTGGTAAGGCAGGAGTATTTCTTGTATCATCAGAATTTTCTAGATATGCAACCCCAAGGATCGTAATTTTTGCCTTACTTAATAATTTGAATCCCTTCGCTTCTAGGGCGGATACAGCAAGCCCTGCAAGATGAATAGGCATATGATTGTTAATTTTACGACCTAAACTTATAAATTCTGGTTCAATAAACTCTCTCCCATAAGTTTGCACACCATAGCGTAATAGCCATGGATCTTTCGGTAAACAATGACCTCCTACCCCTGCTCCTGGATAATGCATAAAACGATCATGACGTTTATTTATTAATTCAATAATCTCATAAATATTAACCTTCAAACTTTCGCAAACAAGGGCCATTTCATTAGCAAATGCAATATTTATGTCACGATAGGAGTTTTCTATTGTCTTCGCGAGTTCAGCAGCAAGACAACTGGTAGTGGAGATTTCTTTTGTTACAACTTTTTCATATAGCCAAACTGCCTTTTCAACACATATAGGAGTGAGCCCACCAACTACTCGGGGCATATTTACTATAAAATCTAAGAGTTTTCCTGGCATGACTCGTTCATAGCTAAATGCTAAATGAAAATCTTCTCCTGCGATCATCTCTGAATATTCTTCAATTATTGGTCTTACTACATTCTCAGTCGTACCTGGTGCTACTGTAGATTCTATAATTATAGTGCTTCCTTTTTTTAAAAATTTTCCCACCTGAGCTGAAACCGTGCGTAAAGATTCATATTGGGGTATATGTGAGCTATCAGTAGGTGTTTGAACATCAATTAAAATGTAGTCAGCATTTTTTGTTACTGATGAGTCATCTGTGACACTAAAACTTCTTTTTTTTACTACTTTGGCTATTAAATCGTCTAGTCCTGGTTCTTTTCCCTTAAAAGGAGAGTTACCCTGATTTAAAACATTAATTTTCCAACCAGAACGTTTAGAACGTCTTTGTATCCCAGTTACTTGAAAACCATCAATATCAGCTAAGAGTGCTGCAATTGGAATACCTACATATCCCATACCAAATACTACAATTTTTGTAACCATATCTTGACACCAAGAAATAAGGATAGGGGATTAAATCTGTTTATTAACAAGTTCTTGAAATTCCTTTAGTAAATTTTTAAGATAATCGAATCCAGCTTGCCAGAATTCAGGATTAGTGATGTCCAATCCAACTGAGGATGCTAGATCTACAGGGAAATGAGATCCCCCTGCACTTAAGATTTCCTTATACTTCGGAATGAAAGATTTTCCCTGTTCTAAATATTTTTGGTACAATCCTAAAACAAAGAGCATTCCAAAGGAATAGGCATAACAATAAAAACGGGTCAGAATGAAGTGTGGAATGGTTGACCAGTTCCACGTTTGCTCTGGTAAGAATTCAACTGCGTCTCCGTAAGCTTCTGAGACGAATTTATCCCACAGTTCCCCCATTTCTTGAGCTGATAAATTGCGTCGGGCACCTAGTTCATGACACTCTTTTTCCCAGAAGACATACATTGTTTGACGGCTAATAGTGACAATAGCATCTTCTAGTTGACTAGCAATTAATTTGAGTTTGGCCTCATCATCCTTCATTATTTTTAATAATTTTTTTATAAGAATCTGTTCCCCGAAGACTGAAGCAGTTTCTGCTACAACTAGGGGTGGATGATAATTAAGAATAGTCTGCTTGCGACCTGCAAATAAATCATGGATGCCATGTCCTAATTCATGTGCTAACGTGCTTACACTATCTGGAGTCCCATTAAAAGACATGTGAATGACTGGATCAATGCTTGGAGTAGTTGCTGAACAGAAAGCACCAGTCATTTTAGTTTTTCTAATTTCTGAATCAATTAAATTTCTATCAAATAATCCTTTAGCTAATTCACCAATCTCATAATCGAATTCTGAGTAGGCCTCAAGGACTAGATTTCTTGCTTCTTCCCAAGCATACTTAATATCTTTTCCAATAGGTGCGTAAAGATCACTTCCCTTAATTTTATTTCCTTGTCCCAAAAGTTTAGCCTTAGCCTTATAATAATCTTGAACCAAGTCATAATTCTTCCTGATCACAACCATCATTGTGGTGACTATTACTTCCTCGGTTTGATTGCGAACATGAGCAATGGTCATTGTTTCAGGATAATTTCGGAGTTCAATATTTTGGCCATGATCTTTCCAAATATTATTGAAGCAGTGAGTAATAGGAATAGAATTTTCTGCATATTTTTGATAATATTTCTTAAAAACTTCTTCCCGTACACCAGGACGAGGATCTCTAAAAAGTGGATACATTTCTCCTGGAGAAAGCATTTTTTTCTCCCCCTCGATTTCTATTTCGAACTGAAAAGCAGCTGTATACTCATCATATAAATTGTTCCAAGCATTCGCACCAACTAGGTTTTTCATGTTCAGAATTTTTTCCTCTGATTCGGAAAGTAAATAAGGTTTGTTTAATCGTGAGACTTCTATATAATGATGGTAATTTCTAAGTTCAGGGTTTGACAAGTACCCTGATGCTACTTCATCTGGCATTTTTGATATTTCTAAGTAGGCCCAGATTAATTTATTTGAGATATCAGTAATTTTCTGTTGCATCTTTCCGTATAGAGTTTTATAGTCCTCATTTGTAGTTTCTTGTGCAAAAAGTAAAAATCCATATGAACCAGCTCTCATTGTTAAGTTTCGAATGTATTCAAGCTGTTCAAAGACCTTATTAAGTTCTAATGAATTTAAATCGCCTGATACGATTTTTTTACGGTATTTAGCTAGCTGATCAGCTAATTGTTCTGCTTTTTCTAAATCTTTATCGATTTGAGGATCACTATATCCTTGATAAATAAATGATAAGTCCCATTTGGCGGTCAATGACAAAATTCTCCTAAATTATATGTATTAAAGAATGGATCTAAGTAATTCAAAACATTGATGTGTCATATCTATTCTTTATGGTTTGAGATCTGGGATTACTCAAACTAATGTAAATTCGATGCTATTGGATTTTTTTAATAACAAAATACGTATTAGCTGTATAAATTAATAGATAAAGAAAATACTAGACTTAGAATCATATAAGGAAATATTATAATAAAATTTTATCGGATATCCGAGTAAATTGCTTCTTATAAAGATCGAGAATATTCCTGATATTCAAAACATTTCTACGTTGTAATTAAAATATCGTGCCTAGTTCTTAAATACAAGAAATTGTTAAAAGGTACCTTAATTTCTGAATGAGAATAATTAATCTGGTTGGTTTAGATTCATGAAAACTCAATTATTAAAGGATGAAATACTTGAAGCCATGTCTTTAAGGAGACAATATGGTGTTTTTAATACAAATATGATGTTTCTTCTAGAAGACAAGGATAAAAAGCTTGTTGAAGAATTTCAAGGGCTTTGTCTTGAAAAAGAAGAACAAATCAATGGCATACATGGCCATAATAATGAAGATCACTACAAATGGTTTGAATGGGCCGGTAAACACGGATTAATCAATCGTACAAATAATTACCCTCATCGTGATGATTTAGAGATTGGAATGAAAGCAGAAATTCTCCGCCAATGGACTCTGGACATTTTCGACCCTCAGTTTTCTCTATCTCTCGGTGCTTCCGTCTTATGTATTAATCCTATTGCTCATCATCATGAAGGACGAGAAGCTTTGCTCAAAGATTTGCGGGATCTCCTAGATGGCAAAAAAATTGGTTGTATCTGTATTACAGAACCAGAACGAGGGTCTGATGCAGTGAACATGCTAGTAAAAGCTGAGAAAGCTGATGATGGGGGACTAATTCTAAATGGTATAAAATGTTACAATACAAACTCTCCTGTGGCTGATATCGCAGCAGTATATGCAGTTTATAACACTGATGACCCTCGGGGTACAATGGTTCAGGGAATTTCCCATAAAGATTGGGATCGTGGGTTTAAGGCCGAACGTATTGGTATTCCCGCAGTATCAAAAGTAAAGATTGGTAAGACAATATTTGAAGATGCTTATATTCCTCCTGACTACATTACAGGAGATGATGGAAAAGGTTATGAAATATTATTCGAGGGATTGGTTCCTGAACGAATTGGGATCGCAGCACTGAATGTCGGACAGATGTGGGGTGCTTTTAGCCTAGCTGCCTTATATTCAACCGTACGCCAACAATTTGGTGAAAAAATTCTCAGACATCAAGCAGTAGGTATGAGTGTTCTAGCGAAGTATCATGGACGATTAACCGATATAACAATGGCCTTATTGAGATTAGCAGAGACATATGATGCTAAGAAGGAAGAATTAGCTGGAATTCCAGCAACAATGAATCCACTTGTTGCTATGGCTTCCCAAATGAAAGAATATAGCTCCTTATTATACCATGAACTCGCTTATGAATGTATGCATGCAATGGGTGGTACTGGGGTTACTGATCAGACTAAAATGCCTCATTATCAAGGTGTCTCGGAAATTGCTGAAGTAGTTGGTGGTACAAGGAATGTTCAACTACTGATTGGTAGTAGAACCATCAATACTATGATTAAAATGATTTAAATCTCTTTTTTCTCCTTTTTATTTTTTTCATTAGTTGAGTATTATCTTATTGCGGATAAACTGTTTAGTTTTGTTTATTATCAATAGTAGCGAATTTTTTTCATGGGAAGTTTGGTTTTCTCACCCCATCTTATATAGGTTCTAGACCATGACGATAGTTTCAGTCAAATTATATAATTCGCAAAAGGAGGAAGTTCTTAGTACAGTGACTCTCCCTAATGGGCACACTTCAAATCTTTCTAACATCCTTAAGCAAGCTCCTATGTCCTTAATTCTTGATTCGAATATTCATGATATTCAGGGTCTTCTTCTAAACCATTATCTTTTTGTTCATACAAAAACCTTTTCAAATTTTACTATTGTCATAATTGCTACATTAAATACTTCTTTTTTTGAAATTGAAACCTTTCTAACACTTCTTAAGCAGGAACTTTCCTCCTTTAATCCGAAATCTTTATTTGAAGATAATGAAGCTTTTGAGCTTGCTTGTGAGCAAATCATTCAATACATAGAATCTCAAAATGAGATCTCAATTGCTCTTCTTGGATTAGATAAGTCTGGAAAAACGACATTTCTAAATAATCTTAAGGATGAACAGTCTTTAACTGGATTTAAAGAGTATTTACCAACAAAATCATTAAATATTGAGATAATTTACTTAAAAAATTACCCTTATCGTGTAAAACTGTTTGATCTAGGAATGGCATTTCAGTCACACTGGTGGATGTTTGCAGGAGAGTGTGAGGGCTTTATCTTTTTTATTGATGCTGCAGATACTAGTCGTCGGAATGAGGCAATGGAACTATTTCATGAAATTCGGAATTTCTGGGATTGTCCTTATGTTATTGCTGCAAACAAAGTTGACATGTGTAAAATTCTTAATATAAGAAAATATTTTGCTAGAAAATTAAAAGTTTCAATTCGTAAAGTTTACGAGACAAACACTTCAACTGGTGAAGGAGTATTATCCCTGTTAAAAGGCTTAATTAATAATGAAATTAAAAATCAGAGTATATCAATCTCCTTAGTGACTCCAAATCAGAAAAAGAGGTAATTATACTAAAAGCCTAGGATTAAGCCTAGAATAACCATCAAATAGGTAGCAATTAGACTGATTAAACCTGCTTGATCCATTCGAATGAAAAAAAGTACTGAAAGACCTCTCGCTGTTAATAGAATTACCCATAGCTGGAGAAGAGTTGCAAGCGTTAATGGGAATATCTTTTGATTAAGTGTGAATAAACCTATTTTCATAATTATGGGAAAAATCGTTAGGGGTAGTAGTGCAATACCCAAAAAGACAAATAATGTAATTAAATCCTGAAAAACAATTCTACGACTAGGGATCATTTTTTTAGATAAAAGGAGAATAAGAAGGGTAAATGTTATCCAAGAGAGAATAATACTCCCTAAACTAATCCATATCTGCTTAGTGGGATTACCTTCATTAAAAAAAACAAATACTAGTATGAGCCCTGTATCAGAGGTAATAAAGCCAAAGAACGCTAAAAAGATAATGAGCCATCCAGTGAAAAGAATCAGAGATTCCTTAGCAATAAGAAATAACTTTGAAGGGGCAAATATTTTCCAGATAAAAGTCAAAAATGTTGGTTTAAACTGATCTCCCTTTTCAAGATATGTTTTTCCATTTTGACTATTAGTTAATAGATTATGAGCAATCCATCCTCGATCAGATAAACTCCATGTCTTTGTATTTTCATTTTGAATAACTAAATCTCCCAATAAACCGATATGATGATAAATTGTCCCGACTTGAACAATTTTTTTCTTAGTTGGGTCACGATTTAACTCTATTTGAAGATTAGTATATCCGATTTGTTGATAGTTAGCAAGAATCTCAATTATTTCTTGTCGTAAGGGATGGGAGAGAGCTTTAAATATATCAATGAGATTCTCATCAGAATGTGAAGACATACCGATATTAATGATTCAACTCTCCTTTAAAAATTACCTCATTTCAAATGATCTTCTCACTTATCAATGCGTATATTGATTTGATTTATAATAATAAAAAAAAAGAAAAAAAGGAAGGGAGAGATTATTTTCGACTTCTTCGATACTCTCTTAAAGCTAATACTAGGATTGGAAAAGCTAACACGACAATCATGAGCCTCATATTATCTTGGATGAAGCTTGTCAAGGTTGTGAAGCCGGGAATCCCAGTAGTAGTGGTTTTCGTCGGTGGTTGGGGAGAGGTTGTTGAAGATATCGTAACAGCGGAGAAAGCTGCTAATAACGATGCATCGCTATAGGAAGTCCAACTAGAACCAGATCCAGTGTCTTGAATACTGAATTTTAAAGCTCTAGAATCAGCAACAGATTCAATACTGACAGATAGTGACATATCAAATGGTGTACCATCTCCTTCTGTCTCAACTTCCATTCCAGAAGTACCTTCCATAGGATATCTGCTATCATATTCAACAGCGACTGGTGGTAAAATAAGAGATTCGCTGTCGGTTACTTGAATTCGATAATAGAAAACAATCGCTGCTCCAGGAGCTAGATGAAGACTTTCTACAGCTGCAATGCTAATCGGCCAATCAGGATGATCTAGGGCAAATGCTTTTTCGTATCCTGTTAAAGGATTCCCTGAAATATCAGTTACTTTGTAAACTTCTCCATTATAGGCACCTGATATATCGATATTAGCCATACGAGTGGGGAAATAGGAATATGCCTTTATTGTGGTAGTTTCATCACCTACATTTTTGATTTCGCTTCGAATTTCGACTATGTCACCATTTGTGATATTTTCAAAACCATTAATATTTCTCCATGTAACGGAGACGTTAACTTCAGGGGTGGGATAACTGGGTTCATCTATACCTGCTTTTTCTGATTTAGGTAATACAACTGCGAGAATAAGATTTGAAACAATATCTGTTATATCAGTACGATTAAATGGAGTTCCATATCCTTCAGATTCCTCAGTAGTATAATCTATAACAACACCAATCGGATGAATTCCGAGAAAAGTAACCACTTGGCGAATGAATGTATGTGTGACTTTTTCACCTGGATTGATGTCGGGGAGAGGTTCTTCTTCAGAGAAGGTTGTTATATCACGTAATTGCCAATCAGGACCCATAAGAGCTTGAAATCCTTGAACTTGAACATTAGATGCTAAAGCATTCCCAATATTTTCAACAGTGACATTAATCTCTGCAATTTCCCCAATTTCAAATATAGTAGCATTTAGAGAAACGGTAGTCTTCAGTATCGCTTCATTATCATAAAGTTGAATCACAAGACCATTTGAAAAACCAAAATATTCTCGTGAAACTGAGTCCTCATAGCGGACCATGACACTAGGACAAAATTCCCCTAAGGAAGGCCATCGTAAATCTTCACCGCCTTCTAGAGTTTGATTTATAATCCATTCTTTGACATTAGTAATTCCTCCTGTTACCGCACTTGTATTATCTGTGAATGTCATGTTAATTTGCCAATAAAATCCATCTTGAGCATCATAGAGCAATTGTCCGCCATCATTTGTATTATTGAATCCAATTATAATGAATTCATCAGCTGTAGAAGGCAAATCCTCAATAGCCCACCAATATTGAACTGATGAACCAATTGGTAGCTGATTTAATGTGTCATAAACATAAAACGTGTCATTTTCATATAATGTTTGTAAATTATTCGAGTGTACAAAGTTAAATACTGACTTATTCACATAAACAATTTTTAATGTTTCCTCAAAGTCTATAGCATACATTTCACGGCCGTTAGTAGTGTTTGTTAATAACTGACTTACAGGTTGGACTATAGAACCATTATTTTTATAAGTAAACCATCCAGTGATTTCTAAACTGATGTTAAAATTGTCTACATTAATATGTTCTGTCAATGCTAGTGTATCAACTATTAATCCGCTACTACTATTATAGAATTTTAGAATACCAGGATCAAATTGATATGTCTCTGAATCAAACACATAGATGTATTTCGGTTCAGGTTCATCTTCACCGATTTCCCAAGCAAAAGTAGTATTATAGGCCATTTCGTTACCTGTATTTGTTAATGTAATAGTATAATTGAGTTTCGGGTCAATTGGTGATTGTAATGAAGAGATATCTACATCTACATTAGCAGTTATCTGTGGAAACGTTTCAAGTTCTTCGACTGCCATATCATAGGTAACATAAATATCTTCTAGGACTCTCTCATAGAAAGAGCCTACTTTCATGGTCCATTTAAAATTTCCAGTAAGTTCAGGATAGAGGCTATCAGTTTCTGGATCGGAAGCATAAACATTTGCTACATATGGAAGTTTAAAACTGATTACGCTTAAGACACTATTTGGAGAGGGACGAATAGGACCTGAATAACTAAAAGCTGAACTGATTGACATATTATGAACATCATTTCCATCAATAGTAATTCCGTTTTCTTGAATAAATGATGCAACAGCTAGTGGTTTCCAGACGCTATTTTGTTTAGCTAATCCCGTTCCAACGACAGAAACAGGAGAAGCAGCAATAACATCATTGGTAATAAAGTTAGTATATCCTCCTGTGGTAAACACATCATAAAATTCGTCTATAATAAAATCTGTATGATTTTGAGCGGACATATAACCCCAATAGAATAGCGCAGTTTGTCCTCCAACTTCCACACCATAGAGTATATCAAGGGTAGTTCCCATCCATGTGCTAATAGCTGGGATAATTGTGGATGCATCTGCAAGCGATGCTTCCATACCTTGGGAGAAATAAAAAACGATTGTAGCACCGTCCCTAAATTCCCAAAGACTTCTAGGCCAATAGTCATGCCAGTTTCGTTGATTACTACTAATAATATAGAACAAATCTAAATGATCAAAGGCATTCGATGTAGGATTAAGTGGAAACATTTTTTCACCACTCCACTGATAATATTGAGTGATAAGTGCAGAACTTTCTGCAGCAATCAATTCTAGTCCTTCAATAAAATCCGAATTCTGACCCAAGAGGGTATCTTGAAGAATTTGAATCGAATGAGCTAGCTGAGGTGCTGCCTGAATGATGCCAGATTGTCCCATAAACATCAGTACAATCAAAGAGAGACTAACAAGAAATAATTGCATTTTCTTTCGATTCATGGTATAATCACACTTATACATCATTAGATGTCATTAAACAGGATCAATCCTGTATATTTGATGTGATTAAGTGGAGGTATTCCTTTTTTATAAGCCTAATTTTAAAGAATCGTGGAAAAAGAAAATTCAAGAGTTCTTGAAGAACTTTGAAATAAAGTTGATTTAATATTTTACCGTTCTAGAACCGAATAAGTTGTAGCTATTATGAATTACTAACCTCTTTTTTATTAAACTAATAGGATTTTCTGTGGTTTATCATACATTCATAAAATCATGGAATAGAATCTACTAGAGAGAAAGTCACTACAATTACAAGAATATGAGAAATCCTAAGGTTTCAAATGGATATATAAGGGATTATTTCTTTTGTCGATGGTTACATTAAGAAAATAATATTTTGTAATTATAATACGGGAAAAAATAAATTTAGTTCCATTATTCTTTCAATGATTTCTCCCTAATGAGATATCCTAAGTTAATTCAATTGATCATATTCCCTTTAGTAGAAAGAAAATTCTTTAAAACAAAATATTTTGTTATTGAATTGCATTAATCAACCGATTTATAATCATAATTTAGTTTACTCTAGCAAATATTATGAGACTATGGTTATTCGGATGAATCAAGGCTAATTTCCACGTTACATAATCTTAGATGGTTAATATGTCTGAAAAAATTGAATCTTACACTGAAACAACAACTGACTTTTTGAAATTTGCGGTAAAACGCATCCTTAGGGCAATACCAGTTTTAATTGGGGTTGCTACCATTGTTTTCATCCTCTTCAGGTTACTTCCAGGGGATGTTGCGAATACTTTAGCAGGAAAAGATCCCAGACCCGAGAAACTTGAATTAATCAGACAAAAATGGGGATTAGATAAGCCTGCTTGGGAGCAGTACATAATTTTCATGCAAAAATTGCTCTTTGAATTTGATTTAGGGATTTCAATGATTTCCTCCACTCCAGTTGCTTATGAGCTAGGAATTCGATTCCCTGCAACCATTGAGTTAACCTTGGTATCAATATTACTTGCTACAATTGCAGGTATTCCAATAGGTATATTATCAGCATATAAGCAACACTCACGAATAGATTACCTTACAATGATTATTGCATTATTGGGGGTTAGTATGCCTATTTACTGGCTTGGATTAATGCTCCAAAGTGTCTTTTTTAACAATCTTGGATGGTTTGAAGCAACTCATAGAATAGATTCAAATTTAAGTGCTTCCCTCCCAAAATACACAAATTTTTATCTTATTGATTCTTTTGTAGTAGGAATAATGGAAGGTAACTGGGAGTATTTCTTTTCAGCAACAAATCACCTTGTATTACCATCTTTGGCATTAGCAACTATTCCCTTAGCTGTA
>Ga0209536_100011371_pt1 | contig 13048 bp, 13 predicted proteins | sample DeeMarSeWOR28_12_FD_187461 | JGI IMG/M metagenome (GOLD analysis project Ga0209536, IMG submission 187461) | Marine sediment microbial communities from White Oak River estuary, North Carolina - WOR-2-8_12 (SPAdes) (version 2) | ecosystem: Environmental > Aquatic > Marine > Intertidal zone >...
GAGAACGCCTGCATCAGCTCGTCGTGGACCCGGTTCAGCTCCTGCTGGTCCTGGCTCTCCTTCAGGCCCTTCTTGGCGCCCTCGAGAGCCTCGTCGAGGCGTTTCTTGGTCTCCTCGTCGAGCTTCTCGGCCCACTCGGCCGAATCCTTCTCGACTCGGTAGACGAGGGTATCGAGCTTGTTGCGCAACTCGACCAGCTCGCGGGCCGCCTGATCGTCCTTGGCGTGCTCCTCGGCATCGGACACCATCTTCTCGATCTCGGCATCGCTGAGCCCCGAGGTCGCCTCGATGCGGATTGACTGTTCCTTGCTGGTGGCCCGGTCCTTCGCAGAGACGTGCAGAATGCCGTTGGCATCGATGTCGAAGGTGACCTCGACCTGAGGTACACCTCGCGGAGCCGGCGGTATTCCCGTCAACTGAAAGCGTCCGATCGTCTTGTTGCCGATGGCCATGGGCCGTTCACCCTGCAGCACGTGGATATCCACCGTGGTCTGCGCATCCTCGGCCGTCGAGAACACCTCCATCTTCTTGGTCGGGATGGTGGTATTCCGCGGAATCAGCGTGGTCATCACACCGCCCAGGGTCTCGATGCCCAGCGATAGCGGCTCGACGTCCAGCAGCAACACCTCGCTGACCTCACCGGCCAGGACACCGGCCTGAATGGCAGCACCGATGCCGACGACTTCGTCCGGATTCACACCCTTGTGGGGATCCTTACCGAAGAACTCTTTCACGACTTCCTGGACCTTGGGAATCCGGGTCGAGCCACCCACGAGGATCACCTCATCGATGTTCTCCTGTTTCAGCTTCGCGTCCTCCAGTGCTTTCTGCATCGGAGGAATCGTCCGCTGGATGAGGTCTTCTACCAGTTGCTCGAACTTGGCCCGGGTCAGGCGGATGTTGAGGTGCTTCGGGCCCGATTGGTCGGCCGTCACGAACGGCAGATTGATGTCGGTCTCCATGGTCGTGGAGAGCTCGCACTTCGCCTTCTCGGCCGCCTCCTTCAGGCGCTGCAGCGCCATCGGGTCCTTCGACAGGTCGATCCCCTGGTCCTTCTTGAACTCGTCCACCAGCCACCGGATGATGCGCTCGTCCAGGTCATCGCCCCCCAGGTGGGTGTCGCCGTTGGTCGACTTCACCTCGAAGACTCCCTCTCCCAGCTCGAGGATCGTGATGTCGTAGGTTCCACCGCCCAGGTCGAAGACCGCGATGGTCTCGTCCTTCTTCTTCTCCAGGCCGTAGGCCAGCGAAGCGGCTGTAGGCTCGTTCAGGATCCTCATCACCTCGAGGCCTGCGATCTTGCCCGCGTCCTTCGTAGCCTGACGCTGCGAATCGTTGAAATAGGCGGGAACCGTTACGACCGCCCGGGTGACGGGCTGGCCGAGGTAATCCTCCGCCGTCTGCTTCATCTTCTGCAGGACCATCGCCGAAATCTCCGGCGGCGAATAACGCGTGCCATCGATATCCACGAACGGTCGGTTCTTCTCGTCGCAGATCACCTTGTAGGGAACACGGTCGAGCTCGGTCTTCAGCTCGTCACAGGTGCATCCCATGAAACGCTTGATCGAGTAGACCGTCTTCTCGGGGTTCGTGATCGCCTGGCGCTTCGCCACCTGCCCTACGAGCCGCTCGCCGTCCTTGGCGAAACCGACCACGGAGGGGGTGGTGCGCGAACCCTCCTGGTTCGGAATCACGACCGGATCGCCGCCTTCGATAACGGCGACCACCGAGTTGGTCGTACCCAAATCGATGCCGATTACCTTTCCATTGTCCTTAGCCATAGCTGCTCTCGATTGTCCAAGATGAATTCGGCGCTGCCCCGTCGATCGGGCTGAACTGCCCCGTCGAGACACGCGCGACCTATTGATCCACGCTCCCGGAAGTGCAACCCCCGTGCCAGTCAGAGACCGCTAGAAATCTCGGAAATACCGACAATCTGGCTGCGTGCGGGGCCCGTTATGCCAAAGCGGCAGGGCTAGATCTCAGGTTGCGGTGGGTAGACGCCTGCCATAGGTTCGCTTCCCATGTTCCCCTTCAAGGACGAGAATCCGGCCGAGCTGACGCCGTTCATCACGGTGGCTATCATCGCGGCCAATGTGTTGGCGTGGGTCTTCGTCGAGGGTATGGGGGCGAACCTTCAGTCGGCGGTGTGTGAGTACGGTGTCGTCCCCGTCGAACTCACCCACAAGCCGGTGCGAGGCCCCCTGGTTTGCCCCGTTGGCGGCATCACGTGGGGTGCTCTGCTGACCTCCATGTTCATGCACGGCGGGTGGCTCCATCTGATCAGCAACATGCTGTTCATGTGGGTCTTCGGTAACAACGTGGAAGACTCCATGGGCCACGTTCGGTTCCTGGTATTCTACCTGGTGTGTGGCCTGGTCGCTTCCGGCGCGCACGTCTTCCTGAATCCCGCGTCGGGCATGCCGACCGTGGGGGCTTCGGGGGCCATCAGTGGCGTGATGGGAGCCTATATCGTCCTCTACCCACACGTGCGAGTGCACGTCTTTTTCCCCCCGTTCTGGATATTCTCTTTGCGCGCCTACGTCGTGTTGGGCTATTGGATCGTGATTCAGCTGTTGATGGGTATCGGCCAGCTGGGAGGATATACGAGCGGCATCGCCGTCTGGGCGCACATCGGGGGGTTCTTCGCAGGGCTCGCTTTGGTCAAGCTATTCGAGCGACCTCAGTTGGTGGATGCCAAGCGGGAGGGACGGCGCATCGACCGCGATGAGATTCGCTCCCACCGCTATTGGGTCTGACCAACGTTCAACTCTGGACGACCGAATCCCATCGCGTCGCGACAGTCTATAGCATGCCACGATTCAGGCGTCCGCCCAGTGGTTCAAGGGGCCATGGCCCGCGCCCAGCTGGGGGGCTGACTCGATGGCGCGTCGCGTGTAGTCTCGGGCGCGGCCGATCGCGTCGATGCGGGAATGTCCCAGCGCCAATCCAGCACATATAGCAGCGGACAGGGTGCAGCCGGTCCCGTGCGTGTGGCGTGTGTTCAGGCGCGTGTCAGTCCACTCGTGCCAATCTGCTCCGTCGAAGAACACGTCGACCAGGACATCGCCCTGAAGGTGTCCACCCTTCAGGAGTATGGAGCCCGCGCCCTTGTCGAGAATCGCCTCGGCTGCGGCTTTCATGTCCTCTACGGTCTCGACGGACCGCCCGGCGAGGATCGCGGCCTCGGGTAGGTTGGGTGTGACGATGTCGGCCAAGGGGAGAAGGTGGGTGGTCAACGCGCCGACGGCATCGTTTTGGAGGAGCGGATCACCGCTCTTGGCCACCATCACCGGGTCGAGGACGAGCTGGGTCAAGCCGACCTCTGCGAGCGTCGCGGCCACGGTTTCTATGATCGGGGCGTCGGCCAGCATGCCCGTCTTGGCGGCCTGCGGCTCCAGGTCTTCGGCTACGGCTCGAATCTGTTCGGCAACGACATCGGGCTCGATCTTCTGTACCGCCCTGACGCCGAGTGTGTTTTGGGCGGTTATCGCCGTGATCGCCGACGTGCCGAAAACGCCGAAGGCCTGGAAAGTCTTGAGGTCCGCCTGGATGCCGGCACCTCCGCCGCTGTCGCTGCCGGCGATGGTCAGGGCTACGCGCCTCTCCGTCACAGGTCCTCCCTTTCACGATGGCCGCTCGCCGCCCACTATTAGACCGCCGAAAGCGAGAGTCCGACGCCGTCAGCGCGTTGGCGCGCGATACTGCTTGTGCGAGGCACTATTCAACTGGCGAAGCTGAAACGTATCTGGAGATCCCGCAAGGAGGTCTTTCTTCCCCTCGTCCTCATTGGCGTGGGCTTGTTCTACCTGCTCACGATCCGGGAGGGTCACGACTGGGGCGGCGACTTCAGCATGTATCTGCAGCATGCGGAGAATCTGGCGACGGGCCGTCCGTATTCCGAGACTCCTTTCGTGCAGGTCCCCGAGATAGCCGACGCGGTGGGACCATCCGCGTATCCTCCCGTGTTCCCGGTTGCACTCGCCCCGGTATTCTTGGCTCGAGGCGGACCCGACCTGGGCGCGATGAAAGCCGTAGTCGTCGTCTTCTTCGTGCTGTTCCTGCTGGCGGTCGCGGCCGTTCTGGATCGGCGCTCGTCACGCGATCAAGTCGCGCTGCTCGTAGTGTTGGTGGGTGCGAGCCCCTACTTCTGGGGTATCAAGGACCAGGTGCTATCCGATATCCCGTTCGCATGCTTCATCTATCTCACTCTTTGGCTGGCGGAGATGAGCTACGCGGATTCGACGCCCCGGTCACGTCGCTGGGGGTTGTCGATTCTCGTGGGTTTGACCGTCTACTTGGCGACCGGGACGCGAAGCCTCGGGTTGGCGTTGGTGCCGGCCTTGATGCTCTACGAAGCGCTCAGGTTTCGGAAGCTGCCGCTTCACGCGTTGGCTTCATCCGCCATCGCCTTCACGTTGCTGGCTGTTCAACGCGCCGTCGTGGGGGTGACGGGGAGTCCGCTGACCTCGTTCCGCTTCGATCCGATCGGCGTCATGGCGAACTTCTTCCAATACGCCTTTTCTTTGAAGAACCTGTTTTGGAACGGCTACATCAACGGCGTGGCGGTCGTCGTCTGGCTGGCCGTGTCAGCCCTGGCCGTCTACGGCTTCAGGTTGCGGCTGAGAGCAGGGTACTCGTTACTCGAGATCTTCACCGTAGTCTACTTGATCCCCGTGCTGTTGTGGCCGTACTACCAGGGCATACGATTTCTCATTCCGATCGTCCCGCTCTACTTCTACTACGCTCTGGCGGGGTTCTCGGCGTTCAGGACGAGGCTAGCGCCACCGCTCGCCACGCGGGCCGCCGTAGCGATCGGGGCGGCGGTGTTCGGGTCATACATTGCGGGCTACAGTCGAACGACCTACACGCATGTAAGCGGAGGGATATCCGAAGAGGGAGCCGTCGCGCTGTTCGACTACCTGCGAGCCAATCGGCGCGACTCGGACGTGTACGTATTCTTCAAGCCGCGGGTACTGGCATACTTCGCCCGAGCGCGATCCGCGATGGACTACCAGACGGAGGATCGGGCGGAGCTGTGGGATTACTATGGCCGTGTCGGCGCCACTCACCTCATCGTGCGCGAAGGGGACGGCTTCTGGGAGGAACGGGTCCGCGCGGCCCCTTCGCGGTTCGTGGAAGTGTACCGGAACCCCGATTTCTCGATTTACCAGCTGGCGGGGACCGCTGTCGCGCCTGACGCCGGAGATTACCGGTGATTACGAAGAATCAAGCGAAGCTCATCCGGAAGCTCCGAACGCGCAAACGGCGTGACGAGGGTGCGTTCCTGGCCGAGGGTATCAGGCTGGTAGAGGAGCTGTTGGCGGGAGAGATGGACGTGCAGCTGGTGGTCAGCTCGCCGGCCCTGACCAATTCGGAACGGGGCCGACGACTACTCGAGCTCGTGGAGCGGAGCGGACTCGAGCACGCCGAGGTCGCTGAGCGCGACCTGAACGAACTCGGCGACACGGAAACGCCTCAGGGTGTGCTGGCCGTTGGTCGCGAGCCTCAGAGGCGACTGCCGGACCACGCGCCGATTTCCGGGGCACCCTCTGCGGTTCTCGTGCTGGACCGGGTCGCGGACCCGGGCAACCTGGGCACGCTTCTTCGGACCGCCGACGCCTTGGGCGTCGACTGGGTGGTCGCACTGCCGGGGACGGTGGACCCGTGGAGCGCGAAGTCGGTCCGCGCGTCCGCGGGCTCCATTTTTCGGGTCCCGATTTCCGGAGAGAGTTGGGGTGAGGTGCGAGCCTGGCTGCGCGAGCGAGACTATGCCATCTTATGCGCCGACCCGAGCGGCGAGCGAACGGCCCGTGGCGGACGCATGGCTGAGCGGTTCGCGCTGGTCTTGGGTAACGAGCCATCGGGCATCTCCGAGGAGGTGTGCGGGGATTGTGACCGGCGAGTGGCCGTGGAGTTGCCGGGTGGAATGGACTCGTTGAACGTTGCTGTCGCCGGCGCCCTCCTCCTCGACCGGCTGCTCACCCATCATCGCGGCAACGCATGACCGGGCGCTGACGACCGCTCGACGGGCCATCGACACTCAACTCGAGGCACCGTATGCCTGAATCGATCGTCTTGATCTACGCCGCATTCTTTGGGCTCTCGATCGGATCGTTTCTCAACGTCTGCATCCTGCGCTTGCCAGCGGGCCAATCCGTCTTCCGGCCAAGGTCGGCCTGTCCTTCGTGCAAGCGCCAGCTAAACTGGTACGAGAACATACCCGTGTTCAGTTGGTTGGCGTTGCGCGGGCGGTGCCGGACGTGCAAGACGCGGATCTCTATCCAATACCCTCTGATCGAGCTGGCGACGGCTGTGGTCTGGGTCGGCTCGTTTCTGTACTTCGGTGATGTGTGGCAGGCACTCTCGGCGGCGGTGTTTGGAACCCTGTTGTTGGGAATCGCCATCACCGATGCTCGCGAGTACATCATCCCGGACGAGTTCAGCCTCGGCGGCCTGGTCCTGGGATTGGCCCTGTCGTTCGCGCCCGGGGGCATCACGTCGTTGATGTCGTTCATCGGTGCCGCCGTGTCGTTCGCTGTCATGTACGTCGTTGCCGTGGTCGGCGAGTGGGCGTTCAAGAAGCCGGCATTGGGCGGTGGAGACATCAAGATGATGGCCATGGTGGGCGCCTTTCTCGGGCCGCTCTATTCCCTCCTGACGATCTTCGTCGGCTCGGCGGTCGGCGCCGTCATCTTCGGACCCATCGGCCTCAAGACCGGGAAACTGGTACCGTTCGGCGTTTTCCTGGCCGTGGGGGCTGCCGTGGTCTACCTGTGGGGTGCGGATATGGTCGACTGGTACGCCACGAAGGTCCTCGGGCTCTAGCTGCCCCCGTCGTCTTTTGCGGGCCGCTGCCTCGACTCCTCTTCACCCGCACCCGGCCCTACCCGCGACAGCCTGGCGCGGACGACCTGCGTGTCCGTCGCTGCCGTAACCTCGATCAGTACACCCTCGGTGGTGTACGTGTCGCCGGGCTGTGGCACCTGGCCGAATACGTCGAGGAGAAACCCATTGAGCGAACGGTGCTCGAGGAGGGGGAGCGTCGTGTTGAAGAAGTGGTTGATCTCTCTCAGGTCAGCGCCTCCGTCCACGAGGATCACGTTTCGACTCAGTCGAACGATGGAGTCCTCGGGGACATCGCTCTCATCCTCGATTTCGCCGACAAGCTCTTCGAGGATGTCTTCCAACGCGATGAGGCCATCGACCGCGCCGTACTCGTCGATGACGATTCCCATGTGAATGCGGCGCGACTGGAAATCGAGGAGGAGTTTGTCCAGCGTCAGCGACCCTGGCACGAAGGTGGGCTCGCGCGCCAGTTCCTTGAGCTGGACATCTCGAAGTCCCGATATCAGGGCCTGGTAGGCCGATCGGCTGTAGAGCACTCCGGTGATCTTGTCGATGCTTTCGTCGTAAAGGGGGATGCGGCTGTAGCGGACCGTGCGGAGATCCGATGCGATCTCGGCCAGAGTCAGCGAATCGGGCCAGGCGATGATGTCGACGCGCGGCGTCATGACATCGTACGCAGTCGTTTGGTCGAGCCTGAAGGCTCGCTCGATCAGCTGTCGCTCGTGCTCCTCGATGACGGGTTCTGTGTCGCTGGCACCGACCAGGTCGAGGATCTCGCCGTCGGAAAGCCCGTGTAAGACTTCTGGGAACTTCGGGGCCAGGAACTTCGAGATCAGCGCCGCCGGCCAGGTGACGGGTAGCAGGGCCCGGGACACGATCCAGACCGGGAGCGCAGCGGCCAGGCAGAACCGTATTCCGGCGTTGTGTCCGAGGATTCTCCCCACGAACCTGGCGGGCACCGTTAGAAGGATAGTGAGACTGACGGCGATGATCTTGACGAGGGTCGAATCGGCCACGATGGCGGTCGCCGCGTCGAGGGCGGAGAGAACCGCAATCGCGACTCCTACCGCTCGGACCACCCAGAGTGCGGCCAGCAGAGCGGCCGGCTTGGCTCGCAGCGTCTCGAGGAAACGGACGCTGCGCTGGCCAACCACCTTCAGCTCGCGCACATGTGCACGAGGGATGGTGAGGAAGGCAACCTCGATGGCCGATGCAACGCCGACTGTCGCCAGCGCAACGATGATCAGAGCAAGGGCGGCGGTCATACGCGCCTCCCGAGCCACGACCTGGGATGCGAGAGAGTTCCGCTTCTACTTGGAGGTTCTTCCGGGCCGGTCGGTGTTAGCATGACCTACGTCCACTCATGGCTGAGGTCCACCAACTGCTGGAGTATTCCCTCCGCAGTCTGGCCGTCCGCCTCGGCTTCGAAGTTGGTGACGATGCGGTGGCGGAGCACTGGAAGTGCGACCGCATGGATATCCTCGTAGTTCGGCATGGCGCGCCCGTCGAGGGCGGCTCGGGCCTTGGCCGCCAGCACGAGGTGTTGGGTCCCCCGCGGACCCACACCCCAGTTCACCCAGCGGCGTATGAAGTCTGGGGCCTCATCGGCCTCCGGCCGACTGGCCCGACACAGGCGAACGGCCAGTCGGATCATGCTGGGGGGCACCGGCACGCGTCGAACCAGGGCTTGGAAGTCGAGGATCTCGGCCGCCGACATGACAGGGTCGACTTCATCGACGAGATCGGTCGTCGTCCGACTCGCGACCTCTTCCTCCTCGCTCTGCGACGGATAGGTGATGCGCGCCTCTAACATGAACCGGTCGAGCTGGGCCTCCGGGAGAGGGTACGTCCCTTCCTGCTCGATGGGATTCTGTGTGGCGAGAACGAAGAAGGGACGCTCGAGAGCGTAGGTATCGCTGCCGACCGTCACCTCCATCTCTTGCATGGCCTGGAGCAAGGCCGCCTGAGTCTTGGGAGGGGTCCGGTTGATCTCATCGGCCAGCACGACGTTGGCAAACACCGGTCCGCGCACGAATCGGAACGTCCGGCGTCCCGTGGAGACGTTTTCCTCGATGATCTCGGTGCCCGTGATGTCGGACGGCATCAGGTCGGGCGTGAACTGGATACGGCTGAACTTGAGGTGCAGCGACCGAGCGAGACTGGACACCAGCAGCGTCTTTGCCAGGCCGGGGACGCCAACCAAGAGCGCGTGTCCGCCGGCCAGGATGGCGATGAGCAGGCCCTCGATGATCTCCTTCTGGCCGACGATCTGTTTGGCCACCTCGAATTCGACGCGAGCACGCGCCTCGGCCAGCCGCTCCAGCAGCTCGACGTCACGCGAGTCGCTCAGTTCGCCTCCAGACGTGCGGAGAGCTGCGGTCTCTTCCTCAGCCGGGCTGTCGGGACGGGCGCTCGCTTCGTCGCTGGTCACAGTGATATCTCCCGGGCTCTCGCGGAGGCTGACCTGGAGCCAAATAGCGTAATGGAACTCACAGGCTGGTGTTCAGTCGGTGGGTTGATCGCGCGCCGGACTGGTCGCCGAATCGGCTTCGAGGGGCCAGCCGCGGCCCGATGGTTCGGGGTCTGACAACGTCCACGAAAACAAAGTAGATAGAGCGAAAAAGGGGCGTCAAGGGTGGGTTGAAATAAATCTGACTTCACACTATCTTCCGGCCGCTCCAACCGGCAAAAAAAGACCGGACGATCATAAGAGAGGCCGAGATGCAGTTGCCGGACGAGGACCGGCGGAGGATCGGTGCTTATCTCAGTCTCGGTTGGGCCTACGCCCTGACCGTCCTGGTATTCGTGGCCGTTGGCGCTCTTCTCGATCGCTGGCTGAACGCTTCTCCAGTCTTCACGATCATCGGAGTGTTCGCAGGTGGCGGCGCCGGCTTTTACAGCCTGGTACGCCGTGTGTATGCGATCCAGAAGGGCGACAGTCCTGGGAAACAGGAAAACGATGGAAGTTCAGAGCCAAAGGGAAAGGCTCCGGACAATCTGTGAAAAAGTGGGCAATCTACGCGGTGGCATCGGCGCTTCTCGTTGGCGTCCCCGCTTTGCTGATCAGCTTGCTGTTTGAGCCTCCTGCCCGTTTCGGCATCTGGGCGGGCTCTGCGGCCGCGTGGCTCGTTCAGGCGCTGGCGTTCGCGGCGTTGATCGCGGCGACCGAGCGTAAGGCGAAGCTCATCCTAGCGGGTTGGACCGCAGGCACGATGCTCAGGCTTGCGGGCGTTGGAGTTCTGGCCTGGTTGACGCTCGGGGGCATCCTGGGGTTGCCGGCCGAACCGACGCTGGTGGCGCTGGTCGTAGCCCTCTTTGCACTTCTCCTTTTGGAGCCCGTCGTCTTCCACTACCGCTACGGGGCTCGATGATCGGGTTCGTGTTTCGTTTCTGGGGGCTACTCGCCCAGGGGGATCATGGTGGCGAGGGCGAGCAGGATATCGCCGCCGTGTGGGACGCCCATATGATGGAGGAGGTGGCCGATAGCCATCACTTCATCGTTCCCGGCCTCAACATATCGATCGACCTGCCTCAGTGGCCGCCTCTTCACATCGGTGCTCTGACGATAGACATGTCTCCGACAAAGCACGTCATCTGGATCATGATGGCGGCAACCGTCTGCGCGCTGGTCTTGATCTGGACGGCGCGCAAGACGCACGGACGGGGAGCGGACAGGGCGCCGAAGGGTTTGGCGAATGTGATCGAGGCTTTCGTCATCTACTTGAGAGACGAGGTCGTCATTCGGAACATCGGGAAAGGCGGAGAGAGGTACGTTCCGTTCGCTCTCACGCTGTTCTTCTTCATTCTGTTCATGAACCTGTTGGGCCTGGTTCCGTTCGGCTCAGCGGCGACGGGTAACATCATGGTCACGGCGGCTCTGGCCATCCTGTCGCTGGTGGTCATCGAGGTGGGCGGCGCGATCCATCTGGGACCCAAGGCCTACATCAAGACGATCGTCTACGTGCCGGAAGGACTGCCATGGTTTGGGAAGATCCCCATGGCATTGATCATGACGCCGGTGGAGGCGATCGCAAAGTTTGCTCGGATATTTGCGTTGGCGATCCGACTGTTCGCCAACATGACCGCGGGTCACCTGGTGATCTTGTCACTCGTCGGTCTGATCTTCATGGCGGCGGGTGCGGGCGCGGCGAAGTGGGCGATCGCCCCGGCGCCGGTCCTGATGGCGGTGGCGATCATGTTGATGGAGATCTTCATCGCTCTATTGCAGGCGTACATTTTCACGATGCTCACCTCCGTGTTCATCGGTCTGGTGCGGCATCCACACTAGGTCCCGTTTCACTTCGGAACTTCAGCTCCTCATGGGAGGGAGAAAATGATCGACACGATTTTCGGCGCACTTCAGGCTGTCAGCACCGGTATCGAGGCCGAAGCGGCCAAGAGCCTTTATGGCACCATGGGCGCGACGATCGGCGCCGGCCTGGCCGTGATCGGTGCCGCCATCGGCATCGGCCGTATCGGCGGTTCGGCGACGGAGAGCATCGCGCGGCAGCCGGAAGCTGCCGGTAGCATTTCGACGGCGATGATCATCACGGCCGCTCTGATCGAAGGTGTTGCGCTGTTCGCTTTGGTGATCGCGCTACTCAAGGGGTAACTCCGAAAGACGGAGTGTGACTCACATGTCTGAGCAGTCTAGAGCTCGGCGCCGCGTGGGTGCTCTGGCCGTACGCTTGAGTTCCTTCGCGACGACCGTCATTGGTTTATCGCTCGTCTTCGCCGGCCCGCTCCTGGCTCAGGAGCACGGGGACGGCGGCGGAGGTGGCGGGCTGTTCGCCATCAATCCGGGCCTGATCGTCTGGACCTGGATCATCTTCCTGATCCTACTGTTCGTCCTGCGCAAATGGGCCTGGGGCCCGATACTCGGGGCGCTGGAGGCGCGTGAGAAGCGTATCCAGGACGCGCTGGACGACGCGTCGCGCGAGCGGGTCGAGGCGAGCAAGCTGCTGAACGAGCAGCGCAAGCTTCTCGACGAGTCGCGGGACGAGGCGCAGCAGATCATCGTCGACGGCCGTAAGGCGGGCGAGCGGCTGAAAGGCGACATCGTCGACGAGGCCAAGAAACAGGCGTCGCTGATCGTCGAGAACGCTCGGGAGGACATCGAGCACGAGCGGGACCAGGCACTGGAAACGCTGAGGCGCGAAGCCGTTGACCTGTCCATCTCCGCCGCCGGTCGGGTTCTCAACAAGGAGGTCGATTCCGCCGAGAACCGTCGATTGGTGGAGGACTATCTCGAGGGTCTGACGGCTGAGAGCGGGGATGGAAGGGACTGATGCAAGAGACGACCGTCGCGCGTAACTACGCCGAGGCGTTGTTCGAGCTCGCGCAGCGAGACGACGATCTGGAATCCTACGCCCAGCAGCTTGGGATGTTTGCTGATCTCGTCGAGTCCGAGAAGGACTTCAGATTTTTCCTGGCGTCGCCGCAAATCGAGCCATCGAAGAAGAAGGGGGCCGTCCGGGACGTCTTTCAGGGGCAGATCCCCGATCGCTTGTTGCGGTTCCTGTTCGTCGTGATCGACAAGCGGCGGACCCGCGTGCTGCCGGAGATAGCGGAGGAGTTCACCACGCTGGTGAACCAGCACTACGGGCGCCTGAAGGTCGACATCACGTTGGCTGGGGAGCCGGACGAGACCTTGAAGAAGCAACTGAAAGACAAGCTTGGGCGAATGCTGGACAAGGAGGTCCTTCCACGTTTCCGGATCGACGCGCGCATCATGGGCGGAGTGGTCATAAGAGTGGGGGACATGTTCATGGACGGATCGATCCGCCACCGACTTCACAAGCTTCGAAGAAACATGCTGAAGGCGGATATCGGTTGAGCTTAATGAGTAACAAACCGCTCGCAAGCGAACGAGCGGAACCCATACGGTGAATCTATGGCAAGCACGGGAACGCAACTGACGGCCAGCGAGATCAAGAAGGCGCTCGTAACGCAGATCGAGCGTTACGGGGAAGAGATACATGCCGAAGAGGTCGGCGAGGTCCTACAGATCACGGACGGTGTGGCGCGTGTCTGGGGTCTTGGGTCGACGATGTACAACGAGATGCTCGAGATCGAGTCACGCGATACTGGCGATGTCGTGGTCGCGTTGGCGGCCAATCTCGAGGAAGACAACATCGGCGCCATCGTGCTCGGTGACTACCTGAAGCTGAAGGAAGGCGATCCCGTTCGCCGCACCGGC
>Ga0209536_100011372_pt1 | contig 13048 bp, 13 predicted proteins | sample DeeMarSeWOR28_12_FD_187461 | JGI IMG/M metagenome (GOLD analysis project Ga0209536, IMG submission 187461) | Marine sediment microbial communities from White Oak River estuary, North Carolina - WOR-2-8_12 (SPAdes) (version 2) | ecosystem: Environmental > Aquatic > Marine > Intertidal zone >...
AATCTTTTTATCTTCAGTAATTTTGGTTACTAGAAACAAAATTGGAAAGAAGGAGTAGAATGAAAAAACCCCAGTTAGTAGTTTTATGGTTGATTCTCTCGATTCTTATAACTTCTTTTCCACAAATTAAAGAAGCAAATGCACAAAGCACAATTACAGGAATTTATTTTCCAGAACCAAATTCGATTGATATTCCTCTTGATACTAACGTAAGTATTTCGTTTAGTTGGTCACCTGAAATAGTTGAGTTAATTATGTCACCAGAAGTTGCTGTAAAAGAAAAAACAATCGAAAGCTGGCAAATTTATGGAGCACTTCACAGATTCCATTTTTCTGAATTGCTAGAACCATCCACAACCTACACTGTTACAATAACATATGCCACAACCTATGGTACTCCAAACAGTACTCGAACCTGGAACTTCACCACTACAAACGAAATACCCCAACTTCCAACAACTCCTAAAGACGATCAATACAATCTTACAACATATTACCTATTGCTAATCTTTATTGTAATAATATCAGGCGTAATAATCGGTTTATATCTATCAAGAAATAGAGAAAAACAAAACAAGAACAAAATGAGAGGCTAAAATGAAAAAACCTTCGTTAGTTGTTTTATTGCTAATTCTTTCGTTGTTTTTGGTTTCTTTTCCTCAAATTGAAGAAGCAAAAGCTCAAGGCACGATTTACATTAGAGCTGATGGAACAGTTGAAGGAACAGATAAGATTCATCAAAGTGGAGACATTTACAGATTAAAAGCCAACATTTCTGAAGGGATTCAGATTCAGAAAAGTAGTATTGTCCTTGATGGTGAAGGTTTTACTCTTCAGGGAAATGGTGAAGGAAGGGGAATTGATCTTTCAAACGGCAGAGGACAAGACCCATCAAGGCCTGAAATCAATAATGTAACTGTAAAAAATCTAAAAATCTTAAACTTTTATTATGGTATAGACAACGCCAATACCAATAATAACACATTCTATGGAAATTATATAGAAAATTGTCAGAGTAGTTTATGGATTATCGGCAGTTTAAACAATAACATAACTTTTAACACCTTAAATAACGCTAGTATCTCCATCAATTATTCTGGAAGCAATATTATCACAAAAAATAATTTCATAAACTGTTGGGTGACTCTTTGGTTATCAACTCCACCCATTATGGATGGAAATTACTGGAACAACTACAATGGCACAGACAACAACGGAGATGGCATGGGAGACACACCTTATGTTATAGATGAAAATAATCAAGACAATTATCCATTAATGGAACCAGTTGTTATTCCAGAGTTTCCTTCATGGCTCATTTTACCCTTATTTTTAGTATTAGCTCCTATTGTTGTCGTAATTAGAAATAAAATATCTCATAAATCATGGATTTAAAATCTAACACTCGTATTAACTTTGTAGAGCATTCAAAGTGTATAGTCCAAAAAGGTTCTGTGTAGCCAGCAAACTGTAAGTGATTAGAAGAGTTTTTTTAAGCCCACCTTTGCGTATATTATATAATGTACTCGAGTCAAGAAACATAGACTAATAAATTTTTGAAATTCATCTTAGTTTGGGTTCTTCCTCAATTTTAGCTACCCAAACTTCATTAGTTTTATCAGTTAGATTTTTGTTACCCAGTAAAACGTATCCTCTATCTGATGTCCCAATCAATGTGTTGGATCCAACAGAGAAACTTGTGTCTGAATATGTCTGGTTCCAAACCATATTGCCAGATTCGTCAATTTTTACTAACCATCCCTTTCCAAAATTATTGTTTCGGAAATCGTCCTCTTCATTTTCTCCTTCATAAATATTCCCAACCAAAACAAATCCCCCATCAGATGAACTAACCAATGAAATCAAACGTTCACGGTTTTCTTCGCCATAAGTTTTTTTCCATACTAAATTTCCATTTTTGTCAGTTTTTGCAAACCAAAAATCCATGTTTCCATCCAGTTGCATAGTGGTACTTGCTAAAACAAATCCTCCTTCAGATGTTTCAATAACCTGTTGAGCGGGCTGTCGATGAATTTCCTCTCCATATGTTTGATTCCAAAGCATATTTCCAAATCTATCAGTCTTGACCAACCAATAGTCAAAAATTTTTCCAAAACTAGCTGTATGTCCTGCTAGTGCAAATCCTCCATCAGATGTTTCAATCAGTGAAAGACACACATCACCATGAGCTCCTCCATATGTCTTATTCCATAACATGTTGCCAGATTTATCAACCTTAGCTAGCCAAAAATCTGAATCAAGTAACGTATTATTAGTTTCGAGTGGGAAAATCTGACCACCTAAAGCGAATCCTCCATCTGAAACCTCAACTACAGTAATAACTTCTCTGAGTTCATTTGAACGATAAGTCTGATTCCAGACCATATTACCGCTATTATCCAGTTTAGTTAACCAATGATAATGATATCCATCATCAAAATTAGTTTCACTTCGACTAGCAAGGATTAATCCTCCATCTAAACATTCAATCAACGAGGAAGTAGAGCGTCGACCAGTTCCTGAATACGTTTGGTTCCATACAAGATTACCTGATTCGTCAGTATTTACTAACTGATAACTTCCTAGGGAATGCAAAACAAATACAATTCCTCTGTCAGAAGTCTCAACAACATCACCAGCCTCTAATCCTTCATAATTTTGGGTCCACAAAACATGGTAGGCACCAACAAAAACCATAATAGAAGAATTAATTATAAAAATGACAATTAATGAAAAGCTGATTAAAACAGAAATTGTAATAATTGTTTTGTTTTTTGACCAGTTGTTGGAAACTTTTGGTTCTGTAGGAAACCAGCCTCGAATAATTTGTTTAATATTTTTAATTTTCATTCGTTCACTTCTGGAACAAGTTTATTGAATAATATGTGAGCTAGTTTTGCTGGGTGAGTTTCTTTTGTATTAAGTTCTATGCCATGTTCTTTGGCTATTTCTAGCACATATTTCTTGGTTTGGTTCAAGAATTTTTGGTTAGTTATTGTTTCTGGTTTTTCGTTCCAGTACCAAACTTTGATTCCGTGACTTGTGGTGTATGTTATTATGGCTTTGCGTTTTAGTCCAGGATGGTAACCTAGAAGTATTGCTTTTTTTGGGTATATTCTTGTAATTTGTATGTCATTGGTTCCTGCAACGTCTAGAAGGGTAGTTGAAAGTTTTGCTTCTGCGTTTAATCTTGTTTGATTAATGTATTGTCTAGTGGCGTTAAGTTTAGTTGCAATTGCAGATACAGTTAACCCTTTACGGATTAGTGACCAGACCGTTTTTTGTTTTGGACTAAGGGGCGAAGATGAAGATAACTTGAAACTCATAATAAACCAGTAAATACATGTATGTTTACATCTATTTAAATTTTTTTTTACTTTTTTCCTTAATATCAAACCTTCAATAAAAAAAAGACACAACAAAAGCAGAGAGATAACCGAAACTAAAAAAAATAAATCAAGTTTCTTGACTTACTTTAGCTTAATTTAGTCAATTTTTGTTAACGAAAATGCCTTTATTTTCAGAAAACAATGATATTTTGGACAAAATAATGAGGGTGTGGGGAGAAAATAAAACAAAAAACCGGATTGATAGTTATTTCATCAATGATTGTTGCCATAGCGTTATTGGGTCTTCCTTTAACTTTTGCTGCGTATAATTACGCGGGTTGGGAATCGGTCAAAGTTACAGCTTATGGAACAGACCTCGTTGAAAATAACCCAAATCCTGAAATGTTTAGTTTTATAGTTGCTACTCCACCTCAAGGGTCAGAAATTTCTAATTTGATTTCAGCTACTTTAAGTAACAGTTTTGGTTGGGAGACTAACAGAACTCTTTTGCCAAAAGATTTTGTGTCAATCGATTACTTAAATAAGAGTATTGTTGATTTGAACCTAACCGAATCCTCAGAACCTGGATATTTTTTCATAATTTTTGAAGGGGATGCAAATTCAGTAACAATTAACACATCCCAAATTCCAGAGTTTCCTTCATGGACAATTCTACCCATATTTTTAGTCACTACTTTATGTGCATTGGTAATCAAAAAGAGGCTATTTCATCAACGAACCAAAGATAATTAATAACTATCACATAACCCAGAATAATAGGTTGGTCAAGGTTTCTTGACTAACCAAAAATTTGTTAGAAGATTTTTTAGTCAAGGTTTCTTGACAAAAACGCTTTTCTTTTCAGAAAATAAGGTATTTCTAGGTGATTATAGTGGAGAAAAGAAAACCTGTTATGGTTTTAGTTTTGTTTTCTCTTTTACTTTTAGTTTCGATGGTTAGTGTTGTTTTTGCACAAGAATACAATTGGGTTGAGGTGGCTGATTTTAGTCAGAACAGAGCCTTCTTTGGCAACACAAACTCCTTTAAAATTGAACATTCAGAATGGAGAATAAAATGGGAATATGAAAAGACGTTAGGGGATTTAACTGCATTTATGCTAGAAGTCAGAATAACAGAAACAAATCAATTAATAGCCAACTGGAATAATAGTGGAAAAATTGACATCACACAAGGAGTTCTAAACATTACAGGATATGGAGGAGATTTCTATCTTTGGATTGGAACAAACGGAAACCATATCGTTATTGTTGAACAAAACACAGAATCAGCTCCAACATTAGATAGTAATTGGGTTGAAGTTGCTAGGTTCAATGGAACAACATGGGCAGAAAATACAGAACACTTTACGATTGATTATTTTGATTGGAGAATAAAATGGAGTTATACCCCAAGACTCAGTGACACAATTAATCCATATATTTTTAGATTGGATGTAAAAAACGCCAGTGGCTATATCGTAGAATTACTTTTTGCTTCAAACCAAATATCTGGAACATTAAACATGAACCAAACAGGCGAGTATTACCTCTATATCGACCCTATGCACGCAGAAACTTACTCAATAACCATTGAACAAAAGATCGAATCTATCCCAGAATTTTCATCATGGATTTTACCATCTCTATTCATAACTTCAATCCTTGTCATTATTGCTGTAAGAAATCAAATTAGAAAGAAAGGATAAAAATGAGAAGACAACCAATTGCTGTTTGTCTATTAATCTCTTGGATACTGACCTCTATTTCGATAAAGTTTGTTTATACTTCTTCTGAGAATTGGGTTGAAGTTTTTAGGTTTACTGGGAATGGGCTGTCGACTGAAAGCACCGAAGATTTTGTAATAACTTATGTTGATTGGAGAATTAGGTGGAGTTTTGAGTCCAGCGTTGAACCCCCTCCAACAATTTTCATGATTACCGTTTACGATTCAAAAGACGAAATTGTTGATTTCTTCGTTACTGCATTTCAAGGAAATGGGACATTGAATTACAACTCAACAGGTTCATTTTACTTATCAATTCGCAAAAATTATGTAAAAGAATATGAAGTAATAGTCGAACAAAACATAGAATCAATCCCAGAATTTCCATCTTTAAGTATTCTAGTTTCAGGGCTTTCAATGATTACAATAATTTCGATAATTTATCGACACAAAAGAAAGCAAGAGACCCAGAAATGAGCTGTAATAAACCAATTTATGCGGTGATTCTTTTTGTTTCTCTAACTCTGTCTATTTCCTCAGTTTTTGGTTCTTCGGCAATGTGGAGTCAAACTTTTGGAGGAATAAAAAATGATCTTGCTTATTCACTAATTGAAACTTCCGACAGGGGATTCGTAATAGCTGGTATTACAGATTCATTTGGTAATGGACAAGAAATTTGGTTAATTAAAACAGATGGGAAAGGAAATGCAGAGTGGAACCAGACTTATGGGCCATCAACTATTTTTCATTTATCTGATGGACTTAAACTAATAGAAACATTTGATGGAGGTTATGCAATAGCCAGTGGAACACGATTTGTTAAGATAGATAAAAATGGGAATATGATATGGAACCAAACCTATGAAGGAAGCGAATATGAACATATTCATTCTTTTATTCAGACAAAAGATGGAGGCTACGCATTAACTGGTTCATTAGTTGAAGGCGATTTATTTTATGGAACAACCGATTGCTGGTTTATTAAAACTGATGTTAACGGGAATTTGGAATGGAACCAAACTTATGGAGAGACATCATTTTATGAGGAGGCTAATTCGTTGGTAATGACATCTGATGGTGGATATGTGTTAGCCGGCACTACAGGTTCCATTGATGGAGGAAATGGTGATTTTTGGTTAGTAAAAACCGATTCATCAGGGAACATGGAATGGAATCGAGCATATGGGGGAGCAGCCACTGAAGTTGCTAATTCATTGATTCAAATTAATGAAGAAGGATTTGTTATTGTAGGATCAACAACTTCCTTTGGTTCAGGATACAGTGATTTTTGGTTAGTAAAAACAGACCAGGATGGAAATATCCAATTGAACAGAACTTATGGAGGAAATAAAATTGATGTTGCTTTTTCGATAGTATTGGCATCTGATGGTGGATTTGGGATATCTGGTTATACCTATTCTTTTGGTGCAGGTGAATCCGATTTTTTGTTAGTTAAAACTGATTCAAACGGCATTATGGAGTGGAACCAGACACAAGGAGGAGCAGGCTACGATTTTCTAACTTCAATGATTGAAACGTCTGATGGCAACTATGTTCTGGCTGGTTATACAGGTTCTTTGGGTGCTGGAGCATACGATTTTTGGTTAGTAAAAATTATGGATCAAAGTAATACTCAAGAATTATTATTGATCGTTTTTGTAGCAGCAGTTCTATTTGTTTTAGCATTATTGATTATTTTTAGATGGGGCTTCACTTAAAGGCGAAGACAATGAGAAAGATCAAACCTATTTTAGCACTAATTCTTTTATTTTCTCTATTTCTACCAATTTCCTCAGTTTTTGCTTCTTCTATGATGTGGAACGAAACTTATGGTGGAGTATGGGAGGAAATTGCTTATTCTTTAGTCGAAGCCTCTGATGGAGGTTACGCATTTGCCGGTTATACTTCTTCTTTTGGTAATGGAAACTATGATTTTTGGTTGGTTAAAACAGATATAAATGGAAATTTGGAGTGGAATCAAACGTATGGAGGATTACAACGCGATAGCGCATATTCATTAGTTTCGACTTCTGATGGAGGATACGCATTAGCTGGATATACCGAGTCTTTTGACTCTGGAGGAGGAGGGGATTTTTGGTTAGTAAAAACAGACAGATATGGAAATATGGAATGGAGTCAGGCCTATGGGGGACCAAATTTAGAAAAAGCTTATTCTTTGACTAGAACATCTGATGGAGGATACGCATTAGCTGGCAGCATCAGATTGTTTGATAATCGAAATCGTTTAGCAAATGATATTTGGTTAGTTAAAACCGATAAAAATGGGAATATGGAATGGAACCTAACATTTGCAACTCCTAGATTTGAAGAAGCATATTCTATGGTTCAAACAAAAGATGGAGGATATGCACTTGCAGGTGGTGAATTATTAGTAAAGATTGATGCATACGGAAATATTGAATGGAATACGACGATTTATGGAATGCAGGCATATTCTTTGGTTGAGACTTCTAATGGAGGATACGCCATGGCAGGGTCCAATCCACTTTGGGGGGGTAGATGGTTAGTTGAAACTAATAGTACTGGGGCTGTGGAGTGGTACAAATCGTATATTGGTGGAAGTTTTTACTCTTTGATTGAAACTTCGGATGCTGGATTTGCAATTGTAGGTTATGTGGAACCTCACCGTGAAGGAGGAAATTTTCAGTTAGTAAAGACTGACAAATTTGGAGTGGAGGAGTGGAACCAAACATATGGAGGATTAGAACATGAACGTGCTTACGCATTGGTAGAATCATCTGATGGAGGTTATGCCATTGCTGGCTACATCAGTTATTCTAATTTTAATCCTGATGCTGGATGGTTCAACATGTTCTTGATTAAAACCGATGAATTTGGAGATGTTCCAGAATTTTCTTCATGGATCCATCCCTTACTTGTTATTGTTTTTGGCGTTATAATATGTATGTCAATTATTTTCAGACATAATATGTGTAAGCAGAATCAGGAGAAGATTATTTGATGCCACGGTTGAAATTGTTGACTTCAATTGTTGTTCTTTTCGTTTTATTTTATTTATTATTGATTAGTTCTGTTTTTGCATCTTCGGAAATGTGGAGTCAAACATATGGTGGAAGTTGGGGAGAAGGAGCTTATTCGTTGGTTAAGACTTTAGATGGGGGATTTGCATTATTGGGTGGTACAGGATCATTTGATGCTGGAAATGGGGATTTTTGGTTAGTCAAAACAGATAAAGATGGAAATATTGAATGGAATCAGACTTACGGTGGATATGGAGAAGATACCGGTTATTCTCTAGTTCAGACCAGGGATGGAGGATATGCATTATCTGGTAGCACACTGAATTTTGGGGCTGAATCTCATGACATGTGGTTGATTAAGACAGACGCTAATGGAAATGTAGAATGGAACCAAACTTACGGAGGTCCAGGTTGGGAAAAAGCTTACTCGCTGATTGAAACCTCTGATGGAGGATTTGCTATGGCAGGTGAAACATACAGTAATTACTTGGGTAATTTTTTGCTGGTAAAGACTGACGCGTATGGGAATATGGAATGGAATCAAACATATGGAGGGGGATTGCGTGAAATTGCTTATTCGTTGGTGGAGACGTCTGATGAAGGATACGCTATGACAGGTTACACGTGGTCTTTTAGTTCTAATGGTAAAGAGGATTTTTGGTTAGTTAAAACTGATGCTAAGGGAAATCTGCAGTGGTATCAATCTTATGGAGGAGCGGGAGATGATGTTGCTTATTCTTTGGTTGAAACTTTTGATGGGGGATATGCTATTGCTGGTCAGACAAATTCATTTGGTGATAAAGATGTGGATGTTTTGCTGGTAAAGACTAATGCCTATGGGAATATGGAGTGGAACAGGACCTATGGTGGGGCAGATTTTGAGGGTGCCTATTCTTTGGTGCAGCTAAGTGATGGCGGATTTGCTCTAGCAGGGTATTCATATATGTTTGCTTTTGGTGATAGATTTAATGAAGGTTTGTTGGTTAAAACTGATTTTGATGGGAATCTAGAATGGTCCCAGACATATGGTAACAATTGGGGTAATAGTTTCGAATCATTAGTTGAGTCTTCTGGTGGTGGATTTGTTCTAGCAGGTAATTCAGGTTCTTATAATAAGGAATCTGAATTTTGGTTAATTAAGGTAAATGAATCGGGTTATATTCCAGAGTTTCCTTCATGGACAATTCTACCTGTAATTGTTTTTTCAAGTTTTATTATTATGATTATTCGGAAAAAAGTTTCTAGGGAAGAACTATAATGAAATCATTCTTAGTGTTGATGTTAACAATTTTGGTCTGTTCCTCTTTTTTCTTGATATTCATACTCTACAATCCTTCCTATGAAATTCCAAAAATTAAGTGGAGTAGAACCTATGGGGGAATATCTGGATATTCTATAATACAAACTTCTGATCAATACTTTCTTGTAATAGGGTCAAATGCAACATACTCGTGAGAAGCACGTGGATATATCGACTTCAATATGAGTTTATTAAAAATCAATAATCTTGGTGATTTAATTTGGAAACAAACTTTTCCAATTGAACATTCTGGAGGTTATGTGATTCAAACAAAAGATGGGAAATATGCAGTATCTGGAACTACCTCTGTCAACAGAACCACCGTACATTCTCAGGCTTTCTTAACTAAGTTGGATTCACAAGGAAACATATTATGGAATAAAACGTTGGAACATGAAAATACCGATGATAGAGTAAACTCATTTATTGAGACTGATGATGGAGGTTATGTAATAGTTGGGCAGACAGAATATCCAGAGCAAATAAATCCAGAAGCTTTCATTATAAAAACTGACTCCGATGGAAATATTCATTGGTTCAGAACTTGTGGACAAGGTGCAAGTAGTCATGCTTGGTCAATAGCCGAAACTAAAGATAATAGTTATTCAATTTTTGGAACAAGAGATGGATTCTGGCTAATCAAAACCGATATGAACGGTGTTGTTCAATGGAATAAAACATATAATCAAAACCTTGAACCACCACCAACCCAAACAGTAGCTTATGCTCGTTCTGGAATATTAACTAGTGATGGGGGACATGTAATTGTGGGTTCTCTATCGGGAATAAAGGAAATTGCTTGGGTAGTAAAAACAGATTCTCTTAGAAATGTACAGTGGAACAAAACTTATGGAACCTCAAATAAGAATGTCTTCAACCATGTTTTACAAACCAGTGATGGGGGTTATGTATTTTCAGGTTTATCTAATTATAAGGCATGGATTGTAAAAACCGATTCAAAAGGAAGCATTCAATGGAATGCAACTTATGATTATACTTTGGAATCCACAGGTAAATCAATAGTAGAGACTGAAAATGGAGAATATGTATTGGTAGGTACTTCATCAGATGGTATTTGGCTTGCTAAGATTACCCCACCAGTTATTCTAGAGTTTCCGTTATGGATATTTCCATCTTTATTGATTATTTCAATTTTAGCTGTTTTCATATTGAGAAATATATTGATACAGAAAAGGATAGAATGAGAAGTGAAAAGTGCGAGTAAATTTGCAAATCTGTTGCTCATCGTGTTCCTAATTTTGTTAAGCACAGTGTTAGTTAAGTTTGCATTTGCCCAATCAATGCCTAAACCCTCTGTGCCAGAATTTACTGTGCAGTTTGTAAACGAAACTATAGAAGTGAAAGTAAAAAATCAACCCTTTGTCTCCTATTATGATACAAGTATTAATTGGTCTATAGATTTGTATTACAATATTCGTATCAAAGGGAATTTTTCAGAAGATTGGATAGAGCTTTACCTTATTGAAGAGGTTCCTATTAGTTCATATTCAGAATATACCGTATTATCATACTCTCAAATCGGAGAGAATAGTTACATTCTGGGAAATAGAATTATAGAATTTCCTGCTGACTCTCAAGTAGATTTCCAAGTAGAGGCAATGATTGGGTATATCCAACGGGTTTTTAATCCCAACTGGACAAGCCATTTAGAAATGTATCCTTATGTATTTACTGGTGAAACAAGCGGTTGGAGTGCTACTCGAACTATACCTGAACAAGTACCACACCAAATAGAAGGCATAGAGATAATCTTGACTATCGCTTTAATAGTAACAGTAATCGGTGCATGTATAATGTTCTACTTCAAGAAACGTCAAAATTCGAAAAATAATTCATGAAAAAATTTACATGTTAAATTTGGGTTGGTTGGAAAAAATTTTAACTCAAAGTTTCCCCAAAGAATTACTCAGTTATTTCAGAATTTCCTTCATGGACTATTCTACCAATTCTAATTTCTTCATCCTTGATAATTATTATTTTAAGAAACAAACATGGAAAGAAGAAATGAAATGAGAAAGGTATCTGCATTAATTTTGTTTTTGTTCCTCTGTTTTGCCTATTTGGTTATTCCAAGAATCGGTTATGTAGAGGCACAAACTAGAACAATTGTTGTTCCAGATGAATTTTCAACTATTTTCTTAGCAGTTGAAGAAGCTAGAGAAGGGGATACTGTATTTGTGAAATCCGGTTTGTATGAAGGACCAATAAATAAAACATTAATTGTTAATAAAACCATTTCAATAACTGGCGAAAATATCCAGACAACCACTTTGGTTCTTCATCCAGAGTGGATTACTCAGATACTGTTTGGTACACCTTTATCGTATTATGCTAATCCGATTTTGATTGAAGCAAATGAAGTTAAAATTTCTGGGTTTACAATAACAAGTGATGGTGGAGAAATAGCAGTAAAAGGTAATAATACCCAATTAACAGGTAACGTTTTTCGCGTTGATGTCGCCTTAATGGGTGATAATCAACTTTTTTCACAGAATACTTTGTTGGATGCAGATGTTTTTTGTAGAGGATCATATGCTTCAGTAAATAATAACAAGGTACTTAATGGAATGATTGCGAGTGAATCAGGTTCATATGATAAAATATTTGATAATGAGGTTGTTGGATCAATAGCAATTGGGGGAACAAGTAGCCATGAACTCGTTTATGGTAATAGTGTTAAAGATGGCAGCGACTTTTATTGGGCAGGAATCTCTATTGCTAGCATTGGAACATTTGTTGTCAATAACAAGATATTAAATTGCAGTAAGGGAATTAGCTATGATTGGGGAGGAAATAATACTGCTAAACAAAATATTATTTCAAACTGTCGGGGTCCAGCTGTATCAGTAGCAAAAGGATATAGCGATTTTACTTTTACAGAAAATCAGGTTCAAGATAATCTGATTGGTGTTCAAGCTGAATCAAGTTTTTCTCTGTACTACAATAATTTCGTTAATAACAATTTACAAGTAGAAATTTTGGACGAAAATATCTATTTTTGGTCAATGGACAATGGTACAATCGGAAACTATTGGAGTAACTACAATGGAACTGATTCTAATGGAGATGGAATAGGAGACACCCCATATTTAATTAATAAACAAAATAAGGATAATTACCCACTAATGGCACCAATAGAGCTAGAAGTTATTCCAGAGTTTTCTTCATGGACAATTCTACCAATACTACTTGTTTTATCTTTCGTGATTATATTTAGTAAAAATAAATTTAGAAAAAAGGGGTTAGAATGAAAAAATCTAGATCATTGCTCGTCTTTGTATCTGTATGTTTTTTGGTAATTACTGCAGTGTCTTTTGGATTACTATCAACAGAAACTTCCTTTAAAGAAACTGATAGGAATTCTTATTATTCTGGGCTTGCTGGGAACTTAATTGCTTCCTTTCCTAAGGTTTTAATACAGGACGAATTTGGAGAAAGAGAAGTAGTTGCATATCCGCAAGAATATGCAGGAGCTTATATTGATGAGTCTAATACACTGCACATCGTTTTAACTAAAAACGCAAATATGACAACTAAGAATAATTATCTAGAAATAATGGGTAACGATGAAGACGTAATTTTTGACATCGCTGATTTTCCATTGTCTCACTTATATGAAATTCAAAGCACTTTAACTGGAGCCATGCGAGAGCAAAAATTTAGTATTGACGGCA
>Ga0209536_100011374_pt1 | contig 13046 bp, 15 predicted proteins | sample DeeMarSeWOR28_12_FD_187461 | JGI IMG/M metagenome (GOLD analysis project Ga0209536, IMG submission 187461) | Marine sediment microbial communities from White Oak River estuary, North Carolina - WOR-2-8_12 (SPAdes) (version 2) | ecosystem: Environmental > Aquatic > Marine > Intertidal zone >...
GGTTTTGAAGCGGAAAGCCAAGCAGGGCTTGACGCGCATATGAAAAGTAAACACTCACATTTGCAAGTAAAAGAGGAATGATATGTCTAATGGCGCTACATTAAAAGGTAGATGGTTCATCAAGCTTTACGGCGAGGATGGAAACCTTAAAGAGGAGAGATCAGGCGATAACGTTATTACTGAAGTTGGGCTTGATTTTCTAGCGTCATTTTTAAATTCTGCTGCAACCGGTGCATCCACCTTCACGATGCGCTATCTTGCGATCGGTACCGACGCGACGACCGAGCAAACCTCAAACACAGCACTTGGTACGGAGCTTACCCGCACCACTGGGAGTGTTTCCTACAGTTCGGCACAATACACAGTGGTTGGCACTTTTGCAGCAGGTGATGGGACCGGCGCAATCGCAGAATACGGGCTTTTCAGCTCAAATTCAGCAGGTGTTATTTTCTCGCGAGATACCGAGCCAGTCATAAATAAGCAAGCTGGTGACACCTTGCAGGTGACTACTGAGATCACCTTGGCATGACCGATTTTTCGATCACCTTATCTAATAACCTCAAGTTTTACTCCACAGGTGAGCTTAGCTATTGGGGTGTCATGGTTTGGGGCAGCGATGTCTGGGGAAGTGATAGCGACCAATATTGGTCGATGGGGAAGGTGGTTGCAACCACGCTTACGGTTGATAGCCAAATTTCTGTAATCTATGACGCTGTCCGAACGATAGGCAGCACTCTCACTCTTGATTCTACAATATCAAGGGTTTATGATGCAGTTAGAACTATCGACAATACGTTGACGATAGATAGTGATATAATAAAATCATTCACCAGAGCTTTTACTAACACTCTAGTGGTAGCAAGCGATCCAGCTATTCTTTATTTAACTGATGCAAACGGGTATTTGCTTTTTAGCCTAGGCGAAAGCGATCTTGAAGAACGACATTTCCCCGTTTACACAGAGCAAGGTCTTGATGTTGTAAGCTATACAACACAAACCGGAGCTAATACAGATTGGAGTTAACGCTTGACACCATCCGAGTTAAACACCTTCATTCGCGAACGATATAACGCTGTAGGCGATTCGTTTTTTTCTGATTCCTTCATCTATAATGGTCTATTCCAAGCACAACAAGAGCTTGCATTAGAGTGCGAAGTCATAGAGCGCACCTACGTTACCACCTCCGTAGCAAATCAGAGAGAATATAGCTACCCTTCTACCGCGCAGAGCATTAGGCGTGTTGAATACAAAGGTGTAAAGCTAATCCCTGTGGATTATATTCACGATCCGAAAACCTCGCTAACAGAGCCAACGGGAACGCCTGGAAATTATGCGATATGGGCGCAAGAGGTAGTCTTGTTTCCAACGCCTAGCGTAAGTGATGATCAAATTAAAATCTTCACGTTCGATAGGCCAAGCGCGGTAAGCGTAACTAGCGTGCTGGATGTGCCAGAAAAATATCATCTCTCGCTAACAGACTTCGTTATTTATATTATGTATGCAAAAGAGCAAAACGATCGCATGGCGCAATATCACCTTAGGCTTTGGGAAGCTGCTAAGCTTAGGATAAGAAAAGAGCGGGCTAGGGCGTTAAACAGTGACCAATTTGCTGCAGTGGAAGATTGGAACTTCATACCCTCGCATGTTGGGATGGACTACTAATGGCGAAATCTCGTACAGCCATCCGCTATCCAGATCGTGGGCGTATTCGCCTAGACGGTGGCTTGTCGAATAAATTCGAGCGAAACGTCATTGAAGATAACCAAAGCCCGGAATGCTTAAACGTTATATTTGACGATGGTGCTGTGGAGACACGCGGTGGTACTGCAAAACTAAACGCCACTAGCGTTGGAAGTTTTGCGGCGCAAGGATTATATACCCGCCACGATCAAGACGGTGCTAACACGATGGTTGCGTGGTGGAATGGGACGCTTTATGACTTCAATGCGACCAGCTTTGTCACGATCCCCTCTGCTCAGTCGGTTTACAGTGCTGGCAATAGAGTCTATTCAGCAGAATACGAGAACCATCTATTTTTCTCCGATGCTTCAGGAATACCCTACAAATATGGTGGTAGTGGTGATGAGTTTACCCGCCACGGTATCTATCCGCCAAGCGATACGGCTAGCCTATCCACTGCATCCACTGGAAGTGTGTTGACCGGCTCTTACCGGTACGCGATGACCAACGTAAACACGAATCTAGTCGAGAGCGATTATTTTGAGATCGGAAGCTTTACGGCATCGAGTGAAAACACGCTTTTAAGCAGCCTACCGGTAGCACCGCAAAGCTTTGGCGTGGATGCAAGAAATCTCTATCGAACAGAAGCCGGTGGTAGCACCTTTAAAAGGCTTGCTACGATATCAGACAACACCACCACCACCTATGAAGATGGCACTACAGATGGAAACCTTGGTGTGGATGCGCCAACCGACCAGGGTGTGCCACCAGCAAGTCAGGCAATTATTTATCATGCTGCTAGGCTCTTTTTTATCGACCCAACTGATTGGTTGGTGAAATATTCAGAGATCGGCAATCCTTACGTGGTGAAGGCTTTGAGCTTTTTGCAGGTAGGTGATGAAGCAGGGGATAAGCCTAGAGCTTTTGCGATCTACGATAATTCGCTGATAGTTTTCTGCGAAACAAACCCGTGGTTGATTTATATGGCATCCACCGATCCCAATGATTGGGCTGTGGTGCGGGTGCGCGCTAACTATGGTTGCCGTTCACCCAAAGGCGTTTTTAATTTCTCTAATCAGGTCATGTTTCCAGCGCTGGATGCGGGAAATTTCGTCGGCTTTTCGGCGGTGGCAGGAACTACCACTACGCCAAGTGCGACTTTTTTAACAGGTAGCGCAATCAGTTCCGATTTAATGTCAGAGATGGTTGAACCTGATATGCTGAATATAAACGAAGGTGCAGCAACCGAGATCACTTCCTACGTTTTTAAAAACAAAGCCTATATCGCAGTCCCCTACGGCACTGGGCAAACGAGTAATAATAGAATTTATGTCTATGATTTTTCACCTGGCAGAGTCAAGCGCACGCAATTTTCGTGGGTGCCATGGACTGGAATCAATGCCTATGACTTCACAGACCTAGACGGCAAGCTTTACTGTCAATCTTCTATTGATAACGGTTTTGTCTATGAGATGAATACCAGCAGTTACAATGACGATGGCGCAACCATTGATTCTTATATTTGGTCGAAAGAATTTTCCGGCATAGGCGACGAGTATACTTTTAAAGATTTCCGGGATTTGTTGGCGTTTTTTGAACTATCTGGTGCTTACAATATGCAAGTCAACATCCGGACAGATAGTGACCGAAGTGGTGGAGATTTGTTTTTATTCAATCTTGATGGATCGAGCAGCCTTTGGGGTTCTATGATTTGGGGTAGCGACAACTGGTCGGCGGGTGTGGATGATAAAGAAGAACGAAAATACATAGCGCCACTTCGGGGAAAACGTATACAATTCAAGTTTTCTAACGGAAATATCGTCGATCAAAAATTTAAACTATTAGGCTTTAACTTCAGTTATAACCGAAAAGGGATACGATAATGGCGGTTGGAATTTTCGAAACCTTACGAAAGCAGGCAAAACAAGAAAGCCAAGCAGGTTTACAGGGTAAGCAAGAGGCGTTAAAAAGGCGTTTTGCGCAACTTGGTCAACAAACTAGCGGCGCAGCTATTAAGGCTGAACAGCAGGTAGCTGAAGAGAGCGAAAAGGAACTAGGCAAACAGCTAGAGCGCGTTGGTCTTGCCGAACAGCAGGAATTACAACGTAGGCAAGAGATCCAAGAGGCTAGGGATTTTGCGAGAAAAGAGCGAGAAGCTGCGCAAGGCTTTTCAGCAAAACAAGCAGATATTGCGCGAGGGTTTACAGCAGAGCAAGCAAGACTTGGCCGTGAGTTTGCGCAAGGAGAGCGCAAGGCTAGTCAGGATTTTGCTGCAAGGGAAAACGAGCTAGCGCGTGCTGAGTCGATCAGACAATTTGAAGCTACTCTTAATATGTCAGCAGAGCAGTTTGAAAAGAATTACGAGTTTGCGCAGAGGCAATTTGCTGAAGAGATCCGCGTGAATGACGCGAATATAAAAACCGCCACGGAGCAACTAAACGAGCCGGGTTTTATCGGTCAATTTATGGAAGATATAGGATTGGCCGGCAAAGGCTTTCGTGATTTTGGTAAAAATTTAGTAGCAGATACTGGTAGGGGATCACCACCATCAATAACAGACCTAGGTAAGAAAATAAAAGAATTCAACCCTTTTGGATAGGATAACCCATGGCAGATCCAGGAACACTAATAGCCGGTGGTAGCCTAGCGCTCCAGTTGCTAGGAATGAATAACAAGCAACCTATTCAACCAGTTCCAAATACCGCAGCCGCTAGAAGATTGGGAGTCCAACCAACGGTGGCGCAACCTACACCGCAACCAGCACAGATGATGCAACCATCTGAAAATCTTGCAGCGCTTGAAGCCGCTAGGTTTGAAGCTTCACAGCTACCGGATATGCAGAGAAAAGAATATGAACCTCCAATATTAGCAGCATTGATGCAAGCTAGAAGACAAGAGGGGTTAGTCTAATGGGTGTTCAACTTCCAAGATATAGAAGACGAGACAGCTTAGATACGATCCTTAAGGGTTTGCAGATAGCTGGTAGCATCTTTAATATCAAAGGTGCTATGGAAAAAAGCGAAGCTTTAGAGCAACAGCGTGCGCAACAATTAAAGCTTGGCGAACAGCAACTAGCCGAGGGAGAATTTAGACAGCAAGAGCGTGAAGCGTTGGCGCAAGGTCAAATTACGCCTACCCGTAAAGCTAGATTATTAGAATCCGGCGTCCAGTTTGTGCCTCAAGGCACGCCGGGCGCTACCTCTTTTGGTATGACAACAGGTGAAAAGCCGGTTGAGATGTTTGGCATAGCTCCCAAAGCTATGCAAAAACAGCCTAGCCCACTTGAGCTTGCACGATTCCAGATGGCATCACGTAAAGAACTACGAGATATTGAAAAGCAGCAAGGCGAGCGCGCAAAAGACATTAGGGAAAGGGTAACACCTTTTGGCTTAGCTAATACCTTGCAGGATGCAAAAAACATTAAAGAGACGCTTGCAGAAAAGGAAGAGTTTGAATCTCTTGTCAATGAGATGATAGAGCTTCGAAAAGAATATGGAGCTGAGTTTTTAAACCGTGAAGCCGTTGGCCGTGGTAAGCAGCTATCAAAACAAGCGCTCCTTAAATTAAAAAATATCGCTAAGCTTGGTGTGCTGTCTCAAAGTGACGAAGCTATTATTAATGCAATCGTCCCACCTGACCCACTGGGTGTATCGTTCGGCGGCACTGGTGGCGATCCAATCCTAAACCAGCTTGAAAGCTTGAAGTCAGACATCGATAGCACTTTTCAGAGAAATTTAAAAAACCTCCTTCAAGGTGAAAACACTAGCGAGCAAGCGCTACCACCTCCAAACGGTGCATTAAGAATTAGGGATAAGCAAACCGGCCAAGTTTTTAAATGGGATGGTCGCGAATACAAACCTGAAAACGGGATGGCAAGTCAATAATGGGGCAACGCATACCAGGCAACCAGCTTACGCAATTCGACCCGTCACGCTTTGAGGTGGTGGAGACTGTAGAGCAACCGGCAATGCAGCAACCACCGCCGCAAGCTGAAATAGATCCATCGCGCTTTGAGGTAGTGCAGCAAATTGAGCCACAAAAGCCTGTGGAACCGAAAAAAACGGGCTTAGGCGAGCAAGCACTGGATGTGGTTATCAAGGTGGGCGAGGCACTTGATTCAGTGACCGGCGCACCTACGAGAGCTTTTATAGAGAGGCTTCAAAGCGGTGATTCTGTTTTACAAGCAACCGAGAGGTTTATCAAACAGTTTGGAGATACCGAGGGCGCACCCACTGGGAAAGATATCGCGCGTAATGCTGGTGTTAGCGATGAGGAACTGGTTGAGATCCCTGGTCTTGGCCCTGTCTCCAAAAGTGGCGCGGTTGGGTTTATGATCGAGCTTCTAGCTGACCCTACCAACGTAATTCCCGGTACAGCAGTTTTAAAAGGTGTTGGCAAAACGGGAGCGGTGGCTGCTAATGCGACTGCCAAAACTGCAAGGAAGGCAACGCCGCAATTCATTAAAAGGAGCGTCAAGTCATCCTCTGAAGCTTTGAAAACATTTTTCTCACCGCAACGGGCACCAGATTACGATGACCTGCTAACCACTGCTGCCAAGCTAGGTATTGAACCGAACGAACTAAATGACGTGGTAGAGTTTGGGGAAAGGTCTTTAATTGGTAGGTCAGAAATTGCTAGGCGTGCTGGTCCTGCTGGTGAAATGTTGCAACGTGAATACGAGGAAGTCTGGCAAAAGGTTGCACGTGGCTTAGGTGATAAGATCGTTCAGGTGTCCGGTGGATCGTCGCTGTCCCCTGATGAAGCTGGTGATTTAATAAGGGCGGCCTATAGAGAGTCAGCAGAAAACATTCTAAATAATAACGCCGTGACCTATCGCGGTATCGCTCGCGCTAACCCTGATTTGCGCATTTCAGATGAAGCCTTAGATAAATTCAATGACGTGGTGGATAACCTGGTGGAGGAAGCCGAGGAAACATTACGTTTTGCTGGCACCATACCATCTAACAAAAAAGCTGCGTTAAACCTTTTGGATAATGTGTCGGATTTAAGAACCGGCGCTTTTGCTAGTGCTGATCAATTTGCTAGAGCTATGCAAAACGTTGGTCGCACTGCTTTTGCTAATAAAGGCTTCAATCCAGATTTTAACCCTGACATCCACAATTTAAAAAACCTCTATTTTGCAGCCAGAGAGGCTTTGGTTGATACATATAAAAAGAAGCTACCAAACGGAGCGGAGGTCGTTAAAAACCTTGAAGCTAATAACAAGGCGCTAACGCAGTTTTTCACTGACCAAAACGTGGTTGCAAGGGTGATTGAAAATCCACGGATGGGACCTGAAAACGTCTTCAATGCTTTGATGAAAAGAGATACCCAAAATATTAAATCCTTGCGCAATATTATAGACCCTGCTGCTTTTGATTCTCTGAAAGCTACAGTGCTCAATGAGATAATAGGTCTTGGCAAGCTTGGGATGGATGAAAAGGTTCAAGAATTTAGTTTTCAGACCTTACAAAATAATATGCGGCGCAAGCAAACCATCTTAAAAGAAATATTTGACGGGGACGAACTAGCAGAGATTGCCGAGATAGTCCAGTTAGGCGCAAGGCTTGGCCCTATCGACAAATCACCACCAGCGGCGGGGATGTCAGGGGTTTTTAAAAACTTGACGCAAGCTATTCAAGATGCGCTTGTAAATGACGCGATTATAGAGCAGCAAAAATCGGTGGCACGTTACGGGGGATTGGGTGAGGCTATCAAGCAGTCAAAGGCGGGTAGGATAGTAGAGGGCACAGGTGATTTTTTTGGATTTTCCCAACGGGATGCATCGGAGCTGCCACTTTTGTTTGAACGTTACCGAGCACCAACGGCAAGAGACATTAGTGCCAAAGGCTTGCAGATGTTTGGAGCCGGTAGTCAAGAGGATACAACAAGGCCAAATTTTGGCATTACTTCACAAAATTTCGGGAGACAATAAATGGCTATACCTACCGTTACCTATACGTTCACAAATTCGACAGTGGCGGATGCTACCGAGGTAAATACCAATTTTAATAATATTATCAGTAGTTTAACAGATGGTACCAGTGACCACTCTATTAGCACGCTAACCCTTGCAGGTGCGCTAACAGCAAACGGTAACGTTACGCTAGGCAATGCGTCAGGCGATACGATGACTGTTAATGCTACGCCTACCTTTGTTAGCGCAACCACGTTTTCAAGTACCACTACGTTTAATGGTGCTCCTACGTTTAATGCAGCCGTGACGGTCGGTGCTTATGATTTTACGGTCAATACCGATAATTTTTACGTCGAAAGTTCTACAGGTCATATTGGTATTGGAACGACTACGCCGCAATATCATTCTGCTACCGAAAAGGCGTTAACAATTGAAACCACTACGGCAAACACGCAGCCAGGTATAGAGCTTAGGGCCAATACAACTAGTGATACAAGCATTGGATCTATTTATTTTATGAACTCCAATAGTGCTTCTAGCTCTGAACGTGTCGCTGGCATCATTTCTAGTAGGGTAAGCTCAAACAATGCTGCTAACTTGGCTTTTCAAACTTCCGATTCGGGAGGGACTTACACTACTAGAATGACTCTTGATCCGGATGGTAACCTAGGCATAGGCATCGCAACTCCAGCCGTTAAATTACAAGTTGCCGAGAATTCCACAGGTTCAGCCGCTAGTGTCGCAAATACAAATACCGGCGGTAATGGTATGTCAATTATAGCCGCTTCAACTTCTAGCGCTGATTATGTTCTTTTATGCAATCGAGGCACCAGCACTGAAGCGTTTAGGGTTCGATGTGATGGTGAAATATATGCACCAAGAGTATATACTCGAGGGTTTTCAGGTGGGCGGGATGTTTATGTTGATGGTGCTGGTTTGATTGGCTACAACACTAGTGCCTTAAAATATAAAACTAACCTTAGACCTTTTAATATATTAGATAATATAGATAAAATTAGAGCTTGTTTATTTGATTCTGTAAATGAAGATGCACGCGATCAGATAGGCGTCATAGCTGATGACTTTGTTGATTGGTTGCCCGAAATGGTTGAATACCAAGACGGTGAAGTTGAAACCGTATCTTATGGAAAGTTAGCAGCCGTTGCGTTTAGAGCTTGCCAAGAATTAAAAGCCGAAAACGATGCTTTAAAAGCCAGACTGGATGCGCTAGAATCAGTCTAGTTTTCTTATGTATTGAGGTATTAATGTATTACGTTTTATATGCGCTTATCGCGTGTAACCCGCTATCCATCCTGTTTTGCTACCTTTGGATTAAAGAAAAATCCAAACCTCTACCACCACCACCAGACAAACCGCTTAGCACGACAGCAACCGAGCTTTTAGACCAGTTAAACCGTGGCGGCGCTGTCATCATTACCCAGGTGGTTGATCCGGTTAAAATGTTTATGTACTCACCGAGGGATAAATGAGCGTAGTTATTTTTGGAGGCACTGGAAGCCTAGGTCATGCGCTAAGTGATATTTTAAAAGATATATGGCCGACAATGCCTGAAGTTTGGATAGTCTCAAGGTGCGAACTACGACAAAAAGAACACGATAAAAAATTCGGGTTTCAATATGTCTTGGGCGATGTGGCAACCACTGACTGGTGGAGGCTTTTGCCGCGCAAGGTCGATTATGTCATAAATCTAGCAGCCAGTAAGCATGTGGAGGTTTGCGAGCAAAACGTAGAGCACGCTGTAAGGGTTAACTATCAAGGCGTTGTCAATACCTACAATTATTGCAACTACGCTGGTGGCAAGTATCTATTCACTACCACCGACAAAGCAGTCAGACCGATCAATGCTTATGGCATGGCAAAAGGTTTGGGCCAAAAATTTCTAGCTGACAAAAAAGATGCAACCACCTTCCTATATGGGAATGTCCTCGGTAGCCGTGGTAGCGTGCTGCATATTATCAAAAAAGCGATCGAAGAGGGTAAACCTGTGGGCATTACAGATAATCGGATGCGTAGGTTTTGGCTTAGGCTCACAGATGTTGCCGCTATGATATGGGAAAATAGGGATTTAAAAGACAGGTTGCATATCCCAGAGATGAAAACAGCAAGCGTAATCGACCTAGCGAAGGCGGTTGCTGCATACCTTGCAAAAGAAGAGCCTAGCTATATTGATATCGGGATAAGACCAGGTGAAAAGCTTATCGAGGAAATTGTTTTTGATGAGATAGATGGTGCCTACTCACTCAATTCTCAAAGTGGCCCAAAATTTACCCATAACGAACTGGTAGCCATGGTGGGGGATGTTTTGAGATGAAAGTAGCAATCATAGGCTCGGGCAACATGGGACGGCGGTATTCTAGTATCCTTACTTTTTATCGTATAGATCACGATCTTTTTGATGTTGATACATGGAAAAACGCGAGCGGCTATGATTACTATATTATTGCATCCAGCACTGAAGCGCATGAGGCAAACATCGAGCACTTCTTACCGATGAATAAACCTATATTGTGTGAAAAGCCTATTGTTAAAGATATCAAGCTGGTGGAAGAATATTTTGAGTATCCTACCTTCCAGATGGTCGATCAATACCGTCACCTAGTCTCTGATGATTGGATTGGACCCACTGCATATGATTATTTTAAAAGCGGTAGCGATACCATAGCCTGGGATTGCATAAATATCATAGGTCACGCGAATAAAAAACCGACCATCAGTAACGTATCGCCGGTTTGGAGATGCCAGATCAATGGCCTTCATTTAAATATAGGCGATATGGACAGGGCATATATGAAGGAAATAAATAGTTTTTTAATGCAACCACGAAGTAATAAGGCGCATGGCCTGAAAGCTCACAAGCGGGTAGTAAACAATTGGTTTCAAATAAAATAAAAATTGCAATAGGCGTGCAAGCTAGAAGCACCAGCCAAAGGCTACCAGGAAAATCAGGAATGCTGGTAGCAGGTGAGGCAGTGGTGGGTAAAACCCTTAGAGCTTGCCTAAACGCAGCCAGCTACGTAACCAATAAACGTGGTAGCAACTTAGAGGTTGACGTTTTTTTGCTAACACCGCTAGGCGATAAGCTAGCAATGCAATACGAAACCCTGGTGCGCGTTATCGAAGGCGACGAATTGGACGTGCTTTCAAGATATGGCAAGCTTATTCATGAATTTCCGGACTATGAATATATCTGTAGGGTAACTGGTGATTGCCCGATGATTCCGGCCTTTTTAATAACAAAGCATATTGTATCGTGTGCTAATTATAAATACGATTACTGTTCTAATGTCTCGCCTAGCTTTCGGACCCATCCAGATGGTTGGGACTGCGAAGTGATGAGCAAAAAGCTGTTATTTTGGTTGATGGAAAACGCAACCACGCCGCTACATAGGGAGCATGTCACAAACCTTTTGCAAAAAATGAAGCCTGCTTGGGCTAGGGTTGCCCATGTGGTTGGCTATCTTGATAACAGCGCCTTAAAAATTTCTGTAGACACAAAAGCCGATCTTGAATTCACAAATATGTATCAAGAGATGTTAAACAGTAAATTGCAGCTAGCAAAATCAAGCGGAGACGGGATATTCAGACTCTAAGACAAAGGGCACTTGATTGCATAGCGCAAGGTGCTCTCACAAACTCAAAAAATCCGAAGATGCTTATCGATGGCTGCTATCCGACACACATCGTGGATGCTAACGGCGCTAAGGTTTTCGACGAGCATGGCCGAAGTTTTATCGATTATATGGGTGGGCTAGGGACTGCTTTTTTTGGATACGCCAATCAACCAGTTTTCGGGGGATTGTCTCAGGGGTTCAAAATAGGCGCGTCTCATAGTCTACCGACCCTTTTCGAGATCGAAGCAGCGGAGGCATTAAAAGAGATTTTTCACTTTGTCGATCGCTGGAAGTTTTTAAAAACTGGCACCGAAGCGTGCATGGGTGCAATCAAGATCGCAAGGAACGCCACTGGTAGGGAGATCGTGTTGTCTGATGGCTACCACGGATGGTCTGACGAGTTTATGGCGTTGCATCCACCAGGATACGGCATCCCGCAAGGTGAGCGGTGGTTGCAAAAGCTAGAAAACCTAGCCCAGATCACAAACGATGTTGCTTGCGTCATTGTTGAACCTGTAGTTGTTGACTGGTCAAGGCAAAGGATTGATTATCTGAACGAACTGCAAAAGGCTTGCAAAAAGGCAGGTGCCCTTTTGATATTTGATGAAGTCATTACAGGTTTTCGCTTCAAGCAGCATAGCGTTGCGAAGTGGGCAAACGTAACCCCGGATATGATAATATTAGGGAAGGCGATGGCAGGAGGCTTACCACTTGCCGCCATTGGTGGCAAAAAAGAGATCATGGACGATCCCGCCTATTTTGTTTCGTCCACGTATGCTGGTGAAACCGGCTCACTGGCTGCCTGCAAAGCAGTTTGCACCATGCTTAGATCCCCTGCATTTTCTGTTGATGAGCTGTGGATAAAAGGCCAAGCTTTCATCGATCATTTTAATAGTCTCGGACCTGTTAAAATTGAAGGCTATCCCACACGCGGGATTTTAAAAGCTGAACGTGAAGATGATATCTTTTTGTTTATGCAAGAGGCTGCGCGGTGTAATCTTCTATTCTGTAGGAGCTGGTTCTATGGTTTTGCACTGCCAAAAGAAGAGCCTAGTGTGTGGATTGCCATTGAGCAAATCCAAAAAAACATTGCAGATGGTAAGGTAAGTTTAGATTATCCAAAACCCAAAACACCTTGGGCGCAAAAAGTAAGGGAGAGTAAACAATGAGTGATGAAGTGGTAGAAATTCCAAACGAAGAGGACAAGCCTGCTACACTTGAAATTAAAGACATTGGCGAGGCTATCGAATACGTGGAAAAGGCGGCGGTGGATGCAGCTTCGAGATCACAAAAATTTGTGACTAATTTTAAAGAACTAACAGGCTATGAACCAAACAAAGCGATGAATGCGCTTGATGTTTACAAAATAGCCTTGCGCGTTGTCAGACAAGAGCTAAGCAAATGATAGACTATGGCTTTGGCGTAAAGCTTGGACCTTTAAAGCAGGAAAACCTTGAATTCTACAGGGCAGAGCGTAACGATGTCCATTGTAGAAAATGGTGTAGGCAGTACAAGCTTATCGATGAAATAGATCAAGCAGAGTGGTATCACAGCCAGCGTGACGATCCTAATATCTTGATGTTTGAAATTGTCGATAACACTGCCAACCCTGTGGGTGTTTGCGGCCTTACTGACATCCACCATCTGCATAGGCGAGCGGAATTTTCCTGTTGGATAGCGCAGCATTTAAGGCTTCGTGGGCTTTGTAGGAAAGCTTTGAAGACCCTTTTCAAATATGGCTTTGAAGATTTAAACCTTCACCAGATATGGGGTGAGACATTTTTTGATAATCCAGCGTCTGACCTTTTTGAAAGCCT
>Ga0209536_100011375_pt1 | contig 13045 bp, 13 predicted proteins | sample DeeMarSeWOR28_12_FD_187461 | JGI IMG/M metagenome (GOLD analysis project Ga0209536, IMG submission 187461) | Marine sediment microbial communities from White Oak River estuary, North Carolina - WOR-2-8_12 (SPAdes) (version 2) | ecosystem: Environmental > Aquatic > Marine > Intertidal zone >...
GGGTCTGTGCAAGGAGGTGCTCGCGAAGTTACACGGAATGACCCTCGCGGAGGCTCTCGAGTTCGGTGCGAATATGAATGCAGCTGCCCGCATGACCGACGACTGCAAACGGGGGGTGGGGGCATTCTTGGCAAAACAGAAGATCGAGTGGTAAGGCAGATGAACACTCAACGCATTGATGCGGAAATTGCCGCTGCCATACGCAGCATCCCTGGATTTCCGAAACCCGGGATCGTCTTCCGTGATATTACCACCCTCCTGAAGGACCCCCGACGGTTTTCCGACGCTGTCGATGGCCTGCTGGCCCCTTTCACCAATGTGGGGGTCGACAAGGTTGCCTCCGTCGAGGCCCGAGGCTTCATCTTCGGAGCAGCACTCGCGCTTCGATTGAATGCCGGCTTCGTCCCCATCCGCAAACCCGGAAAGCTTCCGGCAGAGGTCCTCCGCCGGGAATACGCTCTGGAGTACGGGAGCGATGCCGTGGAGATCCACCGGGATGCCATCACCCCCGGAGACCGCATCCTCGTCCATGACGACCTCCTGGCCACGGGAGGGACGATCCATGCCGCCTGCGGGCTGATCGATGAGCTCGGAGGCAAGATCGTCGGGCTCTCCTTCCTGATTGAGCTGACCTTCCTCAACGGACGTCAACGCCTAGACCAGTACCCCGTTCACTCGCTGGTCCGCTACAGCAGCGAATAGCATCTCCAGGATTGTTCCTCATCTTTTTTTCCCTTGACAGGCAGCGGTTGGTTGTTTATCTTTCTGACCAGATAGTCATATTTCTGACCGGACAGTCATGTCTCCGAATCTTCAGACGCCAAAGCCGCTCCCTCACCCGCAGGCAGGGGAAGAGGGGCTCCCTTCCAGCCAGCCTGGCAGGAAAGAACGTGAACGTCAAACGCGCCGGATGGAGATTCTCGGAGCTGCACGGAAGGTGTTTGCCGAGCGGGGGTACGAGCACGCCACGCTGGAGGAGATTGCAGGTGGTGCAGAGTTCGCCAAAGGATCGCTCTACAACTACTTCGGGAGCAAGGAGGAACTCTTCCGGGAAGTGGTATTCTCCTCGATCGACGATGTGGAGCAACTGGCAGCCTCCGCGCTTGCCTCAGGGGGCGATGCCCGCGAGGTCTTTACCAGGTTTGCGGCCCACGTCATCGAGTATTACAAGACAAACGACGACTTCCTCCGGATCATGGCAGTGGAAATGAACCGCATTCATACCGGCGATCGTCGAGCCCACCTCGAAGACCTCATGCATCGGATCAACCGCATCATTGCTATTCTGGCTTCGGCCCTGCGCAAGGACATTCGGCAGAAGAAGATCGTCCATGAGAACCCTGACGACCTCGCCCATATCTTCGTCACCGCGGTGCACCACCGGGCCATGCGCTGGCTCTTCACCGGGAGGGACATGCACACGGTGGACGCACAGCAGGAGGCTGATCTTGCAACGCGACTTTTCTTTGATGGGGCAGTCCCCCGACCGTTACAGGGAGGCATTCATGGCTAGCAAATGGACGGGAATCGGAGTGCTGCTCCTGGTAGGGCTCTCGCACGCCACGGCACAGAGGCAGGATACGCTGCAGCTGACCCTGGAACAGGCAGTGACCACGGCCCTGGAAAACAACCACGATCTCGAGGCTGCCCGACTGGAAGTGGAACGGGCCGATGCGCGGGTCCAGGAGGCTTGGGGAACCGCGCTTCCGAAGCTCGACTTTAATGCAAGCTATTCTTACGCACTGAAAAAGCCGGTCTTCTTTCTGCCGGACTTCCTCAACCCGGGAAGTGGCGTCGTCACGCCCATTGAGATCGGCGCAACACACGCCGTTGACGCCGGATTTCTTGCCGAGCAAGTGCTCTTCGATGCCGCCGTGTTCATTGGCGTGGGCGCAGCGAAGACCTATGCGCAGGGAGCAAGGGAAATCTTCCGGGCCACCGAGATGGACGTGATCACCGAAGCACGTAAGGCCTTCTATGCCGTCCTGGTCAGTGCAGAAGTGTACGCCCTGGCGGAGGAGAACCTGGCCTTCTCGCAGCAGAATTACGCCACCGTCAAGGCACTGGCCTCCCAGGGCCTGGTCGCCGAGTATGATCTGCTGCGCGCCGAAGTCACGGTGGAGAACCTCCGCCCAGAAGTCATCAACGCGGAGAATAGCTACCGACAGGCGCTCAATAACCTGAAGCAGCGCCTCGGCATCCCCTACGATCGTCCCGTCAAGGTCGCCGGCACCCTCGAGTACCGACCCGTTCCCGACTCGATCCTCTCGATGGCACAACACCGTGTCCTGGAGGATAACGCTTCCCTGTCCGCGCTCCGGTATCAAGGAGAGGTCAATGATGCAATCACCTCTGCCCAGCGTTCGTACTATCTCCCCACGCTCTCTGCCTTTGGCAATTACCAGTGGGTGACCCAGAACAACCGGTTTGCCATTTCGACCTCCGACTTCATCACGAGCTCGACCGTTGGGCTCTCGCTCCGGTTCAATATCTTCAACGGACTCCAGACCGGGGCCCGCGTCGAGCAGGCGGAACTCGAATTCAGGAAGACACAGGAACAGATCGCCGGCCTCGAGCTGAGCCTGCAGTCCGCAACCGAAGCGACGGTCCTTGAACTGGAGCGCTCCCGGCAGCGAATCGAATCGCAGGGGCGTACTGTCGAGCAGGCGGAGCGGGGATTTCGGATCGCAACAGCTCGCTACACCAGCGGCTCGGGCACGCAGCTCGAAGTCAATGATGCCCAGCTTGCGCTTGCGCGGGCAAAGGTCAACCGAATCGAGGCCGTCTACTCGTATATCATTGCCAAGACCGAGCTTGACCGGCTGTTGGCTTCATATCCGCAGTTTGCGGAACCATCACAGGAGTAGTGTTTCACACACCGGACAATGCTAGAACGGAAGATCATCATGCGAAGCAGAGTGCACCTTCTCTCGGGGGCGGCAATGTTGTCGCTCAGCCTCCTCACAATGGCCTGCGGCAACGCGCAATCAGAGGACGAGGCGACGACCTCGTCCGCACCGGTGAATGCCACACCCGTGCGCGTTCAGACAGTGGAACCAACCCCCTTTGCCGAAACGCTGAAGGTCACGGGGTACATCGAGGCATTGGACGATATCACGCTAAGCACGGAAGAGGGGGGGGTCCTCCAGGAGTGGCTCGTCCCGAAGGGGCGCCGCGTCGCCGCGGGGCAACTAATCGGTCGCCTCAAGGGGGACATGCTCGGCGCACAGCGTGACGCCGCCGAGGCTAACTTCCGGGCCGCCGAGTTGACATATCTGAAGCAGCGGGAAGTGTTCAAGGAACAGGCCATCAGCGAGCTCCAGCTGAAAACCTCGGAGTACACCCGAGACGCTGCAAAGGCGCAGGCAGAGCTCGCCCGGGCCCGCCTTGAACGAACCCAGATTGTCAGTCCAGTCAACGGCATCTTGGACAACCGGTTCATCGAGGCCGGGGAACTCGCACCCCCGGGGTCCCCGGTTGCCCGTGTCGTCCGCCTCGACCGCGTCAAAGCTGTCCTGCTCGTGCCGGAACGCTACGCGGGAACGATCGCTCGAGGAGCAAAGGTCGAAGTCATGGTCACGGCCTATCCCGGGGAGGCCTTTTCTGGAACGATCACCTATGTGGGTGCCGCCGTCATCCCCGATAACCGCAGCATCCCGATCGAGATCTCCCTCATCAACCCCGACCTGAGGCTCAAACCGGAGATGATCGCCCGAGCTGCGCTCCTGCAGTCGGAATCCCGGATGGCTATTCTCGTCGAGGAGTCCTCGGTGGTGCAGTTCGATCAGAATCAGCGGGGAGTGTATGTGGTTGAGGACGGCACTGCCGCCAAGAGGGTGGTGACCACCGGTGCCAGGAGTGGGGGAAAGGTGGAGATCCGCTCCGGCCTCCGGGCAGGTGACCAGCTGATCGTCTCCGGCTACCAACAAATTGCAGACGGCAAGCCCGTCGAAATCATTCGCTAGGTCCCGACCTCCATGCGCATCTGGAATCTCGCTGTCGACAACCGCGTCGCGGTCTACATTCTCATCCTCATCATCCTCCTCCTGGGCTGGGGGTCCTACCTCTCGCTTCCCAGAGAAGCGGCCCCCGACGTGACGATCCCCCTTGTGATCGTCTCCACACCCTATATCGGGGTTTCCCCCGCGGACATCGAGGGGCTGGTGACGCAGCCGCTGGAGCGCAATCTGAAGTCGCTCAAGGATGTCAAAGAGATTACCTCGGCCTCCAAGGAAGGACTCTCCACCGTGCGAGTCGAGTTCAACGTTGGCGTGGATATCGATGAGGCACTGCGCCGCGTTCGTGACGAGGTGAACTCGACACGCCCCGAACTCCCGGAAGATATCCTGGATCCGGTGGTGTCAGAGATCAACTTCAGCGAGTTTCCCATCATGTTCGTCAACGTGGGAGGGAACATCGGCCTCCCGCGTCTTCGCACAGTCGCCGAGACCCTGCAGGACCGGATCGAGTCTGTGCCGGGCGTCTTGCGTGCCGATCTCACCGGAGCACTGGAGCCGGAAGTCCAGGTCAATTGCGACGTCAACCTCCTCAACGGTTACCGGGTCTCGTTCGATGATATCGTCAACGCGATACGGTCAGAGAACGTTTCCATCCCCGGCGGCGTGATCGACGATGAACGGCAGACCTTTTCGGTGAGGGTCCCAGGAGAGTACAAGGAGGTCCGCCCGATCGAGGACATCGTTGTCAAGCTCATGAACGATCGTCCCATCTACGTCCGCGACGTCGCCACGGTCATCTATGCCTTCGAGGACCGTAAGACCTACGCACGGCTCAACGGAGAAGAGGTCATTACCCTCGCTGTGCGCAAGAGGGCAGGGGAAAACCTCGTCCGCATTGCCGAGGAAGTCAAAGCGATCGTCTCGGACGCACGCCCCGGACTCCCGGCCGGCGTGGACCTGGTCATTTCGAACGACCAGTCGATTATGGTCAACCGCATGGTACGCGAGCTTGAGAATAGCGTCATGACTGGCATGTTCCTGGTTATTCTCCTCCTCTTCATGTTTTTTGGTCTTAAGAACGCGCTGCTCATTTCCACGGCGATCCCGCTCTCGATGTTTATTGGGTTCATCATCCTGGCGCTGAGCGGCATCACGTTAAATATCGTTGTCCTCTTCGCCCTCGTTCTGGTCCTGGGTATCGTCGTAGACGATGCTGTTGTGGTCATCGAGAACATCTATCGCCACCAACAGGAATACCGGAAGACTCCGATCGTGGCGGCCAAGGATGCGACCGCCGAGGTTGCGCTGCCCGTCGCGACCTCTACCTTTACAACTCTCTCTGCCTTTATTCCACTACTCTTCTGGCCTGGCGTGGTCGGCGACTTTATGCAGTATCTGCCGCTCACGCTCATCTTCACCCTCGGCGCATCACTCTTCGTGGCCTATGTCATCAGTCCGGTCCAGGGGGCGCAGTGGATCGACTACCAGCGCGAGATCCGCAAGGCCCGCGACAGCCTGGATCACCCCCACTGGTACAAGAAATACAATCCCTTCACGTTCGTCTATCACAAGGTGGACGAGAAATTCTTTCCCTGGGCCCAGGAGCGCTACGTCACGACGCTCCGCTGGACCCTGCAGCGCAAGCCCCTGACGATCGCAGCCTCATTCGGGCTTCTTCTGCTGGTGTTCGTGGCCTTCGCTCTGTTCAACAAGGGGGTGGTGTTCTTCCCCGAGACGCAGCCGAACCTCGTCAACGTCTCCATCGAGGCTCCCGTCGGCACGTCGCTCGATGTGACCGATAGTATCGCCCAAAGGGTCGAGAACCTCCTGCGCGATGTCGAAGGGTACCAGGACATGGAGTTTGTCGTGGCCAGCACGGGGAGCTCCGATAACCCATTCGATTTCGGAGGGCAGGGCACGCCCAACAAGGCAAGCATCGCCATCAACTTCTTCAAGAAAGACGAGCGCAGTCAAAGCTCACACACAACGCTTGAAGAGGTGCGCAAAGCAGTCAAGGAAGTTCCGGGGGCGATCCTCAAGGTCACCAAACAGCAAATGGGCCCCCCGGTGGGCGCCCCGGTAAGCATCGAGATTGCAGGAGAGGACTATGCCCAGCTTGCATCCTTGAGCAGGGAGATCCAGGATCTCATCCGACCCATTCCGAACCTGGTCGACCTGAAGGACAACTACAACGCGGGACGACCGGAGGTGGTGGTCAACGTCGATCGAGAGCAAGCGGCCCTGTTCTTCATGAACACGGGGCAGATCGCCACGACCGTGCGTGCGGCCATCAGCGGAATCGAGGCATCGGACTACCGCATTGGAGAAGACGAGTACAAAATCCGAGTGCGCTTGCGAGAGGACCAGCGCACCTCCCCGGAGGACCTGCGGAACCTCCGCATCACCTTCCGCAACAATCAGGGGAAGCTCTACTCTGTGCCGCTTGTCTCGGTCGCAAGCATCGAACGGGCGAGTGCGGTCGCAGACATCCAGCGGAAGGACCAGAAGCGCGTCGTGACCATTACGGGCGATGTGCAGGGGCGCCTCGGCTCGGAAGTGCTGCAGGATGTCAAGGACGCACTGGCAGAATTTGAACTCCCTGCAGGCTACACAATCTCCTTCACCGGGGAGGATGAGGAACAAGCAAAGGCCGCGGCATTCCTCCAGCAAGCACTTGCGATCACCTTGCTGCTGGTGTTTCTGGTCCTGGTCTCTGAGTTCAACTCGATCCGCGTCCCCTTTGTGATTATGCTCTCCGTTCTGCTCTCCTTGATCGGCGTCCTCATGGGACTGCTAGTGACACTCACCCCCTTCAGCGTGATCATGACGGGAGTCGGCGTCGTTGCCTTGGCCGGGATCGTCGTGAAGAATGCGATCGTCCTGCTGGATTTCATGAAACAGCTGCGCGCCCAGGGCCTCAGCACAGACGAGGCGCTGCTGGAAGCCGGTCGGACTCGCCTTCGCCCCGTAGTACTCACGGCCGCCTCTACCGTCATGGGGATCCTCCCCCTGGCCACCGGCATCGATTTCGACTGGAGGGCCTTTCACCTTGTGATCGGAGCCGAAAGCGCGGATTTCTGGAGACCCCTCGGTGTGGCCATCATCTTCGGCCTCTCGGTGTCAACCTTCTTGACCCTGATCATCGTCCCGACCTTCTACTCACTCCTGGAGGACTGGTCACAGCGCGTGGGGGATCTCCTGAACCGATTGAGGGGAAAATCAGCGGTGAAGTCACTGACCCAGGAGGGCTGATCCGGAAAGGGATGGTCGCTGATCATGTCGTCCCCGCTCACCCTGGTCGTGGGATCACCGGCACCGGACTTCTCGGCACCCGGGACGGGGGGGGAGACCATCACGCTCAGCCAGTTCCGGAACAACCGTCGCGTAGTGCTCTCGTTCTATCCCCGGGACTTCAGCTGGGGGTGCACACGGCAGCTCTGCTCCTACCGGGATGGGTACGCTGAGTTCACCAGGCGAAATGCTATCGTTCTGGGTGTCAGCCGGAATCCACCCCCATCCCAGGCCAGGTTCGCCGAGCTGAACCGCCTGCCATTCACGCTGATCAGTGACTACGTTGGAAACATCGCGCGACGCTACGGGGTCACCCGCCTCGGTGGCCTGCTGTCATTCCCACGCCGCGTAACCTTCGTGATTGACGAGAGGGGGGTGATCCGTGGTGCGATCTGCCACGAGATCGCTGTGGGACGACACCTGAGCGAAGCCCTGGAAATCCTCGACGGCCTGGCTCCTCCAGGCGGTGCACCGCCGCGCGGGGGCTAGCCCCCGGAATTCTCCTCCGGGAGCTCAAGGCGGAGACGGGGTCCGTGCTCGTTGATGAGTTGTTGAGCGAGATCGCGTGCTTGCAGAAGGTAGAGCGCCGCATGCCGAACTGATCCGGCGGGGTGGTCTCGTCGCCCTGTCAGGTGCCACAAGAAATGTCTTCCGAGCTTCCAGGGCGGTTCGTCGCCCTCGTATCCCTCGCTGCATTGGCCGTATTCTCGAAACTGGGCGCCGACCACCCTCCGCCACTCCCGACAGTGTTCCGGGTGGGCACCTTGCTCCGCGAGATGTCGGATGAACTCCTCCTGGAGGCCCTCAACAATCCTCAACCGGATCACTGCTGAGGTGGAACGCGTGAGAGCCATCGTCGCGCCAAAGAGGCAGGCAATGATGATCGCACCCTCGTACTGCTCGGAGAGATGTCCGTCCTGCAGCTCCAGGCCGGTCAGGAGTCGAGTCATGGAGAGCTCCCTGGTGGCGACGACCGCCTCCCGAACCGTCTCATAGAGGAGTGCACCGAACTCCTCTGGTGTAAGATGTTTGCGGAGTGCTGACATCACAGTGTCCTCACAAACATATGAAGGACGAGTCCGATTGTCAATATGAGCGGCCTGGCACATTTCGTGCGTTGCATAAGAGGTCCCTCCACGGTATCTTCCTCCTGCAAGAGTCGCACCCTTTCTCGCCTGGAGTCCTCCCATGAAGACCATCATTGAACCCTTCCGCATCAAGAGTGTGGAGCCCATCCGCTTCACGACCGAGGCAGAGCGGGAGGAAGTGTTGAAACGAGCATTCTACAATCCGTTCATGATTCCGGCCGATGAGGTGCTGATCGACCTCTTGACTGACAGTGGGACTGCCGCGATGAGTGCGGACCAGTGGGCAGGAATCATGCAGGGAGATGAGTCTTATGCGGGCGCCCGGAGCTTTTACCGTTTTGAGTCGAAGGTGAGGGAGCTCACGGGATTTCGTCACGTCATTCCCACGCACCAAGGTCGTGCTGCCGAGAAGATACTTTTCTCGCTCCTTGGTGGGAGCGGGAAAGCGGTCCCGAACAACGCACACTTCGACACCACCCGCGCAAACGTCGAGTTTTCAGGGGCAGAGGCAGTCGATTTCCTCACCAGGGAAGGGGAAAACCCCGACAGCATAGCCGATTTCAAGGGGAACATGGATATCGACCGGCTAGAGCAGTTCCTCCGCGGGGCTGGGAGGGGGAAAGTCCCCATTGTCATGATGACCGTGACCAACAACACAGGCGGTGGGCAACCCGTGTCAATGCAGAACCTTCGCGATACAAGTGCCCTGTGCCGACACCACGGAATCCCGTTCTACCTCGATGCGTGTCGGTTTGCCGAAAACGCCTATTTCATCAAGCAACGTGAACAGGGGTACCGGGCAACACCGGCAAAGCTCATCGCACAGGAAATGTTTTCCTATGCCGACGGAGCCACCATGAGCGCCAAGAAGGACGCGCTCGTGAACATGGGGGGGTTCCTTGCCATGAACGACCCTGACCTGGCTCAGCGTGCCCGGAATCTCCTGATCATCACCGAAGGGTTTCCAACCTATGGAGGGCTTGCAGGTCGTGACCTAGAGGCGATCGCAATAGGGCTCGACGAGGTGCTGGATGAACACTACCTCCAATACCGTATACGGTCCGTCCAGTATCTGGGAGAACGCCTGACCGCAGCGGGAGTGCCAATCCTCCAGCCCCCCGGTGGTCATGCCATCTACTTGAACGCCAAGAAATTTCTCCCCCATATCCCTGTCGAGCACTATCCCGGACAATCTCTCGTCGTCGAGCTCTACCGTGCAGGCGGTATCCGGTCGGTAGAAATCGGTAGCGTCATGTTTGGAACCTATGACTCCTCGGGGAGACTCATCCCCGCACGGATGGAACTCGTGCGTCTGGCCATCCCCCGTCGGGTCTACACGCAAAGCCACATCGACTATGTCATCGAAGTCGTTGCGGAGTGCTTCGACCGACGGGAGACGCTCCGGGGGTTCCGAATCACTCATGAGGCTCCGGCCTTGCGCCATTTCACCGCGCAATTCGAACCTCTGGGGTGAGCTGTGAGCGAGGAAAATATGAGAGTTTGCTCGGATTCCGCTACCAACAGAGGCAGAAAAGTTCTATATTGCTAACTGGTTAATTTTCAGATAGTTGCCGCGATGATTGAATGCAGGGTCTGCGGTGCAGCAAACAGCGATCTTGCACTGACGTGTGCGAAGTGCAAGAGCTTCCTCCAGGCCAAGGTTGAGGCCCTGGACCTGTTTGCCACAGCATGGGGGATTATCGAGTCCCCCGCACGTACCTTCAAACGCGTGGTTCTTTCAAGGCGCAAGAACTACGTCGTACTCTTGTGCGTTTTGATGGGCATGGGAGCAGCCTTCACGGCCGCTTCCTATCACAACCTCGGGCCAGCGTTGAAAGGCTTCCCTGGACTTGGCGGCGCCGTGATCGTGGGCGGCAGCGCACTGGGACTCCTCGGCGTGCCCCTGGCCGCGCTGGTTACCGTTGCAACGGCCCGCCTTCTGGGAGGCCGCGCGGGTTTTCGGGCGATAACGGGTGTGATTGCCTATGCGTCAGTCCCTGTTCTCTCGATCTTGATCGCGGTTGTCCTGATCAAGCTGGCGATCTTCGGCCGATATCTGTTCGATCACAATCCCTCCCCCATGGTCATCGCACCCGGGCTCTATCTGGTCCTGACGGGCCTGGAAGGTGTTGCGGTTCTGTGGTCGCTGGGACTGCTGGCCGTTGGCATGCGCGTCGCCACCGGACTCCGCGGCCTGCGCCCGATTGTCCTCGCGCTGGCAACAGGCTCGCTCGCAGCAGGGCTCATGTGGGCAATTCGCTATGTCCGCCTGTCCTAGAGCATGACACGAAAGGAGTTCGAAGATCTCGTCCAGGAAGCCTTCGATGGGTTGCCCGAACAGTTCCGGCAGCACATCGAGAACGTGCGGGTAGTCGTCGACGATGTCGATACCCCGCAAACCCGCCGCAATGTTGGGATACGAGCGGGGTCGATGCTCCTCGGGCTCTATGAGGGGGTGCCGCTGAACAAACGCGGCGAGGTGTATGGAATGTATCCCGTGGTTCCGGATACGATCACGCTGTTCCAGCGGAATATCGAATCCATAGCTCGTGGCGACGCCGCGATACGCCGGTGTGTGAGGGAGGTCCTGATCCACGAGCTCGGCCACTACTTTGGAATGAGCGAAGACGAGATCCGAAACGCGGGGTACTGACCCACAACGATGCTGACAAAGGAAAGGGAGACGATGCCGAGAGTCCAGTTCACAATAGCGTATGGAATCAAACCGGAGCTGCGAGAGCAATACCTCGCGTTCATCAAAGAGATGAGGGAGCATTTCGCCGCTCTCGGGACCAAGCAGTACGCCGTCTACGAAGTCCGCGGGAAGAAGAATCAGTTCGCCGAGGTCTTCATGACGGAAACGATCGAGGAATTCGACGCCCTCGAAGACAACCAGGATGAGCAGACGCAAGCGCTCGTTGCGCGGCTGGAGCGATTCCTGGATCCAGAGGGGATGAAATATACAACGCTCATCGAAGTCGAGTAACGGAAGCCACGCGACGGTCGAATGACCCTGCCTCACACCAGCATCGACCCGATCGCCCAGCTGATGCTTGATCACGATCAGCTCTTGGAGCAGCTTGCCTCGCTCCGGCGCGCCACGCGTTCACTGGAGGCCAACGGGTTCAGTCCAGAGGTGTTCGGGAAGGTCCAGAAATCACTCGCGTTCATCGAAGAAGAGGTGAGTATCCACAACCGGAGCGAGGAGGAAGCGCTCTTCCCGGTCTTGGAACGGTACGTCGAAGGACCGACACGCGTGATGCGAGAAGAGCACAAGGTTCTGAAGACGGAGTTCCGGAAGTTCCGGCGGGCGGTCTCCCGACTTGAGCGTCGACGCATGGACAGCGGCGCCGCTCGTGAGTTGTCAGATGTGTCCCAGTCGCTCGTGCAACTCTTCGTGAATCACATCCACAAAGAGAACCATATCCTGTTCCCCCTCGTGCAGCGCTTCCTGACCAAGGAGGCACTCCGCGAGGTCGCGCGACGCATGATCTAGGCAGCGCGCCGGGACCCCACTACCACCGATCACCAACGGTGAGGCCAGACCGCCGTGACACGAAATCTCACACCCGACCAATTGGTGGAACTCCTCCAGACGGTATTCCGCCCGCGCGACGGAGAACGAGCATTGACCCTTCTGGTCGATATGCCGGATGAGATGCTGCCAGACACCCCGCGGTGGAAAGACCGGCGCCGATTTGCCGCTGAGTGGTTCACCATGTTGCAGGGGCACGCCAAAAAGCTGCCCTTCACCGAAATCATCTGCTGCGCCTACCCCCATGTCGGTACGAACAACAACGACCTGCCCCCAGCACTCACGATCGTGGACCGGAGCAGTCGAGGAGCCTCCTCGCCAGGCCCGACCCTGCTCTCCGATATCCTCTCGGGCTCGAGTGTCGTCATCGCCCTGACCGAGCTCTCTGCCACTGCACCGCTGAAGCTGCTTGCCCAAGAATATGGATTCAGAGGCGCGACGATGCCGGGATTCTCCCGTACAATGCTTCCGGCGCTCATGCTTGACTATGAGAAAGTGCATGCACGCGTCACGATAATCAAGGAACGTATGGATCGTGCCGAGGGCGCACGGTTGCGACTTTCCGATGGGAGCACTGAGTTTGATGCGTTTCTGGACCTCCGACATAGGACGGGACACGCCAGCGGCGGCCTCATGCGCCAGACTGGGACCGTGGCCAATCTCCCCTCAGGAGAAGCCTACATTGTCCCGTACGAGGGGGAACGAGAGGGCGACCCAAGTCGTACCACCGGCCGCCTCCCCGTGCAGTTCGGCGGCGAGACTGTCGTCTTCTCCCTTGAGGGGAATCGGGCTGTCTCCGTTATCAGCAGCGGGAGAGAGTCCAGTCTTCAGCAGTCGAAACTGGAAGCGGAGGGTGCCTACGGGAACATCGCGGAACTCGGCGTCGGGGTCTTGGGGGAGTGGGGTGTGAACGCCGTCGGAAGCACACTCCTGGACGAGAAACTCGGACTTCATGTCGCCTTCGGGCGCAGCGACCACTTCGGAGGTGTAACCGGCGTCGGTCAGTTCTCCGATCCCGCCAACGTTGTCCACATCGACTGGGTCTACGTGCCCTCAGTCCAGCCAGCAATCTCGGTCGTGGATCTCGTATTCGAATACCCCGACGGGGCGCGGGAAACCATCATGCGCAATGGCACGCTGGCCCTCCCAGCCTCGCCGAGTGCGTGAACGAG
>Ga0209536_100011376_pt1 | contig 13045 bp, 8 predicted proteins | sample DeeMarSeWOR28_12_FD_187461 | JGI IMG/M metagenome (GOLD analysis project Ga0209536, IMG submission 187461) | Marine sediment microbial communities from White Oak River estuary, North Carolina - WOR-2-8_12 (SPAdes) (version 2) | ecosystem: Environmental > Aquatic > Marine > Intertidal zone >...
TACTCACCGGGCGTTTAACAGAAACCACCACCATTCGTGACAACCTGGATGCCAGAACGGGGGAGTGTTATTATCCCACATTCGATGAAATCCTGGTGAAAATGGGATACCGGGCGGAGTATTACGGTAAGTTTCACGGACCCGAGCACATGGCCAGGGTCTATATGAATCCCCCGGTGGATGGAATGGGCGGTACTGAGCCGATCATGAGGTGGGAGCCTTTGTATGTTGAGTACCTGAAAGAGCATATAGAAAAGAGACCCTTGAAGGAAGGGGAACTTTATGAAACGACCTTTTACGGAGGGACCATTCCCTACAGGCCCGATCCACCTGACCGCTACTTTAAATATATGCCTGAGGGCAAGATCCCGGATGAGGAAAGAGAAAGACGTTTAAGCCAGGCCGATATACACGGAGTTCTTGATCTGCCGGCAGCATATACCATTACAGCAGTCCAGGGCAGGCAAGCCATCGAAGCCCTGGAACGTCTGAAGGGGGAGCGATTCATACTTACCTGTTCCTTTCATTGTCCCCATGTGCCTATCACTCCCTCAGAGCCCTATGCATCGATGTATGAAGCCCGGGAGATGCCCGTATCCGCTTCCATTGCAGACACCCGGGATAATTCCCCCTATCATCCAGGCGAAGTTCTATCGCCTTACAACGAGCCGGAAAAGGTGAAATACATGGTGGCCAATTACTATGCATTTGTGACCGAGATAGATGAATGGGTTGGAAAGATCCTGAACAAACTGGATGAATTGAAACTGACCGATCATACCCTGGTGGTCTTTGTTTCGGATCACGGGGAGATGCTGGGTGCCCATGGGATGCGTGGAAAATTCAATTTCTACGAGGAATCGGTCCGGGTACCCTTTCTGATCCGTTACCCGGGTAGAATCAAAGCTGCACAAACCGTTAACACTCCTGTATCCATACTTAATATTTATCCCACCCTTCTCGATTATGCAGGGCTGAAGCATATACCTACCGATGGATACTCACTCAGGGGCATCATGGAGGGTACAGAGGAACCCGGATACGATTTTGCAGTTTCCGAATGGCAGTGGAAGAACGAAAAAGTACCTTCCCTGATGATCCGGACAGATAGCTGGAAGCTCATGACCACACATCGCAGTGGCGGAACCAATGTGGAAGCCCTGTACAATTTAATAGATGATCCCCACGAAATGAACAACCTGCTGGGTACCAACCCGGATCGCTTCAAATACAGGGGGATCGCGGAAGAATTGCGTTCAAAACTGGTTGCCTACCTGGAGGATGTGAATTCTCCACTTGCCGAAGGGGTCGAAAAAAGGATTTTGCTTCGGGAGGACCTAAACTGATTAAGCTATGAATAGAATCATTCGCCAACTTGCGCTTGCAACAGGAGTGGCGGTTATCAGCCAGCTTTCATTGTCCCAGGCCGCCCGGGGACAATCCCTCACGTTAATGACCTACAACCTGAAGTTTGCCAGTCCGACCTTTGAACCCGCCTGGGAGGTGCGTCGTGAAATGCAGATCGATTTGATCCGGAAGTACGATCCCGACATCATAGGAACGCAGGAAGGACTCAAAGAACAAATCGACTATCTTGAGGATCAACTGACCGATTACGTGGTTGTTGGGGAAGGCCGGAAGGGAGGCGATGACGATGAGCACATGGCCATCTTTTTCAAGCGTGACAAGTTTCGACTGAGGGAGCTGCAGAGTTTCCAGCTTTCAGAAACACCCGAGATCATCGGCAGCGGACCGGAGGTGAATCCAAGGATGGTGACCTGGGCACGGCTTGCTTTTGTAGATATTTCCCCGGAAGGTAAAGAGGGCCGGTATCCTCAGGATTACCGGGGGCATTGGGATGGCACCCGGGAATTCTATGTATTTAATACCCATTATTTTAACGGCCGGAATCAGGCCCTGGCACGCCTGAATGCTTCCAAACTGATCCTGGAACGGATACAGGGACTGTATCGTTTTGGTGAATGGACTGCGGAACGCCCTGTGTTCCTGATGGGTGATTTTAATTGCAGGCCCGGAAGTGATCCCTATCAAGTGCTGGTCGGAGAAGGTGAGTCATCAGATCCTGATTTGTTAAAAAACAGCTTTGAAGATCCGGAAAAAATTGACTGGATCCTCTACCGGGGAGCTGTGGAGGTGTTGAAATATGAAGATGTGGATTACAACGTGGAGGGTATTTATCCTTCAGATCACAAACCCATTTATGTGGAAGTAAGTTTTCAGGAGTAGAAAAAAACCTGATTTTATGAAACATGCGATAGCGGTGGGTATGATCGGGGTGACTGCCCTGTTTTCTGAACATTCCGCCTATTCAAAGGAGGGGATCAGGAAGAACCTGCTTTTCATCATAACCGATCAGCAACGCTATGATGCACTGGGTTACGCCGGTAATTCGGTGATTGAAACACCCAACCTGGATCGCCTGGTGCAGCAGGGGGCCTATTTCAGCAATGCCTACACTCCCTGTGTGATACCGGCGGACGGTTCGTGCGGGGCAAAACCACCGTAAGGAAGCTGAATCCGGGTTGCTGGTGCGTGGAGCTACCGGTTTCGGACATCCATACGGGGACTTATATCCTGAAGGTTTGTCTGAATGGGAGGCTTCACTCTGAACTCATACTGGTCACTGAATAGATTCCTGAAAAGCATTCATTATCTTCGCTCTGAATGCGTGACAGGATTGAACGCATCATTGACACTTGATTGATCCAGCTAAATCTATGAAGGACGCAAAAATAATACTTCTCGTTTCCCTGCCTTTTTTACTTTGCATGGTCACCACGGTTGCGCAGGATATAAGCCTGAAGCCGGCGATCGAACTGGTAAATCCCCTGATGGGGACCGATTCCAAGTTTTCCCTCTCCAACGGAAATACCTATCCGGCCATCGCGCTGCCCTGGGGCATGAACTTCTGGACCCCCATGACTGCCCCCATGGGAGACGGCTGGACCTATAAGTATGACGATGACAAGATCCGGGGCATCAAACAGACCCACCAGCCCAGCCCCTGGATCAATGATTATGCGGCTTTCTCCCTCATGGCAGTGACGGGAAAGCTGAAGTTTCATGAGGACGAGCGGGCCTCCTGGTTCTCCCACAAGGCTGAAAAGGCTGCACCCCATTACTACAGTGTTTACCTGGCGGATTATGATGTGGTGGCCGAAGTGACGCCCACCGAAAGGGCCGCACATTTTCGGTTCACCTTTCCCGAATCCGACACCTCCTACATCCTCCTCGATGCATTCTTCAAAGGCTCCATGGTAAAAATCCTTCCGGAAGAGCGGAAGATTGTGGGCTATTGCAGGAACAACAGCGGGGGCGTCCCCGATAACTTCCACAACTACTTCGTGGTTCAGTTTGACAAAGATTTTGAAGCGACCCACTGCTGGGGAGGTGGTTGGGAACTGCAGGAGAATACCCTGGAATGTGAAGGAGGGCATGTGGGGGCCATCCTTGGTTTTCGCACCGAAAGGGGAGAGCAGGTGCATGCCAAAGTGGCCTCTTCCTTTATCAGCCCAGAACAGGCGGAGCTTAACCTTGCCAGGGAGGTGGGAGGGGACTCCTTTGAACAGACGCGAGAGAAGGCAAGAGAAGTATGGGAAAAGGAATTGGGGCGGATCAGTGTGAAAGGAGGTGATCAGGATCAGCTCCGGACCTTTTACTCCTGCCTCTACCGCGTCCTGCTGTTCCCGAGGAAATTTTATGAGATTAATGCGGACGACGAGATCGTTCATTACAGTCCCTACAACGGGAAAGTCCTGCCCGGATATATGTTTACGGACAATGGGTTCTGGGATACCTTCAGGGCAGTCTTCCCTTTCTTCAACCTGATGTATCCTTCATTGAATGCAAAGATCATGGAAGGACTGGCCCATACCTATCTGGAATCGGGTTGGCTTCCCGAGTGGGCCAGTCCGGGTCACAGGGATTGCATGATCGGATCCAACTCTGCCATCAATATTGCGGATGCCTACCTGAAGGGCTCCCTGGAGGATGAAGCCACCATTGAACTGTTGTTCGAGGCGGTGCTGAAAAATGCAGATGTGGGGGAAGGACGCCCGGAGAGTTCGGTGGGGAGGGCAGGGCTGGAATACTACAACCGGCTGGGCTATGTCCCTTATGATGTGGGAGTCAGAGAGAATGCAGCCAGGACATTGGAATATGCCTTTGCGGATTTCAATATTGCGAGGATGGCGGAGAAAATGGGGAAGCAAGAGATTTCGGAACGCTTCGATGACCAATCCATGAATTACAAACATCTCTACGATCCCAAATCCGGATGGATGCGTGGAAAGAATGCCGACGGTACCTTTCAGGAACCTTTCAATCCCCTGAAATGGGGGGATGCGTTCACCGAAGGGAACAGCCTCCATTATACATGGAGTGTGTTCCATGATGTGCAGGGGCTCATTGACCTGATGGGGGGCGATCAGGCGTTTATCGCACGGTTGAACCGGGTATTCGAAATGCCCCCGGAATTCGATGATTCCTATTACGGTTTCACCATTCACGAGATCCGTGAAATGCAGATCGTGAATATGGGCAACTATGCCCACGGGAACCAGCCCATCCAGCACATGATCTACCTGTACAATCATGCAGGGGTCCCGCACAAGGCGCAGGAAAAGATCAGGGAGGTGCTTACGGAATTGTATGCCCCCGCACCGGACGGATATTGCGGCGATGAAGATAACGGGCAGACATCGGCCTGGTATGTGTTCAGTGCCCTGGGCTTTTACCCGGTAACTCCCGGAACCGACCAGTACGTGATCGGGAGCCCGTTGTTCCGTGAGGCCTCACTCACCCTGGAGAACGGGAAAACTTTCACCCTGATGGCCAAGAATAATACCGTGGATAACTGTTATATTCAATCGGCCCGCTTGAACGGGAGGAGGCATCCCCAGAGTTACATTACACATAACCAGATAATGGCGGGCGGGGAACTTGTCTTCCAGATGGGGGATCAACCCGAGAGTGTCCGGGGCAGCCGGAAGGAGGAGAAGCCCTATTCATGGTCAATAACCAACAAATAGATTGATCCGATGATGCACAGAAAACAACACCGCCAGGTCCTCTTTGTGAAATCATCAATGAAAGATCTGCAAAGCGTGAAATTAAGACACCCGAACCGGATCATGGATCTTATCCTGGTTCTCACTCTTTGCCTGGTCTGCATTCCCGCCTGTAAGACAACCAGGCAGTTTCCGTTCTCCTTTGTTCAGCTGTGTGATCCGCAGCTGGGAATGGGGGGGTATGAACATGATGAGGCCAGCCTCAGGCAGGCTGTCAGGCAGATCAACGAACTGAAGTGCGATTTTGTCGTGGTGTGCGGTGACCTGGTACACCATCCGGCCGACAGCAGTTTTCAGGACTTTCTCGACATAACCGGGGACCTGGACATGCCCTGCTACCTCGTGGCAGGGAACCACGATGTGGGAAACATCCCCGGTGATTCTTCGCTGGCATATTTCCGGGAAAATCTGGGGGATGACTATCAGGCTTTTAAATATGGGGGCCATGCGTTTGTGGTGGTCAACACCCAGTTGTGGAAAAACCATGTCGAAGGAGCATCCGCCACCCATGACCAATGGTTCAGCAAAGTCCTTGATGACTTCACAGGGAGGCAGATCCCTGTCATCGTCCTCGGCCACCATCCCCTCTTTGTGGAGGAAGTAAACGAGGAGGAGGGGTACTTCAACCTGCCATCAGATAAGCGGATGGAACTCCTGCAACGCTTTGTTGAGGGTGGAGTGGTGGCCTATCTTTCCGGGCACAAGCACGAGACATTGATCAATGACTACCAGGGCATGCAACTGGTCACCGGGGAAAGCACCTCCAGGAATTTCGACGGAAGGCCCCTGGGCTTTCGCATATGGGAAGTGGACGGGGACAGCCTTCAGCACCATTTTGTGGCCCTTTCTTCCTTGATTGACACGACCCTGAAAGAATAATTGTCATGAAGCACATCACTATTTATCTACTGTTTACAGCAGCATTGGTTCAGTTATCCTGCGGCCCTGAAAATAATGAAGAAACAGGCAAAACTCTGAAACTCTGGTACGATGAGCCGGCGGAGGTGTGGGAAGAGGCGCTTCCGCTGGGAAATGGGCGCCTGGGTGTGATGGTCTTCGGCGGAACGGAGACGGAGCGGATCCAGCTGAATGATGATTCCATGTGGCCGGGGGATCCGGGCTGGAAAGGGCCCGACGGGGATCCCGAAGACCTGCAACAGGTCCGGCAGCTCCTGTTCGATGGAAAGGTGAAACAGGCCGATCGGCTGATGGTAGAAAAGTTCTCCCGAAAGGGCATCGTACGGTCCCACCAGACCCTGGGTGACCTGTGGATCGACCTGGACCATTCGGATGTCACAGACTACCGGCGGGAACTGGATCTGCAGAGTGCCGTGGCCACGGTCAGCTACCGGACATCGGGAGAGCTGGTCAGGGAGCGGATTTTTGTATCACAACCCCACCAGGTGATTGTCATTCATTTGAGCACAGAAGCGGAGAAAGGGCTCAACGGAAAGATCCGCCTGACACGGCCCGAGGATCATGGTGTTCCAACGGTCCGTGTGTGGACCAATGACCAAAAGCAGCTCATCATGGATGGGATGGTCACCCAGCTGGGCGGAATGTTTGATTCAGAAAAGGCTCCCATCAGGGAGGGGATTGAATTTCAGAGTCGCCTGCAGGTGGCACAAAAAGGGGGAGAACTCCTTAACGGGGAGGATTATCTTGAACTGAAAGGGGTGGAGGAGGCTACTTTGTATCTGGTCTCCCAATCATCCTGGTATCATGATGATTTCCGGGAACAAAACCGGAGGGACCTGGAAGCGGTCACGGGTACAGGCCCGGAGGAGCTGGAGGCTGCACATACCGGGGATTACAGGAACCTTTTCCAGAGGGTAACCCTGGACCTGGGGGGCGATGAACTGGACAGTTTGCCTACCGATGACCGCCTGGAGCAGATGAAGCTGGATAGCAAGGATCCTGCACTGGAGGCCCTTCTTTTTCAATATGGGCGTTACCTGCTGATATCTTCCTCCCGTCCTGGAACTAACCCGGCCAACCTGCAGGGGGTGTGGAATGAACATATCGAGGCTCCCTGGAACGCCGACTATCACCTGAATATCAACCTGCAGATGAACTACTGGCCGGCCAGCCTTACCGGTCTGGATGAACTGAACCTTCCCCTGTTTGATTACCTTGACAGGCTTGTTGAAAGCGGAAAGGAGACCGCCCGGAAGAATTTCGGCTGTGCTGGGAGCTTCATGCCCCATGCCACCGATCTGTGGGCCCCCACCTGGATGAGGGCCGCTACGGCATATTGGGGATGTTCCATGGGGGCCGGGGGGTGGATGATGCACCACTACTGGCACCATTTTGCCTTCACTCAGGATACTACCTTTCTTAGGGAGCGGGCCTACCCGGCCCTGAGAGAGGTAGCCATGTTTTACAGTGACTGGATCATTGAGGATCCCAGGGACGGGAGCCTTATTTCCGCACCTTCCACCTCCCCGGAAAACCGCTATCTGGATGCCGACGGAGATCCGGTGGCCCTCTGTCCGGGAAGTGCCATGGATCAACAGGTCATTGCAGAGGTGTTTGATAATTTCCTGGAAGCCACTGCAATCCTTGGATTGGAGGACGGTTTCTCTGAAAAGGTAAGGGATCAGAGAACCCGGCTTCGACCGGGGTTTGTGCTGGGGAGCGATGGCCGGATATTGGAATGGGACAGGGAATATGAAGAGCCGGAGCCCGGGCACCGGCACATGTCACATCTGTACGGGTTTCATCCGGGGGTAGACATCTCCAGGGACCATACCCCGGAGATCTTCGAAGCAGTGAGGAAAACACTGGACTACAGGCTTGCCAACGGGGGTGCCGGGACCGGCTGGAGCCGTGCCTGGCTGATCAATTGCAGTGCCAGGCTCCTGGACGGGGAGATGGCACATGAACACATCCGCCTCCTGTTTAAGAGGTCCATGTATACCAACCTTTTCGACGGGCATCCGCCTTTCCAGATCGACGGGAATTTCGGCTATACCTCAGGCATGGCCGAAATGTTGCTGCAATCCCATATCCGGGATGCATCCGGAGCATACATGCTGGATTTGCTTCCGGCACTTCCCGGGGCTTATTCCACCGGGAAGGTATCCGGACTGAAGGGACGCGGGGGATTTGAAGTTGCCATGACATGGGAAGGGGGTGAATTGAAAATTGCTGAGATCACCTCATTGAAAGGCAAGAAGTTACGTGTACGCTATATGGGTAACACCCTCACCAGGGAAACGCTGCAAGGCAAGGTATATACATTCTCCTCAGACCAGTTCAATCAGATCCAATGAGCACGGTCCGGAAGTTTCTTTATTTTTAGTGTATGATTCAATTCACTCCCCTTCAACCTTGCAGGCTGCTTCAGTTATCCCTGCTGTTGTTGCTGACCGCCTGCCATTCAGAGGATGAGAAACGGGAGGCCCCCTACCTGAACAACCGCGTACCACTGGCCCCCAAAGCTTATATCGAGCTGCCCCTGGGTTCGGTCAAACCTGAAGGGTGGCTGTTACAGCAGATGGAGCTGATGAAGGAAGGAATGACCGGACACCTGGATGAGTGGTATCCATCGGTGGTGGGCAGCAGGAACGGCTGGCTCGGAGGGGATGGCGACGGGTGGGAACGGGGACCTTACTGGCTGGATGGTCTCGTTCCGCTGGCCTGGCTGCTGGAGGATGAGCAGCTGAAGGCCAAGGCCATGGAATGGATCGAATGGACCCTGAACAGCCAGACGTCCTCAGGGTATTTCGGGCCCGTACCGTTTGAGGAGGAGCCGGAACCGGAACCCGGACTCCAGAAGAGCAGGCGGCGGGACTGGTGGCCCAAAATGGTGATGTTGAAAGTGTTACAGCAATATTATGAGGTATCGGAGGATAAACGGGTGATCGATCTGATGCTGAACTATTTCCGATACCAGCTGAACCAGCTTCCCGAAACACCACTGGATCACTGGACGTTCTGGGCCAACCGCAGGGGAGGGGACAACCTGATGATGGTTTACTGGGTGTATAACAGGACCGGGGAACCATTCCTGCTGGAACTGGCTGACCTGATCTACGAGCAGACCTTTCCCTGGTCGCAGGTTTTCCTGAACCAGGATTGCTATAAGGGGCCCCTGCTGGACCACCTCTATCCCTACAATACCGGCAACAGGTACCCTTTCGATCAGGAATTGATCGAACGTTTGTGCACCAAGCAGTTACAGAGTTTCCATTGTGTCAATTTCGCACAGGGAATCAAGGCTCCGCTCATCCGCTACCAGCACGATCCTGACCCTGAGTACCTGGAATCGGTCAGAAGGGCCCTGTCCGATATGATGGAATATCACGGCCAGCCACAGGGGATGTACGGAGGGGACGAGCCTTTGCACGGAAAGGACCCGACCCAGGGGATCGAGCTCTGTTCGGTGGTGGAGCTGATGTACAGCCTGGAAAAAATGATCGCCATTTCGGGCGACCCCGCCCTGATGGACCACCTGGAAAAGATTGCATATAATGCACTGCCCACGCAGGTTTCCGATGATTTCTCCTCCCGGCAGTATTTCCAGCAGGCCAACCAGGTGTTGCTGACCAGGGAGCGGCATAACTTTTACGAGGAGGACCACCATGGCCATACCGATCTCTGCTACGGATTGCTGACCGGGTATCCCTGCTGCACCTGCAACCTGCACCAGGGCTGGCCCAAACTTGTAAAACATATGTGGTATGCCACTGCCGAAGGGGGACTGGCAGCGGTGGTCTACGGACCGTGCACTCTCCGTGCAAGGGTAGCCGGCGGAAAAGAGGTGACCATCAGGGAAGATACCGGTTATCCGTTCGGGGAGCGGATCGGATTTGATATTACCACGGAAGAGGAAGCCAGGTTTCCCCTGATGTTGCGGATCCCGGGCTGGTGCGGAGAGCCGGAAATCCGGCTGAACGGGAATCCGATTCAGTTTGGTACCAGGAATGGAATGGCCGTGCTGGAAAGAATCTGGAAGGATGGCGACCGGATTGAACTGCATCTGGACATGGAGGTGAGACTCAGCAGGTGGGTGGAAAATGCTGTATCTGTGGAGCGGGGTCCCCTGGTCTATGTGTTAAAGATCAGAGAAGCCTGGGAAAAGGTGGAAAACAGCGACCGTTGGGGCGATTACTGGGAAGTCAGGCCGATGGATCCTTGGAACATCGGTCTCACTGAGGAGGCAGTTTCAGATCCTTCCAGGGGATTCCGTGTAGTGTATAAGGAGAGTGATGCAGGTGCGGAGCAACCCTCTGTCCAGCAAGGTGCACTTTATCCCTGGTGCATACAGCATGCTCCGGTATCCCTGGTCACCACCGGCAAGCAGATCCCAGACTGGACCCTGTATCGCGGCATGGCCGGCCCCCTGCCGCACAGCCTGCCGCTGAAGCACCTGGCCGGGGTGGAACCCGATGAAATTACCCTGATTCCCTATGGCTGTTCCACTTTGAGAATCACAGAATTCCCGGTGGTCAGGTAGGATTGCAGCGGGTCATGCAAATCCCATCGAATCACAGCATGATCCTGAGGGTAACCTCCTGATCAATGGTGCCATTTTCATCGAAGGCCGGGATCCATTGGGGTCCCTTCTTCAACAGACGAATAGCTTCTTTCGTATAGGGTTCGCCTGGTGATTTTGCAGCCACGATGTCTGAGATCTTACCCTGAGCTGTCACCAGGAATCTCAGGACCACCAGTGCTTCTGTCACAGCAGTATCCTTTTCAAAGGATCTGCGGTTCTTCTCCAGGTAGACATAAAAGGAATCATATCCTCCTGAGGGTTCAGCTGAGCGAAGTTGAGCTTCAGGCTGGTCCGGATCATCACTGGATTCCTTCTTCCTCATCGCGAGTGCAGAGGGGTCCATAGCCTTCTCAGATTCCGGACGAAGGACGATGGTGAACTCCTCATCGGCAGGGATCGCCACTTTCTCGGTCTCCATTCCGGTCAGGCTGGCGGTTACGCTGGACGGTGTCTCACGGGTCACTGAAATGGAGAATCTGCCTTCCACATCACTGATGGCTACTGCCCGCTCTCCCTCCACATAGAGGGACGCCCCGGGAACCGGGGTGCTGTCTTCAGCAGAGAGCACCGTTCCGGTGATTTCTTCATATGCAGTCCTCCCAAGGGATTCACTCTTCATCCTGGGTGCGGGTACAGCCTCTACTACTACCATCTCCTCCAGATCATCCCTTTGTGCCTGAGGTTCCGCAGCAGGGGGAGCACTTATCTCCCGGGCGCCCCTGGATTCAGATTCCTGTGCGGCCTGTTCCGGTTGAATGGTTTTACGCTCTTCCATCTGCGCCTCAGTTGCTTCATTTGCCACAACCTGAGGTGGTGCGGGGCCGCTATCCTCCGGCTCTTCATCAGCAGCGGGTGGTGTGTCCGGATCCATTTCCGGCATATCCTCAGACAATGCTCCCTCACCGGCTGCTGCTGGCTCCTCCACTGTTTTTTTATCCATAGCGGCAGGTACTTCTCCGGGTGCCGCCTCTTCGAGCATTCCTGTCTGTTCTGATTCAGCCGGCGAAAAGTCGTAGATCTGAATAAAAATGGTGCCAACGATCAGGATCGATGCTACAGCTGCAGCCATGCTGTACCATGTGATCCTGCGCTTTCTGCTTCTTCTTCTCGCCAACCTTTGATGCAGGGAGAGCAGGTCATCCTCCGCTTCCGTAGCAGAGATCTGCTCGAAACCTTCCAGGGCCTCCTGCACAAAAGGATCACGCTCCAGGTCCCTTTCAAAAGAGTGTCTTTCACGACCGGAGGTTTCCCCTTTCAGGTACTGGAGGAATTCGTTGATGGTTCTATGTTTCTTCCTTTCTGGCATGGCTGTTTTCAAGACAGATTTTTAAATTTCGCTTCCCATTCTGAATATGGCTCTTCACCTTTTTTTCTTCCATCTGCAACTTCGATGCAATCTCCCTGTAGCAAAGGTTCTGATAATAGAACAACTCAATACAGGATCTTTGTTCTTCTTTTAGTCGTCTGATACACTCCCTGAGCTCATTTTCTATGGAATGATCGTCTCTGTCTAAGGGATGCATTTCATCGACAGATTCCATAAATTCGAGCTCCTTTTTTATTTCAGCCCTTCTTATGCGGACCTGTTTCCTCGATCTGAGCTCCATCAGACAGTGGTTCTTGGTGAGGACATAGAGCCAGCTTTTAAAATTCCTGACCTGGTGCCTTGGAATCTCAGAGATCAGTTTTTCGAAAATATGCATGACCGCGTCAGAGGCATCCTCTCTGTTTTCCAGATATTTCAGGCAAACACCATAGACCAGGTGCATGTACCTTGCATAGAGTTCACCAAGCAGCTCCAGGTTGCTACTCCTCAGATAGAGCTGAAGCAACGCTTCATCGGACTGATCCTGGTGTTTTCCACTGATTTCAAGCATACAGCGCAACGGTGGGCTCCTTAAAATTAAAAAAAAATGAAGGATTTTATGGAATCGACAGGAACCCTGCATCCTATGGGTGAAGTCGAACCATAAAAAATGGAAATCATGAAAACAATCATCTCAATATTTACCTTTCTGGTATTGGCGTCCTTTACATCGGTACCCGATCAAATGTGGACGGTAACCGGAACGGTGGCCGACGAGGCCGGAAATCCCCTTGCCGGAGTGACCGTGGCGGAAAAAGGTACCGCCCGCGGAACGGTAACGGATGCAAACGGAGCTTTTCTACTCAATGTGAACTCGGAGGCTGCAATCCTTGTATTTGCTTATCCCGGAATGGAGCGAAAGGAAGTGAAACTTTCCGGGAGAAGCAGGATCCGGGTGATTATGAAACCGGTGAAAGCCGAAGAGATCGTTTTCACTGAAAGGGAACCCGCCTCTTCCGATCTCTATAGTGTGGCGGATCAGGCTGCCCCGGACAGGGGAAAACGGATACACTTTCTTCAGGCCCCCATGGTAAAAAGCACCGGAGCCACCTATGCTTACAGTAGCGAGTCTGGTTTTATTCAGCA
>Ga0209536_100011377_pt1 | contig 13045 bp, 9 predicted proteins | sample DeeMarSeWOR28_12_FD_187461 | JGI IMG/M metagenome (GOLD analysis project Ga0209536, IMG submission 187461) | Marine sediment microbial communities from White Oak River estuary, North Carolina - WOR-2-8_12 (SPAdes) (version 2) | ecosystem: Environmental > Aquatic > Marine > Intertidal zone >...
AACTTTCTGTTTTGGTTGTTTAGAGGAATCTGGAACGCGACCATTGTCGACCGATGAAAGGAATAAGATCAACGCGAAAATCCTGAAGGCCGAAATGATGGGCAAAACCGTACTAGTTTACAATTTCTTATTTTGTGTTCGTTTGCTATGACGATTTTTATTTTCCCCACCCCAATATTTCAAACGAGCTTCGATTAATAGGGCTGCAACTCCCGCAACATGCGGCGCAGCGGCAGACGTACCAAAGAAATTTGGAAGATCATCTAAATCATAATCCGGACCAATATTTACGGTTGTATTCACACCGTTGGGTCCCAGAATTTCAGGTTTTTGCCGGACCACACCGTTTACTGGAGTCCCACCAGTAGAGGAAAAACTCATCAGGACCAGGGGATTTCCGTATTCAGGGGTATTATCATATCGGACGGCACCCACCGTAATGGCACCATCAGCGTTGGCCTGTCCAACAATCGTAGAGCTTTCAGTATCGAATTCATTAATGACCATGTCCCCCCGGAATACAACATACTTAAAGCGCACATTATCGGTCCCGGATGCCCGGGTGACCAGGATATTGGTGGACGCGCCGCCCGGGCCCACGGTAAATGGCAAAACTTCGATGGGAGCCCCGCCAATATTGACGGTATTAAAACCAAAGAGCGTGGTACCATCGTCATTTGACAAGTAGATATCCATGTCGTTATTCGTGGAATAATTTGTGGGATCGGTATTGTCTTCCCATTGCATCACAATGGTATAGGTACCTTCGGCCAGGGATACATTTTGATAGATATCGCCACCCCCGAAGTCATGCGCTTCACCTGTGACATCTTTCGGTGCCCGGGCCGGAACAAAGTAGCTTTCGTACGATTTGCTGCTGTAGTTACCAGCGGCTGAGAAATAGGTCACACCGGTTGCTTTCACTTCATTAACCGCCTGGGCCACCACTCCATCCCGAAAGAAGTATTCATTGATATAAGTAATATCATCTACAATAATGTCACATCCTGCATCTCTAAGTGCCCGGATTCCATTGGCAAAGTCCTGAGCATTTATAAACCCAGTATAAAAGGCCAGTTCGGCATCTGGGGCGATATCATGGACAATCTGAAGCATGGCCCTTCCCTCATCTGACAGAGTTCCCAGGGCTGAAGGGAAATCTTTAATAACTTCAACGGGCAATTCTTTTCCGTCAATATTTCCGGGTCCCGGCAGATCCCCATTGGTCACATCGGCATTGGCCGCACCCTGTGAATCGTAACTGTCGGATAAAACACCCACTTTTACACCGGCACCGGTGACTTTGAATCCATTCCTGGCAAAATCCGAACGCATGGCAAAATCACCCGCATTTATTGCTCTTCCTGAATTTTTAGTTCGAGGCGGATACACAGGTCTTGCAAAGTTTACGGACGACACCAGGTTATTAATGAGCAACAAATCTTCGATCGGGAACCAGCCGGTAAGGGTAAGGCCGGAAACATCTTCATTTTCAACCATTATCCCCAGGGAAATCAAAGCCGATTTCATGGCATCATACTGGCCCGGGAGGGCATGTACTTCGATCAATACTTCTGTCCCATTCCGGATCTGGAAAATATCATCGGTTTCAAATTGGGATGGATCATTGATGGCCATATATGTATAATGCAATGAAGTCAGTTCAGCACCGATCAGCGAATATTCCAGTTTCCCATTTTCTGGCGGATTGTAGTAGGGGAATATATTCGATCCATCCCGGCAATGGGAGGAATTGATACTGGCCGAAGTTTCTTTTATGGTTCCATTCGGAAGCACCACCCGCCAGACACACCGATCCTTAGCAGTAAATTCCTGGCTAAAAACATTTTCATGGCGACCGGTCGCAAATGCGTTGACGGCTTTCTTCTTGGATTTACCATTATTGAATATGACGACACTATTTGAATCAATGACAGATACGTCGTCTTTATTGGGATTATTGTAGCCAAAATTGGCACGAAACACTCCGTCACCCAGGTATTCCACGCATTCCACGATGGGTTCAATGTCTTTCTGCTTCTGGCTGAAAACAGTAAATGACAGCAAAAATAAGCCTGTAAAAACAAATACGGTTCTTTTGAAATAAGAACGAAGCCTGGTGAGTGACCATGACCTGAAGGGGTATAAATGATCCATATAAATGATATTAAATATGTTTTAAAAAGTTAATTATAGCTATTTACATTTTCATTCGCAATCGGCTGAAAGACAAGGAGACACGATGAGAATGGCTTTTTGTCTATTTTATCCCTGACATTTTTAATTGAATTGTATCCGTGAGTGATCCCGATTTTTATTCAATTTCAACCGGTTGCATTAAACATTTGCTAATTTAGAATTATTTCAAATAATGCAATTCAGTTCTGTCAAGAAAAATCTGATTTTTTGATGAATGAAGATAATTTAATGACGAATAATCTATAATTACGTAATTAACTACAATAACAACCACGCAACTACCAGTATCATAGTGGTTTATATATAGTTATATTCAGATCTTTAAATCTTAATAATATTTTCAATCTGATCAGCCTTGGAAGGGGGAATGCCTGGACAGCACAAAAAAAAGACCGGATTTGACCGGTCTTTATCCTATCTCAATTCTTTTGGCTAACGACCTGAATCCTACGGAACAGGTATCTCTTCAGCCTGGGAAAGGGGAGGTCGAAGTTAGTTCCCTTCCCATCCGGCGATCCGGGCCAGGATCCACCACATGGCATAGGCCTTTCGGTTGGCTGTGATATGCTGGGTATTGTGGTCGCCATAAGTGACAGAGCCACCCGGACTGGTCTTATTTTCGAAATAATGAGAATTCAGGCTTTTGGCATCCTGCCAATCCTGGTAGAAATTTCCCCCATATGTATCAGAGTCACCGTTATCACCGGTATCTTCCCAATAGGTATTTTCCATATCATGCGTATCGATGCTATAATAATCCAGGCACAACTGTTTGTTTTGTTCGCAGAAATCGACGATCAGCTGGGCCTGATCGCGGGGTTTTCCCACACCCACATTGTTATTTTTGTTCGCATGACCCGTCATAAAAATAAAAGTTACGGCATTTTGACGTTGGCCCTGTCCAGAACCGATTTTACTACCACCGGCACCGTATTCCGAGATCAGGGTTTGCATTCCGGGCAGGTAGTTAGCTGATACATTGTGCCCGGCAATATCGCACCATGACCACATGACCACATTGATAGCGCTGTTTGCAGGATCATTCAAATAATTTCGTGTGGCCTGGATAAAGGCGGTTTCATTCCGGCTCAGGTCGGATCCGTCCACACCATCTTCGGCATAAGCTGCCAAAACGACATCATTGAAATCCAGTTTGTCTGGTGTGGCATTTCTGTTGGTGATCCCGAAGAGCACATCATCACCATCCTTATAATCCTGCAAGCCATACATGCCTTTCGATACATGGTATCCATGCGATGTATGCTGGTAGGCGATATGCAGGGTGGTCCGGGCCTTGTTGAGGTATTCCTCAGGAATGGATCGAAGCACGTCTTCCCTGGCCTTGCTGTAATCGGCGATAAATTCCGTGCCGCCAACAGGAGGAATTTCATCAACCGGTTCTGTATTTTCTTTCTGACAGCAGGAAAAACTCATTCCTACGATGATGATAGCGGTGGTTAACATTGGATTAAATTTCATGATCGTACATATTGATTGATACAGTCAATAATACGTATATATATGCTTCGTTATTGTCCTGTCAGGGTGATTAAAATACCACTTTCTGGTGGTATATATAACCCTTTTTTGGTGCATTACCTGACTGTTTTTGATGAACCTCCTTTTTGATTTGATGGTTTGAAGATTTTCGGTTATGAAATGATGCCGTGGAAAAACAGGTATTTTATCGTGATTCAAATTGTTAAAACGATTTAAATATATATCTGATAATACATGATATAAGTTTATTATTACACATGTAATGCATAGAAAATAAATAGTGTTCATTAATTGTTTGGCCATATTGAACAAAATGTCCGTCTGAATGTTATTTATATAACTGTAGTTTATAAATAAATACAGGGTAAATCCAATGTGGAAACGTCGTTTTCAGGCAACTATTGGGGTTATTCATGCAAGAAAAAGGGTGCTGTTACCTTTGAGGCGAAGTTGATGATTAGACGTGACCGTTCAAAGCCGCTGGCATGTTCAGCGGCTTTTTTCATGCCTGGAAGCGGCTCCGGTACGGATGGCCCGGTAAACGATACCTGGACCCGTTCAGGTTCAGATGGCATCCGGAAACAAGTTCGGTAGTACGCCGTTTCATATTCGACACTTTTATTGTACCTTTCAAATCAAAATAACATCCAATCATGTCTTTTGTTGATGCCGCTCTTGAAAAAGATCATACAGATCCACTAAGAACATTCAGGCAACATTTCAAACTGTCCGATGCCTCACTGATCTATGTGGATGGGAATTCGCTGGGTCCTTTATCAGACCTGTCAGAGCAACGCCTGCATAAGGCAGTTGAAAAGGAATGGGGCGAACGACTGATCCGAGGATGGAATGACGCATGGTGGGAAATGCCCGTTCAACTTGGTGATGAGCTGGCACCCCTCATCGGGGCCAGGAAGGGCGAGGTTCTGATATGTGATAGCACTTCCGTCAACCTGTATAAATTGGTATGGGCTGCTCTTTCCCTGTCGCATACTAATGGCAAACTGGTTACGGATGATCTGAATTTCCCTTCCGACCTGTATGTCATGCAGGGCATATTAGAGAACCATCCGGGAACCTTTCATTTGGAATTATTGAAAAGTGGCGATGGCATCTCAATGAGTCAGAAAGAGATCGAAGAAAAAATCACTGATGAAACGGCCCTTGTATGCCTGTCGCACGTTTCATTTAAAAGTGCCTTTATGTATGACATGAAAAAGGTGACGGACCTGGCCCATTCAAAAGGGGCATTGGTGATATGGGATCTGTCACATGCAGCCGGGGCTGTGCCCATCAACCTCGAGGGAAGTGGGGCAGACATGGCAGTCGGATGTACGTATAAATATCTGAATGGCGGACCGGGTTCTCCGGCCTATCTGTATGTCAGGAAAGAAATTCAGGATCGTTTGCAATCACCCATTTGGGGGTGGCTTGGCGAGATACATCCGTTTGATTTTCATCTGGAATTCCGTCCTTCCTCCGGGATCCGTAAGTTTCTGGTTGGGAGTCCGCCCATATTATCTTTGATACCAGTTGAAACAGGGCTGACGATCATTAAAGAGGCCGGTATGGATCGCATCCGGGATAAAAGTGTGGCCCAGTCGCAGTTTTTTATTGATATGGCATCAACAGACCTGCTTGACCTGGGCTATACAATCGGATCGCCACGCCATCCACATCAGCGTGGATCCCATGTCGCACTAAGACATCCTGAAGGGTATCGCATATGCCAGGCCCTTACCGATCCTTCAGAGGGGAAGTACACAATCATACCGGATTTTAGAGAGCCCGATCATATCCGGATTGGAATAGCCCCCTTATACAATACATTCATGGAACTGGTTCTCGTGGTTCAGGAGCTGAAACGTATTGTGGAGAACCGGGTTTATGTGAATTATGGTAAAAAAAGAAAAACAGTAACCTGAATAATGCCGACACCAGATATTTAACTAGAGGTGCTTTCAAAGCACCATGCCCTGCGCTCTATGCTCTGTGCCCCATGCTCCAAGCATATGGGGATCTCTTTGGGGAATGTTCAAATGCCAAAAGAAATCCCCGAACGGTACCGCGAATGATGTGTCGCCGATTGTCAGTCCCGCAGGGACTGACAGGCCACAGGCAGCCACTTCAGTGGTTGAATCAGGCATGATATAGATTATCAGCCTGTCAGGCTAGAATGTTATAAAGGTTGAGTGTCAAACATGACCTCTTAAATAATGTTCCAGTTTTACCAAACCCTTGGGCAGGTTCTTTCGTCCCAGACCAAACCGAATGGCCGGAATCTCAAATCCATACACCGTAGAAGGCAATAACATGACCCCTTCCTTTTCCACCAGTTCCCGACACAACATATCAACAGGGATATCTCCCAGCCATTTCGGGAAAGCCACACTCCCTCCCAGGGGCCGGATCCATTGGAATAATTTTGAATGCCTTTCAAAAAACCGCTCCAGGACAACGAGATTCTTCCGGATAATCTCAAGGTTCCTGCTTATAATGTGATCCCGGTTCTGTAATCCTATCAGGGCCAGGATCTCGCTGGGGGCACTACTACAAATGGTCGTATAGTCTTTAAATTCACATAATGCCTGCATCAATTTCTTATCCGATGTGGTCAGCCAGCCTATCCGGAGCCCCGGAAGGGCAAATGATTTGGACATGCCAAACAGGGACAGACTGTTTTCGTACAGATCACACACCGGGGGTAGCCTGAGATCCGGATGGTATTCGAGAAACCGGTACATTTCATCGGAGAATATCCGGAGATCGTGTTCCCGGGCAAATTCGATGATGGTTTTCAGTTCTCTCTCTTCAATAACCGCGCCGGTTGGATTATGGGGGAAATTAATGATCAGCAGCCGTGTCTTTTCGGTCACTTGTTGAAATAATGATTCCACATTGAACCGGTATTGGCCGTCCGGCGTCCAATGACCCACGGAACAACCAAGCCCCTGAGCTATTTCATAGAGCGACTGGTAACCGGGGAAGGTCGTTACGACATGGTCACCCGGTTCCAGAAGCACATTCATGGCAATAAATATGCCTTCTTCCGGGGCCAGAACCAGAACATCATCGGGCCGGATATGTTCATGAAGCTGACATACCTGCTCGCGCAATGCATGATGCCCCTGCGATTCTGTATATGCGAGCCGCAATCCAGCCCATAATTCAAGTGTTTTATCATCGGCCATGTTCAAGAGCTCATCCTGTGTCAGGGGTTCACAATCAGAGCAGCTCAACAGGTGCGGAGTGCTAAATTCATATTTGGCAAAATACCGTTCTAATTGAAAAGGTTTGATTTTCATGGCTTGACGGCTATGGCTTCCATTTCGATCTGGTATCCGAAGTGCAGTTCCCGTGTGGGCACCACGGCCCGGGCGGGTTTATGGTCGCCGAAAAATTCGGCATACACCTTATTCACGTCCCCCCACAGGGAGATATCCGATATGTAAACGGTGGTTTTAATCACATGGTGAAGGCCACTCCCGGCAGCTTCCAGGATATTTCTCAGGTTGGTTAGTACCTGGCTTGTTTGCTCTTCAATAGGCCCGGGCGTTCCTGCCCGATCTCCGGGTATGATGGGCAGCTGCCCGGAGACAAATATTAAATTTTCTGAAATGACGGCCTGAGAATAATGCCCGGCCGGAGTTGGTGCGTTTGACGTACTTATGAATTGCATGCTTTTAGATTTTGTAATGGAATGGATTTTAGTCTCGAAGTTACATAAATGAAGGGCATAATCTACAACATGCCGGTTTTCATTTTTTATTCCCGAAAGAACATCTATTTTTATCTTCTCTTGATTTATATTTCGATACTCCATGACCAAAAAGAAGGAAGATCCTGAACAGGCCTATGATTCGCGAAGGAATTACGAGGAAACACGAAGGGCAATCGGATATGTAACCCGCCAAAAAGCCACCCAGAAAGACTACGACCGCATTGGTTTCAAATCGGGCCTGGAGGTTCACCAGCAACTATTGACCCGGGAAAAGCTATTCTGTCATTGCCCGGCCGGAATCTACAATGGCAGCGAAGATTATGATGCTGAAGTGGTACGGCATATGCGCCCGACACTCAGCGAGTTGGGCGAGTATGACGGAACGGCCCTGATGGAATTCAAAACCCGGAAAGAGATCATCTACCGGCTGAAGAATGAGACCACCTGCACCTACGAAGTGGATGATACACCTCCATTTCCGATTGACCGGGAGGCCCTGGATATTTCTATAGAGATTTCATTGCTGTCAAAATTGAACATTGTCGGGGAAGTCCATGTCACCCGGAAGCAATATCTGGATGGCAGTATTCCGACAGGATTTCAACGTACAGCCATCATTGGGGTAGAAGGGGAGATTCCTTTAAAGCATAAGAAAGTGCGCCTTATTCAATTGAGCCTTGAAGAAGATTCCTGCCGGGAGGTTTCCGATGTCGGTCATGTCCGCACATATAAAACGGACCGCCTGGGCATGCCATTGATAGAAACAGTAACGTACCCGGATTGTGTGAACCCGGCTGAGGTACAAGAAGCCTGCGATTACATCCGTTTCCTGAACCGGAGCACCGGCAAGGTGCGGACCGGGATGGGTGCCGGAAGGCAGGATGTGAATGTCAGTTGTGAAGGCGGTACCCGGGTGGAGATCAAGGGAGTGGCCCATACCAAATGGATCCCTGAACTGACACACAATGAGTGTTTCCGGCAATGGGCATTGCTTCACATCAAAGACCTTCTCCTTAAGAAGGTCAAAACTCCTTCCGATTGGCGCATTCAGCATATCAACCTGGGTGCATATCCGTATAATACGTTCAAATGTTCCTTTATGCCTTTGATTGAAGCCCGTAAATTAAATTATGGAATGGTAGCGGTGAACCTGCCCGGCTTTAAAGGGATCCTGTCGCATTTTACACAGCCCGGAAAAACATTTGCTGATGAGATCAGCGACCGTCTGAAGGTCATTGCATGCCTTGAAAAACCCCACATGGTTCATTCCGAACAATTGACCCCGGACATGGCTCCGGATGAGTGGTCACAGTTTGTTGAAATGTTTGAGGCTAAAAAGCATGATGCACAGCTGGTGATTTGGGGACCACAGGATGATATTGAAACCGCTCTTGAGACCATCGAAGAGCGATGCCAGATGGCTTTTGAACGGGTGCCCAATGAAACCCGAAAATCGTTTGAAGATGGAACGACCATTTTCGAACGTGTATTGCCTGGAGCAGACCGGATGTACCCTGATACGGATACGCCTCCCATTCCGCTGGATGAGGTTCATATTGAAACCATTCGTGAAGGGGTGCCTACGGAAGTCATCGAACGCTACCACCAGCTTAAAAAATGGGGTGTTCCCGAAGACACCTATACATACCTGCTAAAAAAGAATTTTTTTCCATTGATCGAACGAATTGTTGGTGAGCTGAAACTTGAACCCAGAGCTATTGGAACTTTTTTTGGACACTGGCTGAAATTTGTCGAGGGCCATTATACACCGGCCGAGGAGTTTAACTATAAGATCATATATGCCATGTTCCGCTACCTGGTTGAAGAAAAACTGGATATCCGACTGGCCAGGAGGATGTTGCCGGTGGTGTATGAGCATCCGAAAATGGATTTTGATTCGGTTTTGACCAGCATTGGATTTAAAAAGGTACCCAAAGAAAAAATATTGTCCCATATTTCCTTTTTGAAAGAGAAATTTAAGGACATCAGACATTCAGGTGAGGCGGAGAAAGAACGAAACTGGGTGATGGGCGAACTTTATGAAACCGCTATCGGGAACGTGGATCTGACCGAATTGTCCAGGCTGATTTGAATATATCAGGGGTACAATACCTAATTATTCAAAGGAGACTTTGTTAAAAGAATTTAATTAAACGACCCATCAGTATTATATTAATTCATTTGCAGAATGAGCGAAGATTTTTTTCAGGGATATAAGGGTGAAGCGCTAAAAACACTTAAGAAATACAATACCCGGGTGTGGGGCCAGGCTGAGATCGAAACCACCCGGGGTGCATTTACGGGTACCATTTTACCCCGGTCTGAAAACGATGATGATCAACATATCGTATTAAAGATCCCCACCGGTTATAACGTGGGCATTGATATCAGGACCATCATAAAAATGAGGGAAACCGGATATAAAAAAGCCCACTATAAAATTCCCGAAAAAGAATTTCCATATACTTCCGGGTTACCGAAAGTAAAATTATTTGGCACCGGAGGCACCATCGCCTCAAGGTTGGATTACCGTACTGGAGCTGTGATCCCGGCGTTTTCCCCGGGCGAGCTCTATGGGGCGGTTCCGGAATTGGCCGACATTTGTAATCTGGAGACTGAAAAAGTATTCGCCGTTTTCAGTGAGAATATGGGACCAAAACAATATATCGCACTGGCCAAAGCCATCGGTAAAGAAATCGCCGGTGGTGTTGATGGTATTGTGATTGGTCATGGAACAGACACACTGCACCATACCGGTGCTGCCCTGACCTTTATGGTGCAGAACTCACCTGTACCCATCATTCTGGTGGGGTCTCAACGCTCCTCCGACCGCCCCAGTTCGGATGCGGCCCTGAACCTGATGCATGCAATGAAAGCTGCAGGACATGGGGATATTGCTGAAGTACTGGTATGTATGTTTGGACCCACCTCGGATGAATATGGATTGTTGCACAAAGGTACCCGGGTGCGTAAAATGCATTCCTCATACCGGTCCACCTTCCGAACCATTGGTGATACGCCCGTGGCCATGGTCAGCCGGGAAAAGATCACACCCATTAAGAAGAACTATAACCACCGGAGGAAAGATCGTGATGTCACTGTTTTACCGTACTTCAGTGATGAGGTGACCATGCTCTATTACTATCCGGCCATGAAGCCTGATACCCTGGATGCCTTGGTCGATGCGGGGTACCGCGGTATCATTATCGTCGGGACCGGACTCGGACATGTCAATAAGGAACTGTATCCGGCCATCGAACGGGCACATGCCAAAGGGGTACATATGTTCATGACTCTTCAAACCATCTGGGGTTATGTGCACATGTTCGTTTATGATACCGGGCGGGATATGATGGCCAAAGGCATCATCCCCGCGGGCAATATGTTGCCGGAGGTGGCTTTTATTAAACTGGGATGGGTCCTGGGGCAGACCGATGACCCCGATGAGGTAAAACGGATGATGCTCACCCCCATAAACGACGAAATCACCCTTCGGGAGCCGTATAACGGGTACCTGGTATACCAGGGTGGGATCAAAGAAGTGGAGGAGTTTGTGAGAAAGGTGCATAAGTAAGGTCGCTGCGCGACTGCAATCCGTTCGCTGGCGCTCACGTAATGCAATGACCGTTCAATGGTAATTCAATTGTGGGAAGCAACCGAAAGATCTTCTTAATCTCAACCTCAATCCCAATTGCAGATCGTAACCTGTAATCCGGAACCAATTCAACTTCATAACATTCAGACTGTTACACGATACCCACAGTCCAGACCGCTGCCCACTCGTGAAAGTTCGGTCATTCTTCCCTCACCGTTCTAATTTTCGATTCTGTGACCCTGAGACTCCCTGCATCATCGAATCAACAAATAAACCTCTCGTTTATTATTTCATCTTCTGGTAGATCTCGGGCAGTTTCCTCATCATGGCCATCTCACGCCATTTTTTAGAAGCTTCAATGGCCGGTGCCCCAAAGTATGTTTTATTCCCTTCCAGGGTTTTGTCCACGGCTGAAACGGCGAGCACAATGGCCCCGGAATGTATGGTGATATCCTTATTTACCACGACCTGTCCCCAAAGTGTCACATCATCCTCGATCCGGGTTACACCGGCCACCAGTACAGCTGAGGCAAACATACATCGTTTGCCAATTTGAGTATCGTGCCCCACCTGGATATGGTTATCAAACTTGGTGTACTCACCTATTACCGTATCGCCTGTAACACCTCGGTCAACGGTGCAACATGCACCAATTTCCACATGGTCATGAATAACGACCCTGCCGCAGGATTCAAATTTTACAACACGATCCTTCCGTTTCTGGAAATAAAATCCATCGCCTCCAATCACTGTTCCGGAGTGGATGATGACATGGTTCCCAATGACACTATGGTCATAAATGGTGACATTGGGATGAATGATACAATTCTTCCCAATTTTCACCTGGTCGCCAATGAATACCCCTGGTTGGATAATGGTCCCCGATCCAATCCGGGCGGTCTGGCTGATCATTTCCTGGGCCCCGAGAAACGGCCTGAATTTACGGATCAGCTTCATGAAGTCCACAAAAGGATCCTCTGAAAAAATCAAAGCCTTCCCCGCGGGGGGTTCCATCTCTTTGTTGATCAGTATGGTGGTGGCTGCGGAACTCAATGCTTTGTCATAATACTTCGGATGATCCACGAATGTCAGGTCACCCTTTTCGACTTTATGGATCTCGTTCAGTCCCACGATCTCAAATCGGGGATCGCCCTTATACGTGGCATTAAGAAAGGATGCAATACTTTCCAGAGTCTCGGTTTTATTGAATTTCATGTATGTGGTATTTTATTATTGATATTTAAATTCGATTATTTATTATATGTTATTATAAATTGAGTGCATCGTGATTGATACGGCATGGAGCCAAGGGCCTGGGGCAAGGAGTCCCTTTTGATACATAAGGAAGTGCTTAATTTCGCCCCATCGGCCCATGAACGCTTCACCCTCTGACCCGCTCAAGTAATTTTAGTCTTTTATTTTAAACACAAGGAATCAGCATCTTTGATCCACCACATTCACACTTGATCCCAGCTCTAAACCTCTCAATAACTATTTGCTCCTTATTCCCTCACTGTTCGACTTTTTAGACTTTGTATTCCTGAGTCTCTCTGTATAAACAAATCAACAGATCAACAAATCAACAAATCAAAAAATCCAGCTTACTCAACCTCAACCTTATCCCTTTCCTGTATCTTTATTTCCTGTCTTTAAAAACGTTCCCTCATGGAATTCCGAAAATGCCTGCTTCAGTTCAACCTCATTATTCATCACGATCGGACCGCCCCATGCAATGGGTTCATTAAAGGGGCTACCCGATATGATCAGGAAATGCACGGGCAGGTCACCTGAATACACGACCACTTCATTGCCATCATCAAACAAGATGGCATTCTTCTCATCAACTGTTTCACCCTCTTCAAAATGGGCTGTGCCCTGATATATATAGGCAAATACATTCCGGCCTGATGGTACTGCATAACGAAATATCTCATTTGCAGGCAGGTTAACATCCAGGTATTCCGGTTCACCTGCTACGGCATCAGCCGGTCCTTCTGCGGGACCAACCTTACCACAGATGACCTTTACCA
>Ga0209536_100011378_pt1 | contig 13042 bp, 14 predicted proteins | sample DeeMarSeWOR28_12_FD_187461 | JGI IMG/M metagenome (GOLD analysis project Ga0209536, IMG submission 187461) | Marine sediment microbial communities from White Oak River estuary, North Carolina - WOR-2-8_12 (SPAdes) (version 2) | ecosystem: Environmental > Aquatic > Marine > Intertidal zone >...
GTTCCAAAGAGCACGTCGGCTCGGCCGTCGCCGAAGATGTGTGGAACACCCATATCGTCACGCCCGATGCGGGCGGCGCGCGTTCCGTCCGTTACCTCTTGCACCGAGTCGAATGCCGTCTCGCCGAGTAGCGGCTCATCCTTGAAGTAGCCCGGAACCAGGTCGCCATCGCTCAGTTGTCCGGGCGTCGGGTAATCATCGCTGAAGACCAGATTCTCGTACATCGCGAGCTGGTTGATCGAGTTCGCGTCGTCCCGAATGTTGCCGTTGTTCGCGTCGGCCGATCCAGGCGGCAGCACGTTCAAGAACACGCCGTGGTCCGCGAATGGGTCGACCTCCGGCTCAGGGCCGACGGCCGAGCTCTCTTCCCCCGTGCAGCCGATCGACGAGAGAAGGGTACCAAGAAGCAGGACCAAGAAGCGAAGCGAGCGTTTCATCGCCGGGAGTCTATCGGAAGTTCGGTGCAGAGAGTACCCTGCGTTCGTCTACAGGCAATGTAAGCTACACTCCCGCAACTCGATGGAGATCCTTTCCAGCCGTTTCATGCTCCACCCGCGCGACTTCGACCGCAGCATGGTCTTCTACCGTGACATTCTCGGGCTGCACCCCATGCGGGAGTTTGGCGAGGGTGAGAGCCGTGGCGTCGTCTTCTTCCTAGGCGGCGGCTACCTCGAGCTCACCAATCGCCAACTCGAGCCGCCGGCTTCTTCGACCGAGCTCTGGCTGCAGGTGCGGGACGTGCGCCAAGCGGAGCGCGAGCTTCGCGTCGCGGGGGTTTCGATCATCGAAACTTCGGTCGAAAAGCCCTGGGGCTTGCTCGAGCTTCGAGCTTCCGACCCCGACGGTTTGGTTCTCATCCTGGTCGAAGTCCCCCCTGACCATCCGCTGCGGCGCGACCATCGCAAGGCTGTGTCGTCTACGAGCGGAATGCGACACGGCGATCGCTGGCGCACCGACCGCTAGCCACTCGCGACTGGTGCTTGAAATGCGGTGAGGATTTCGTTGCGCCGCAAGAACCAGGGCTTGAAGGGCGCGTCATAGCGTGCCCAAATTGGTTCGCCGCTCGCTGCGTAGCCTGCGGTCTGCAATGCATCGAGCAGAAGGTCGAGATGCTTCTGGTAGTTTCGCTTCGACCAGGTGCCCGAATAGCGCACCGCTGCAAAGCTACGCGCAGGAATCTCGCGGATGGTGATCCGCGAATCATTGGGCTCGGGGAGCTCTGCCAGCGAGTATTCAGACGGCATCATGAATTGGATCACGTACTGCTCTCCGGCCTTCTCCTGCGTGACCGGGGCAGTCATGGCTATCTTCACGCCCTTTGCCTTCTCCTGGGTCACTGGCGCGGTCATCGCAATTCTTCTTCTGCCACGATTGTCGCCAAAGATGTATTTGGCCAAGATGCGAAAACCCTGGTTCCCGGCGCTTTCGAGGTCTCCATCGACCTTGGTTTCGGCCACCAAGTAGGGCTCATATTGGCGAATCTCGATGTCGCCGATCATCTCGATCACGCGATAGGTTGGGTTGTCGTATGCCACAGTGCCACTTCCGACCATCGCGATTCCCAGTGCAGCCGCGAGGATCGGGATACCGACTACGATGACTAGCGACCTCATGTCAAATCTGACTATAGCTTCGGATGAACGCGCTGCGGACGTCGAATGCCAAATCGAGCGACTCGAGCAGCCCATGAAGAGCCGCGAGGTAGAGCCCGAAGGCGGCGAAGTTGCGGTGAAGGCCCGCTGCCCGTGTCTCGGTGTGCGTCGACAGCTCGCTGAGCGTCGATTGTAGCTGCGATGAGCTGAATCGAACGGCCCGCTGATTCCCCTCCCCCAGATGCCGGAGCAGCAGTCCCCCGGCTGGCCCCAAACCGAGCTCACCCAGGCCGCGTTCGAAACGCGCCTCGTCCTCTAGAAAGAATCCTGCATAGACATCCCTCAGCGGGCTCAGAAACCGCCGGTCCCACTTCACATATAGGGGACGCGGATTCCAAACCGCATCGCCGTTCGCGTCGATCCCGAGTCGAGATGGCCAGACGTCGATGAGCGCCGTGTTACCTCTCAGCAGTTGCGTGAAGTAGAGCTCTAGCGCGATCTGACCCAGCCATCGACGCTGGGACCGCTTCAGGTCCTCAGATGGTAGGAGCCGTTGCTCCGCTCGACCCGCGTCGACCAGAATCGGGATGCAACAATCGCGCAGCAGGGCCTGCGTTCTTCCGAGAACGGAGAGGTGACGTTTCGTATGGATAACGTTGGATAAGAGCTCCAGGGCCTGAGCTGCCAACTGTTTCCTCGAAAATAAATCGAAGCTTGCGGGCATCAGGCCCAGGACGGTGCTCCATTCGATTCTCGAGCGGAAGGGAGCACTCGTCAGGTTGAAAAGAGATGTCTCGTATGCAGCCATGGCAGACACCTCGATCTACGGTCGCCGTTCGACGGTCACGGGAGGACCATAGTTCGATTCCTGAGCTGAGAAGGAGCTCACGGGGTCTTCGTTCGCGCGGCGACGGATCGCGATGTAGGCGCCGGCCATGGAAAGAAACGAGACCATCGCCCCCGCGACCAAGAGATCGAGGTCAGTCATGACGACCTCCCGACAGCAAGAGCCCGCCCGCCGAGAGAATCGAGGGAACCCACAGACCCACGAAGAGCCCTCGCTCACGGTCGCCCGAAAACCAGAGCCAGATCGAGAGGCAAAAGGAGAGCCCGGCAGCGGCCAAGAACAAGATTTTGGGAGCGCCGAGGACCGAGAGGAAGCCGCGAGGCCTCACTGTCGATACGTTGCTGCTAGATACCTGGGTCATAACTTACCTCCGACTCGGTGTCTAGGTTACGTCCAGGTATTGTCAAGACATACAAGACAATAGTTAGACAGATGGGGCGTGGAGCATGCTTTTCGCAGTGCTACGGGTGTGACCAGCGACGGGATTTCGTGGCCAGCGTCTGGACCCCGACCGGTCTTGGCAGTCGGAGCCCTGGGCCCGATGAGAGCAAGGTGGGTCACATGATTCAGCTCGATGGTACCTCGTTGGTCCAGGGAGCGAGCCGGGGCATCGGTTTGGAGCTCGTGCGTCAGTTGCTGGGGACGCGACCGTTTGAACGCGTGATCGCGACCTGTCGGCAGCCCTCACAGGCCACCGAGCTTCAGGCCCTGGCGTCGACGCAACCCGAACGGCTTCTGATCGTCGAGCTCGACGTCCAGAACGAGGAAACGATTGAAAGTGCGGCAAAGGCCGTGGCGAGCGAAACGAACGAGCTGGGGCTCATCCTCAACGTAGCAGGCGTGCTCCATGGGCCGGACTTCGGCCCGGAGAAGAGGTTGTCGCAGATTCAACCCGACGCCCTTCGCAAGGTGTTTGAGGTCAACGCCTTTGGTCCCCTTCTCGTCGCCAAGCACTTCCACGGCCTTCTTAGACACGACAGGCGCTCCGTGTTCGCAAGCCTTTCGGCACGGGTCGGGAGCATTTCGGACAACCGTTTAGGTGGATGGTACGCGTATCGCGCGTCGAAAGCGGCCCAGAACATGATCACGAAGAATCTGTCGATCGAGCTCGCAAGAATCGCCCCAAAGTCGATCGTCGTTGGGCTCCACCCGGGCACCGTCGATACCGACCTGTCAAAGCCATTCCAACGCACCGTTCCGGAGCATCAGCTTCTCTCCAAGAGCACCGCGGCTCACGCACTGCTGGAGGTGATCTCGGGACTCGACCGCGAAGACAGTGGGAAGGTCTTCGACTACCGTGGTTGCGAGATCGCGCCCTAAATTCTAACGCTTTTTCCAGAGGTAGTGCGCCACGAACCACTCGTCCCCGCCCCGATAGGCGAAGAGCTCAGAGCACGCGATGAAGAAGAGCCTCCAACGGCGGAACCATCGTGACGCGTCTGCCCCGTAACCATCCGAAAGAATCTGCAGCGCGGCCTTTCGATTTTGATCGAGCCGCGCCAGCCAGGCGTCGCAGGTTCTTTGGTAATGACTCCCCCCAATTCGCCATTGCTCCCGCAAGATGAGATCATCCTGGTAGCGCCGGAACATCCCTTCGGAGGGCATCATCCCCCCGGTGAAGAAGTTCTTGGCCATCCAATCGCTGGGGTCTTGGTGCTCGTAGGTGTACGCGTGGGAGCGATGGCAGAAGATGTGCGCAAAAGCCATTCCGCCGGGCGCGAGCCAGCGTGCGATGCGCTCGAAGAGAACCCGATGGTTGCGCACGTGCTCCATCATCTCGATCGAAATCAGACGGTCGAACCGTTCGCCGGGTTCGAAGTCATTGATGTCGGCGGTTTGAACGCGCACGTTCGTCAACGCGGTAGCAGCAGCACGCGCTTCGATGAACGCACGCTGAAGCCGGGAGTTCGACACGGCGAGGATTTGGGCGTTCGGGAACCGCTCGGCAGCCCATAGCGAGAATGACCCCCAGCCGCAGCCGAGGTCGAGGATCCGCATGCCGTCGTGGATCCCGGCGCGCATGGCGGTGAGCTCCAACATCTCCTCCTCCGCTTCGGCCAGGTCGTGCGTGTGGCTGTCCCAATAGCAGCAGCTGTACTTCAGCCTGGGGCCCAGCACGAGCTCGAAGAAGGGCGCCGGCACCTCGTAGTGCTGCTCGTTCGCCGCATTCACGGCAATCGCAACAGGGCCGCGAGCGAGGCCCTCCATGAGCTCGGACTGCTCTCGTGTTCGAGCTTCAGGAGAGCCATTCACGCTCTCCCGAAGGCGTCGCTCGAGCAGATGACGTGTGCCCAATCGGAGGATCCAATCTGGAAAAACACCAGCTTCGGCCATGCGCAATGCGAGCCCCACCGTGGAGCGGCCCTCACGCGTCGAGATGCTGGTGGACGATTCCGCCATGGCGTCGACACAGAATGCTAGGGCGCTCGCTCCGCTCAGCAAGTCCGGGCTTGGCGATTGAGCCGGAGACTCTAGACTCAGGGTGATGGGGTCTTCGGTGCGAACCATTGCCATCACGGGTGCAACCGGTTTCGTCGGCCGCCACGTGGTGAAGCGCTTGCTCGAGGAGCCTCACCTCACGCTCCGTTGTCTCGTGCGTCCCGAGAGCGACACCGACGAGCTTGCGGCCCTGGGCGAGCGGGTACGCTGCGTTCGAGGTGATGTCTGCGAACCCGGTTCCCTTACTCCGCTCGTCGAGGGCGCTTGGGGTGCGATCAATCTCGCTGGATACCGGGACTTCTGGAGCCCGAGTCCCGAGCTCTACGAATCGCTCAACACGCGTGGGGCCGAAAATGTATTTCGCGCTGCGCTGAACGCGAACCTTCAGAAGGTCGTCCAGGTCAGTACGCCGCTGGCCTTTGGCGTTCCGAAGCAGATTCCGTTCGACGAGGAGACCGTTCCAGGGCCTCACCCGTCTCGCTATGCCCGGAGCAAGTACCTCGCCGATCAGATCGGCTGGCGAATGCATGCCGAGCAGGGTCTGCCCCTGACCGTCGTTCACTTGGCTGCCGTCATCGGCGCAGGGGACCCTCGGCCGACCATGGAGGTTCGCCGCGCCGTGGAGAGACGCCTGCCCGCCTTGGTCGGGGCGGACACGACGTATACGTACGTCCATGTCGCAGACGCTGCAGAAGCAATCGTGCGCGCGCTTCTCAGGCCCAGCAGCACGGGCCGGAGCTACCTGATCGGTACCGAGCGTGCATCGACCCGGGACTACTTCTCCCTCATCGGCAACCTCGCCGGCGTACCGGTTCCCAAGCTCGATCTCCCCGAAGGGCCGCTTCTCGCCATCGCCCGCATACTGGAGCACTGGGCCCGCTGGACGGGCACCCGTCCAGCCGTTCCCGTCGACATCCTCAAGACCACGGCCGCTGGCTCGCTGGTGTTCGATGGAAGCCGCGCGCAGCGCGAGCTCGGGATGCGCTACAAACCGCTTCGCGAGGCTCTTGCCGAAGCGGTCGATGAGATCCGCGCAGAGTCTGCGCTGTCCGGAGCTTAGGCGCCATCGGTGAGCGCGATCTTCGGACGCGTCGACCCGAGCACGGAGAGCTCAATCCCGTCCGTTTCGGCGTGGGCTGCAAAATCTTGGATGACCTCGCGCACGTCATGGTCGAGAATTCGCGTACCGGACATGTCGATGGTCAGTGCGCAGTCTTTCGGGATTTCCCTCAAGATTCGCTTGAGAGACGCCTTGTTGAGGAAGGTCATGTGCTCGGTGAGACGAATCGTAAAGCAACCGGGACTGGTCTCCTCACGGTAGAAATTGAGCTGATAGTTGAAGATCAGGATCTCGAAAAAGGCGACGGCCATGCCGAGCATGATCCCCCTGAGCAGGTCTGTGAAGACCAGGCCTACGATCGTCACGGCGAAGGGCACGAACTGCCAGAAGCCCTCGGTCCACATCTGCTTGATGAGCGAGACGCGAGTAAGCCGGTACCCGATCAGCAAAAGGATGGCCGCAAGGCTCGCCAGGGGGATTTGGTTGAGGAGGTCTGGAATCGCAGCGACGCAGGCTAGGAGTAGAATGCCGTGAATGAACGAAGCGCGGCGTGTCTTGCCGCCCGCGTCGATGTTCGCAGTGCTTCGGACGATGACCTGTGTCACCGGGATGCCACCGAAGAGCCCTGACACGATGTTACCAAGTCCTTGTGCCTTGAGCTCCTGGTTGGTCGGTGTCACCCGCTTTTCAGGGTCGAGATTGTCCGTCGCCTCGACCGATAGAAGCGTCTCGATGCTCGCGATGAGCGCGAGAGTGAGCCCGATGATGTAGACCTCCGGGTTCGTGATCTGAGAGAAATCGGGGCGAATGAAGTGGGAAAGAAACTCCCCCACCGAAGAGGACACCGGGACGCTGACGAGGTGCTCGCCAGAAATCGCAAGCCGAGGGCTGAGCGCGCCCAAGATCCGGTTGAGCGCGATGCCGAAGAGGACCACCAGCAAAGGCGCTGGGAGGGCACGGGCGATCCGGTGCTTCTTGAACGCGGGACGCTGCCACAGTAGCAGGACCGTGAGGGAGACGGCGGTGACGATCATCGCCCCAGGGCTGAACGCCCGGAGCGCGTATCCGATTTCGCTGAACGTGTTGTGGCCGTCGCGTTGAAAGAACTCGAGCTCACCCTCCCAGGACTGGTCGTATCCGAGCGCATGAGGGATCTGCTTGAGGATCAGAATGATACCGATGCCGGCAAGCATTCCCTTGATCACGCTCGATGGGAAGTAGTGGGCGATGACACCAGCCTTGAGAAACGCAACCACCAGCTGCGCCACCCCGCAGATGATGACCGCCAATAAATAGGCCTCGAGCCCCAGGGTCTCGATTCCCGCCGCCACCATGACGGCGAGCCCGGCAGCAGGTCCACTCACGCCATGACGGGAACCGCTGAACAGCGTAACGACGATCCCGCCGGCAATTCCCGCGACCAGCCCGCTGAACAGAGGCGCGCCGGAGGCGAGCGCAATGCCCAGGCACAGCGGCAGCGCCACGAGAAAGACGACGATGCCCGCTCGCAAGTCGTCCCCGAGGTATTGCCGCTCGAACATACCGTAGTATGAGGCGCGAACGGCGTGGCGCTAGAGTCGGAGCCTCACTTTGATGGTCGTGGCACCCCCTCTGTACCAAAACACCGCCGCCTGGTACTTTGGGGGACCGAAGCGCTCTGGGGGGACGTTGTTCGAGACGCCCCACCATTCTTTCGGCCGGCCCACCATGCTGGTCTCGAGCTCTCCATCCTTGTTTTCGTCGTGCATGACGGAGACCGCATATTTTCCGGGCTTCACACCCCTGAACACGCAGCTTGCTTCGCCCTTCTGCGATTTGACGAACATCGTGGCGTCGGCCTTGGCGGGCTTGCTGGGAAAGCCGTCTTCTGTGGAATAGAGCGAGCAGCCGATCTGACCTTTGTCGTTCTGGATGTTGGAAACGTCGATGGTCAAAGCTAGCGGGAAGCTTGCGTTTTCGGCGTCGGCTCCGGCGTGCGCGGGCACCACGAGTGCCGCGACGGTGAGAATAAACGTGCTACTCGTGTTGCGTCTGGTCATTGTCGATTCCTAAGTCTGATGGACATGCGTCCTTGTGTACACGAAAATCGCTCTACTACTCCCAGAGGTGTTCCCCTATTGCGGCGCGAAGGGCAGTTTGGCGAGCTCTCAGCCGGGCGGCCGCGTCGATGAGCGCCGGTCTCGATCTGTTAACGTCCACCTCCGCATCGATGACCTCGGCGGCGTCGAAGATCCCGGCCTCGAAGCCTCGGCGCTTTGCGGCGGATTGGACTCCTCGATCGCGCGGCGTACGAGCTGCAAAACCCGGGGGTCAAAGCCGAGCGATAGGTGACTCGCCTCCACCTCGATGTGCTCGCAGTGCGCGTTGTACCGGTCGATACAGGCTTCCCACTTCACCACGGCATCACGGCGACTGTAGATCGCGGTGAGAGGCACCGAGATCGGAATACGATTTCGGTCCTCGACGGCGCGCTCGATCTCGTCGAGGTCCTCCCCCAGCACCCGTTCGTAGAAGGCCGCAGCCCTGGTGTATTTCGGTCCTCCGATGACGGGCGAGCCCAAGGTGACTACGCTTCTGACGAGCTCTGGGCGCTCGCGCGCGACCTCGCGGGCGAGCACGCCGCCGAGGCTCCAGCCTACGAGCGCCACCGGTTCCCGATAGCGTTCGAACAGCGCTTCGGTCCTCGAAACGACTTTGGGGATCAGCATGGGAACGCGGCCGCGATTGATTCCCAATCGCCATCGGTGAACCTGGTAGCCGGCGTTCCGGAGGTAGCGTCGAATGACGAATGTGGAGAGGTCGCCGGCGCTGAAGCCAGGAAACACCGCAACCGGCGTAGACATTGGACATCTCTAGAGGTCGGCCCGTCCATTGGCAAGTAGTGGCCTCGAAGCCGTCCCACCTTGCCCAACTGAGGTTCGACAAAGGACCTCCCCTGCTGCTATTCGCTGGTGCATCATGGGTCTCCAACGCGCAGCCGTCGCATCGTCCGTGATCTCTGGCGCGGTGATCCTGGCCGGCGTGATTGCCTGGGCCAGCAGCCCGGGAGGCGCCGAGATCGGCGGCATGCCCGTCATGGTCCTGTGCGCGGCCATCGCCTTCGTCGTGCAGTGGTTTGCGTTCCTGCCTGCCTATTGGAAACAGACCGAACGGTTCTATGACCTCGTCGGGAGCTTGACCTACGTTCTGGTCACCAGCGTTGCGCTCTTGGCCTCTCGACCGACCGATGCTCGCTCCGCCATCCTCGGCCTTCTGGTTTTCATCTGGGCGTCACGCCTCGGCAGCTTTCTATTTCGACGAGTGCGAAGCGCAGGATCCGATCCCCGCTTCGATGACATCAAGCCTAGCGCCTCGCGTTTTCTCGTGGCCTGGACGCTTCAAGGGCTCTGGGTGTTCCTGACCCTCTGTGCTGCGCTTGCTGCGATCACGACGACGTCGCCCTCGGCGCTTGGGTTGCTCGACGCTTCGGGCATCCTGGTATGGGCGATCGGTTTTGCGATCGAGGTTGTCGCCGATCGGCAAAAGAGCCAATCGCGCATGGCGAATCCAGGAGAGTTCGTTCACACTGGCCTCTGGGCCTGGTCTCGACATCCCAACTATTTCGGGGAGATCGTGCTCTGGTTGGGCGTGGCGCTGATCGCGGCGTCGACTCTCCATGGCTGGCAGTGGATCACGATGATCTCACCGGTCTTCGTGGTCTTTCTTCTCACGCGCGTCAGTGGAATCCCGCTTCTCGAAAAGCGCGCGGATGAGCGATGGGGCGACTACGAAAGCTACCGCACCTACAAAGCCAGGACGCCGATCTTGGTCCCGCGTCCACCTCGACGATGAGCGCGCGCGACCAGATCTGGCCGGACGCGGACTCGGGCCCTAGGATCTGGGACCAGGATGGCTGAGCCCGCTTTCCCGAGTCGCTACAGGAATCGACGAGAAGCCAGGCTGCGCTTTGGAGACGATGCAGATCGGTACGCCCGCTTCTATCTCTTAGGTGATCCCGTGGCCGACGACCTAGTCGCATGGATGGAGCGAAGCGGCGAAGCGGCCAAGGCGCAGGTCGAGCGCGCCCTTCAAGGGGGCATCGCAGAGGCTCGCGGTCCGGCTCCCGAGCTTGAACGTTTCTTCGCGCGTGCCGCGTCCCTGCCGCCTTGGGTCGACTTCGAACAGCTGCGAACCGGTGCGCTCGCTTACCAGCGCTTCGGCATCCTAGGCATGTTCGTACTGAGCGCATGGTCCCTGATCAACGGCTATCATTCGAGCGCCGCCGTCAAGCCGCTCGCCTTCACTGGGCAGCTCCACCGCAACACCCAACGACGCCTCGCCGAAACCGCGCGATTCGTAAGTGAGGCGTCGCAGGTCGACGGCCTTCGAGCTGGACGCCCTGGGCACGAGATCTCGCTGCGGGTCAGTGTGATTCACGCGCACGTGCGTGGCGCCTGCCTGCGCTCGGGCCAGTGGCGCACCGAGGCTTGGGGACTTCCAATCAACCAAGCCGACATGTTCGGAACCCTTCTGGAGTTTTCGCTTCTGATGATGGATGGCGCTCAGCGTCTCGGCTTCGTGCTCACCCCGGAAGAACGTGAAGCGATTCTCGCCATGTGGCGGTACTGCGGCCACTTGAGTGGCGTCGACCCCTGGCTCCTCGATGCGCTCGGGAGCGAAACCAAGACGCGACGCCTCGCCGATCTGCTGCGGCTGGTTCAGCCCGGCCCCGACCGGGATTCATTGACTCTGACCGAGCAACTCCTGAAAGTGCCGGGGCAAAACGCCAAAGGCAAAGGCCCCCCGGTGCTCGCCCTCGCAGTAAGCCGCATTCACAACGGGCTTGCGCGAGCCTTCAACGGCCCTGAGATCGCAAACGACCTTCGGATTCCCGACAATCTCTGGCAGTACTCCATCTACCCCATTCGCGTCCTCGTCACGCCGTTCGAATGGCTTCGCTGTCGCGTGCCCGGCGCGAACCGGCTGGCCTCAGAAGTAGGGAACCGAGCCGTCCGTGGAGATCTGGCTCGAATCCTACGGGGCGAAGAGCCGTCGTTCAGCATTTCATAATCGTTGCCGCGTGCTCGTCCATGTTCTTGTCCAGGCCAAGCCCGGCGGCTCGTACGCCGTTCCACGCCCGGCTGGCGCCGGCATGACGAGGTCTTGACCTCTGCCCTTCTCGCCCCGTCGTAGCGAGAAGCACTCACAAGCTAGTCGCGGCGCAGGCGACCTGGGTGGTCGTTTCCCAGCGAATCCGCTCGATCTCGGCGAGGGCGACCGCCTCGATGTATTGCATACGGGCCATGGCGGCCTGCTGCTCGCGAAGATTCACGAAGATTAGATTGCTCGAGCCGACCTCGAACCGACGGCGCTCTCCTTCGGCAAGCTCGGCAGCCGTGTCGACCACCTCGTCTGTTAGCTCGGCTCGACGCTGGGCGGCCTCGACCGCCGACGCCGCGTCCAGGGTTCTGGCGCGAAGCTGGTCAGACACGAAGCGCAAGCGCGCCTCTTTTTCGGCTACCTCCGCCCGCGCGGCGCCGGCACTGCCGCGGTCCTTGCGCAATAGCAAGGGCATCGACAGCTTCACGCCAGCCTCGAACACGTTGCCCGGAAGCGTGAAGTCGAGATCCGTCTCGGTGAGGTCCCCGAGGTCGCGGGAGTACGCGAAGCTCGCGCGAATCTCCGGAGCGACCTGATTGCGGGTGAGCTTCTGATCGACCTCCGCCGCTTCGAGCTCCGCACGTGCCTTTTCGAGCTCGGGGTGGCAGGCCAAGACGTCCTCGATCGCGCGTTCTACCAAGAGCCGTTCGATGGGCGCGACCGCCACTCGCTCGGGGACTCGCTGAGCGTTCGCGACGACCGGGAGCCCCTGAGAGTCGCGCAAGAACAGCGACAGCTCGAAGGTAGCTTTCTCGAAAGCTCGCTCAGCGGCGACCAGAAAGGCCTTTCGCTCGAGCAGGATTCGCTCGTTGTCGACGACGTCGAAAGACGGGATCGAACCGGCTGCGAGGCGTCGCCGGAGCTGTGCGTCACGTTGCTCGGCCAGGTCGAGCAAGGCCCTCGCGACTTCCCGGTTTTGCCCCGTGCCGACCCAGTTCCAATAGGTCTGCGCCGCGGCGAGCTCAAGGTTGAGCCTGGCCGCCGATAGGTTCTGGCCGGCGGCTTCTTCTAGCTGGATGGCGCGGGCGCGCTCGGCGCGCTCTGGGTCGATCAGACCACCGCGCCAGATGGGCACCTCGATCCCCGCGCGAACCTCGCCACCCGAGAGTGTCTGATCATCGCGATAGGTCGGCCAACGCTCGTTGACGCCAAGACCAACGCGGTAGCCCACGAAGATTTCGGAACCCCAAAGCGTCGTGGGCTGACGAAGCTCTACGTTGGCCTGGCGCAAGTCGTAGTACGCTCCGGTGAGGATCTTTCCGTCGCCCTCGAGTCGCGGATCAAACGCACCGCGCGCCGCCGTCGCCTTGGACTCCGCCTTGCGGAGCTGCGCAACCGCCTGGCGGATCCGGGGATCGTGCGCGTTCACCGATTGCAAAACTTCGTCGAAATGCAGCGGGCGCCCTCGCTCTTCGCTCGCCAGCGCAAGTACGGGTGCAAGCGAGCTCAGGACGAAAACGCTCAACCGCGTGGCAAGGCTCATGGATCCTCCTTGCCGCTCGTCGCCATGGGCGGTGGGTCGGTAGTTGGCGGGAAGCCGTTGAACTGGCGCCAGACCTCGAAGCCGAGCGAAACCCGGTTGAGCAAGACCCAACCTTTGGCGAGCACGCCCTGGCGCAGATAGCTGGCAGCGGGCCAGGGGCTGTCTTCGAGGTCGGGAACGACGACGATGCGGAAATCCCCGCGCCCATCGTCGGTGGCATCGACAAAGGCCACCCGCCCGCCAAAGGTCCCGACCGCGACGGACGGCCAACCGGAAAACTGCACCGCCGGCCAGCCTTCGAACTGCAGCCGCACGGGGCTTCCCTGTTTGATGAGGGCGGCATCGTTGCCATCGACGTAGAGCTCGACCGCACGATCCTCGGTCTGGGGCACGAGCAAGGCGAGCACCTCTCCTTGCTTGACCTGCTCTCCACCTAGGCGACCGACGACACGAAGGATCGTCCCATCGATCGGCGCTTTGAT
>Ga0209536_100011379_pt1 | contig 13042 bp, 10 predicted proteins | sample DeeMarSeWOR28_12_FD_187461 | JGI IMG/M metagenome (GOLD analysis project Ga0209536, IMG submission 187461) | Marine sediment microbial communities from White Oak River estuary, North Carolina - WOR-2-8_12 (SPAdes) (version 2) | ecosystem: Environmental > Aquatic > Marine > Intertidal zone >...
TTTTCTTTGCCAAGTCCCTGATACCTCTTCCCTTATCCCTTGCTTATTCCTTGAATACCGGCTCGTATTCCTTTATCTTCTTTTCCAGCTCAGCAATTTTTCTGTGGAGTCGCATCTGTTCGAAAACGGCTATGATGCCGGTGCAAATAACCCCGAAGAGAATTGACACAATAATAACTATTGCCAGGGACATTTGAACACTCTTGATGATAAAGCTGACATTCACAACGCTCGCGTTCTGCAGAACGAAAGAAGTAATGAATACCGCGAAAATCAAAGCTAGAATCGCGCTTCTCAACCATTCCTTCAGCATAATTTTACCCTCCTTTTTGGGATATTATATATTCAATGGGTTCTTCAGTCTACTCAAAAAGGGTCTTCTGGTTTTCGACCTTGGGCTTTCTTCCAATGTGTTCGAAAGCCGCGGCGGTGGCGACCCTTCCCCGCGGAGTCCTGTCGAGATATCCTATCTGCATCAGATAGGGCTCGTAAACGTCCTCAATGGTTTGATCTTCTTCGGCTATTGCAGCTGACAGGGTTTCGATCCCCACCGGACCGCCGCCGAACTTGTCGATTATGGTTGTAAGAATTTTTCTGTCCAGTTTGTCGAGGCCGAGAGCGTCAATTTCCAAATTATCCATGGCAGCTCGTGCGACGTCTTCCGTAATATGTCCTTGAGCCTTTACCTGCGCGAAATCTCTTACTCTTTTCAGAAGTCTGTTCGCCACCCTTGGCGTCCCTCTTGAGCGCCTCGCGATCTCCTCCGCTCCCTTTGGGTCGCAGTTTATCTTGATGATGCCGGCGCTGTTCATGACAATTTTCTTGAGGTCTGACGTGGAGTAGAAATCAAACCTGCTTATCATGCCGAACCTGTCGCGGAGCGGTGATGAGAGCTGGCCCGCGCGTGTTGTAGCTCCGATGAGCGTGAATTTCGGGAGATCGAGCCTGATTGATCTTGCCGACGGGCCCTTACCGATCACGATGTCCAGACCGAATTCTTCCATGGCCGGGTACATCACCTCTTCAACCACGCGATTCAGCCTGTGTATCTCGTCAATAAAAAGCAAGTCGTTCGGCTTGAGGTTCGTGAGTATGGCTGCGAGATCACCGGCTCTTTCGATTGCGGGCCCAGAAGTTACCCGTATGCCCACGCCCATCTCGTTGGCGATTATGTTGGCGAGGGTTGTTTTTCCGAGACCGGGCGGGCCGTAGAGAAGGATATGCTCCAGCACCTCGCCGCGTGACCTTGCGGCGTTCATGTGAATAAGCAAATTTTCCTTGAGCTTGTTCTGGCCAATGAAATTGGCAAGACTCATCGGCCTGAGTCCGCTGAACTCCTGGTCTTCCTGTTTTCTTTCGAAAGTAATTATTCTGTCGTTATCATTCACTTTAGCTCATCCCTGAGAAGAAGGCAGGGGCTTGGTGTTCGAGCTTTCGTAGATCCGCTTGTATTCATTATAACTCTTCATGACCTTTTTTACATACCTTCTTGTTTCTTTGAACGGGATGCTCTCAACGAATTCGTCAATATCGAGATACTGTCCATTCTCCCGTTTCCACCTGCTCAACCACGCCTTTACCCTCATCGGGCCTCCGTTGTATCCCGCCAGTGCCAGGTATGGATTTCCGTTAAATCTCTTGATGAGCTGGGACAAATAGTAGCATCCCATTTTTATGTTTGTCTCCGGCTCAAAAAGTCTGTAAAGGTAATATGGCCTTATCCCGATGAACCTCGCGATCCCCCTTGCCGTGGAAGGGATTATCTGCATGAGACCGTGCGCTCTTGCCCAAGATACCGTTTTCGGGTTAAACCTGCTTTCTTCCCTTATGACGGCAAGAACAAGGTATGGATCCAGATTGTATTCCACGGAATACTTTAAAACGTAACTCCAGAAGCCCCGCGGATACGCCAACTGCCACATTCTGTAATCCACCTGTGACATTTCTCCGTCATTTATGGCATCCAGGTATCGACCTTCAGCAAACCTAAGAGCGGTTCTGTAATCTCCTTTTCTCTGAACGGCAAGATAGTATAGAAGATCAGCGTTCAGTTTGTTGTCCTCTGAGGATTTTGCCCTGAGATGGGCCGCTTCATTTCGCGCATGATCATAGAAACCCAGAGACATGAGGATGCGGTATTTGGTGGGATCGGCTTCTTCAAAGTTTTTGACAGTTTTGATTTCCTCATATTCTATTTCGTCTTCCCTTACCCCCATCCATTTGAGCTTCTCCCTGGCTTGATAACTGTGGTAGGTATGATCGAATTCATTCACTACTTTCATGAACGAATCCTTGGCCTCGTTCCTTTTGTCTGTCTTTAGGGCGGACATTCCGCGCCAGAAAATGCAATGTGCTGAGAGTTCATCCGGAGGGAATTCATCGGAAGCTTTCGAGAAAGTTTTAAAGGCCTTTTCGTAATCCCCCATCGCGTAATGGATTTTCCCGGCCCTCCAAACGGCATCTGTCGCCCAGTAGCTTTCAGGATATTTATCGAGGAATGATTCGTATTCCTGTATAGCCTTGGATTTAAATCCGTTAATGTCGTAGTAGTAGCCGATATAGAAGGCGGCATCGTCGCAGAATTCGCTTTCAGGATGTTTCCAAAGAACCTTTCTCAGCGAAGTGAGCGTGTTCCTGAGGTTCCCCCATCTCCCGTAGATGAAACTCAAGTAAAACTGGGCTTCGTCGGCTCCGCGCGATCCGGCTTTAATTACTTTTTTAAGATGATAGAAAGAATTGCTGTACCTTCTGCGTTTATATTCAGATACTCCCAATCTCAATCTTGCCTGCGCCCTCAGCTCCCAGTCTGAATAGTACTTGAGAAATCTGTAGAGCTCCGCTGATGCTGAAGGGTAGTCACCGGCGTTGTAGAAGGACATGGCCCTGTCGAAGAATGTCTGCGCCGTCGCGGCGGGAAAGGGAATGCCGTGTTTTCTTTGAAGATAATGCATCTTGTCCATTGCCAGCTTTCTGTAAGGGCCTTTCATGTGATAGAAGGCGAGATTGAAATACGTGTTTGCTGCGTCGTTGTATCTGCCCAGGGCTTCCAGGGACTTTCCCTTTCTGTATTTTGCTTCTTCGACAAGCTCTCCCTGCTCCGGGGAATAAATTATGAGGTCGAACATCTCGATGGCGGATTCGTCGTCCCCCTTCTCGGCTTTCTGGCAAGCCAGGAAGAACATGCTTTTAGGCGCCAGGGCGCTGTCCGGATGTTCAAGGATCAGTTTTTCGTATTCGGTCTCCGCAAGGTCCTTTTTCCCGGTTTTGTAATGGGTTCTTGCTAGAGAAAAAACCGCGTAGTCTTGAAGAGGGAAGGAAGATCCGTTTGCGGCCTTTTCAAAATATTCCAGGGCTTTTTCATTATCATCTTTTTTCACAAAACAATGGCCCTTTAGAAAGTAAGCCATTCCGGCTCCGTCCTCAAGGCCGAGGGTATCTATCTCGTTGATCTTTGAGATGGACTCGTCGATTTTACCGGACCTGAAAAGTGTTATCGCCTGTGACAGAAGATCTGTGTAGGGGTTGGTAAACGATTCGCCGGCGCTTGAAACAAGAACAACCGCGGTGGTTACGGTGACAACGAGAACCCTAATTGCTCTTTGCAGGATTTTCAGCATTGTGGTCAATTTTATCATATTATCAACGGGGAGTCAGTTTTGCGTACTTGAGCATGAGGTTCTTTTCGCCGACAGAAACAAAGTTGATTGTGATGATTGCATCGCCTCCCGCTCCCTCAATTCCCATTACTTCTCCTGGTCCCCACTTGGGATGAGTTATGTTGTCCCCAACATTGTACAGAGCATCAAGCTCAACCCCTGTTTCTTCCTCAATTTCAATTCTTTCTCCGAAATCCACCCTCGGGCTTTTTCGTTTGTTGATAAGCTCCTCAGGGATCTCGGATAAAAATCTTGAGGGGCCGTTGACCCACGACTCTCCGAAAAGGGTTCTTTCATGGGCGTTTATCATATACAGTTTTCCCTTTGCCCTAGTAATGCCAACGTAGCAGAGCCTTCTTTCTTCCTCGAGTCCCGCCGCGTCGAAGAAAGACCTGTAATGGGGGAAGATTCCTTCTTCCAGACCTGTGATGAAGACCACGGGGAATTCAAGACCCTTTGCTCCATGAAGCGTCATTAGCGTTAGCGAATCTACTCCTTCGCCACTCGTGTCCTGATCTGTTACCAGGGAGATCTGTGTGAGAAATGCTCCGAGGTATGGATCATCGTTTGCTTCTTCAAATTCCTTTGCCACGCCGGCAAGCTCTTTGACGTTTTCGGCTCTGGCCAGGGCATCATCGGTTCCCTCTTCTTCGAGGGTTCTTAAGTAGCCGCTCTCGGACAGCACCCTTTCCAGAAGCTTTGATATTGTCATTTCATTGGCGTAGCCCTGGAAGCGGATGATCATGCTGGCAAATTCCCTGAGGGCCAGTTTTGTTTTGTTCTGGAGTTTCAGATCTCCCGGGTCAAGAGACAGCTCCAGCATAGACCTTTTTGCTTCATCAGACCTTTTTTCCATTCTTGATATCGTTGTCTTTCCTATTCCGACCTGAGTGTTGACGAGGAGCCTGGAAAAACTGAGATTGTCCTTGTGGTTATGAATGATCCTGAGGTAAGCCAGAATATCCTTGATCTCTTTTCTCTCGTAGAACCTTACGCCGGACAATACCCTGTATGGCAGCCCTTCTTTTAAAAAAGTTTCCTCGATTACCCTGGACTGGGCATTTGTCCTGTAAAGGATAACCATGTCCTTATGGCTTTCCCCGATGGCCAGGAGCCTCTTGATTTCTTCTGCAAGGAAGGAGGCTTCGTCATGTTCGTCCCTTGCGAGATAATTCACTATCCTGTCTCCTCCGGCGTTCTTTGTCCAGAGGGCCTTGTCCTTTCGCATGGAGTTGTTCTTTATGATGTTATTCGCGACGGAGAGGATGTTCTGTGTCGACCGGTAGTTCTGCTCAAGTTTTATGATCCTTGCTCCCTTGTAATCTTTTTCAAAATTTAGTATGTTGGTGAAATCGGCGCCTCTCCATGAGTAGATAGACTGGTCTTCGTCCCCGACAACGCATATGTTCTTGTGCTTCGCGGCCAGGAGTTTGGTTATGGCGTACTGCGAGTGGTTGGTGTCCTGATATTCGTCAACGTTGATGTAATTGAACCTGTTTTGATAGAACGCGAGAACCTTCGGATTGTTTTTGAAAAGCCTCACCGTGTACATGAGCATGTCGTCGAAGTCGAGCGCATTGTTCTTGGCGAGTTTCTCCTGATATATAATGTAAGCTTTTGCCACGCGCTCCTCATGGAAATCGGAGGCAATGTTGGCGTATTCCTCAGGGCCGATCAGCTTGTTCTTTGCTGCGCTTATGGTGTCCAGCACCACGGACGGGCGAAAATGCTTCTCGTCAAAATTCAGCTCTTTTACAACTTCTTTCATAAGGGAAAGCTGTTCGTCCTCGTCGTATATGCAGAAGTTCTTTGTCCATCCGATCTTATCTATGTCGTGACGGAGGATCCTTCCGCAAATCGAATGGAAGGTGCCTACCCACATGTCTTTTGCCAGTATTCCTACGAGGCGTCTTATCCTGTATTTCATTTCAGTTGCGGCCTTGTTTGTGAAAGTGACGGCGAGTATGTTAAATGGATTAACGCGGTGTTCTTTAATGAGGTAAGCTATCCTGTGAGTTAAAACCCTGGTTTTTCCTGAGCCCGCTCCGGCTATTACTAGAAGGGGACCGTTCAAATGTTTTACCGCTTCCTGCTGAGGGGGATTAAGACTTTTGAGAATTGACATAGGTTTTGATTATATCATCTCAATCTGACGACGTGAAGTTTGTTTTTCTCTGTGTTAGAATTGTTCCATGCCTGAATTACGCCAGAATCCCGCTACGAAGGAATGGGTGATAATATCAACCGAGCGCGCCCAGAGGCCGGAAGATTTCGGCGCCGGCGAACCGGAAGAAGAGGAAAACTCGGAAAAAGAGCACTGCCCTTTCTGTGAAAACTATGAGCACCTGACGCCTCCGGAGATCATGGCTTTCAGGACTTTCGGAACCAAACCGGATTCCCCCGGATGGTGGATAAGAGTTATTCCGAACAAGTATCCGGCACTTGTTCCCCAGGGAAGCCCGAACAGGGCAAGGATCCTGGATTTCTACAATTACATGGATGGCCTCGGCCAGCACGAAGTAATAATCGATTCCCCCAGTCACAAGCTTCATATCGCCACAATGAAGCAGAAACAGGTTGAGGAGATATTTCTTGCGTATCGCGAACGCTACATCGCGTTATGTGCTGACAAGAGGTTTGAGTTGATTGCCATTTTCAAGAATCACGGAGTAACCGCCGGCACCTCAATAAAGCACCCGCATTCGCAGGTTATTGCCACACCCGTAACACCGTCCCACATCAGGCACAGGATAGAAGAAGCCATGCGATATTTTGACGATTATGGCAAGTGTGTTTACTGTGAGATGATTGAGAAGGAGCTCCAGTTTAATGACAGGGTAGTCCTTCAGACGGAAAATTTTATTGCCTTTGAGCCGTTTGCTTCAAAATCCCCTTTCATGACGTGGGTCATGCCGAAGAAGCACAGCTCTTCTTACGGGAACATAACACCTGAGCTTTCCAAGGAGCTGGCATACGTGATGAAACAGACTCTCGGAAAGATATTTAAAGGGTTGAACAACCCCGATTATAATTTTGTTATCCGCTCCACGCCGTGCCATGAAACGAACGAAGAATATTTTCACTGGCACATCATGATAATACCACGAGTCGCCGCCGTTGCCGGATTTGAGTTGGGGTCCGGCATATACATCAATACGGTCATTCCGGAAAAAGCGGCAAAATATTTAAGAGAGATCAAGGCCTAGCATTTTCCTTCATGTCAAAACAAAGAATAGATCAAATCCTGGTTTCTATGGGCTTTTTTGAAACACGCTCAAAGGCCCAGGCCGCGCTGATTGCCGGCATCATCTACGTTGATGGCAAAAAAGTGACAAAAGCCGGCGCGATGGTTGCTCCTGATTCAAACGTCGAAGTTAGCGGCGAGAAGCTTCCTTATGTCAGCAGGGGCGGGCTGAAGCTTGAGGAAGCCCTGAAGAAATTCAGGGTTGAGGTTAAGGAAAAGGTTGCTGTTGACGTTGGAGCCTCCACCGGAGGATTTACCGACTGCCTTCTGAAATTCGGAGCGAAAAAAGTTTATGCTGTTGATGTCGGGTACGGGCAGCTCGCCTGGGAGCTGAGGAACGATCCAAGGGTTAAAGTTGTTGAGAGGACCAATGCAAGATATTTGAGGCCTGAGGACCTTTACAAAGATGATGAAAAGGCTACTTTGGCGACGGTAGACATTTCATTTATCTCGCTTTCAAAAGTCTTTCAGACCGTATATAATTTGCTTTCAGATGAGGGCGAAGTGATAGCGCTGGTCAAGCCGCAGTTCGAGGCCGGCCGCGATCAAGTTGAAAAAGGCGGGTTGGTTAGGGACCCGCGGGTTCACGAACAAGTCCTGGAGAATGTCATGGGCGCGGCAGTGAGGGCGGGTTTTGAGGTCAAAGGGAAGATCCGTTCTCCAATAACCGGCGCTGACGGGAATATCGAATTTTTTATTCACCTGGGTAAACTTAAATCATGAATGATTTGATCTTATTCTCGATATTAACTTTGCTGATCGGTGTTTTCGTCGGCTGGCTATCGCTTTATTTTGCTGGAAGATGGTGGCGTGCTCTGCGGTTGAGGAGGAGGATGGGGGATGCGAGGATAGCCGAGGAAGAAGCCGGGAAGCTTCTGGAGGCCAAAGGATTCAGGATAATCGACCGGCAGAGGAGAGCGGAGGTCATAACTTATGTCGACGGGAAGCCCAACCTTGGTTACGTTCAGGCGGATTTTATTGTCGCGAAAAGGGACAAGATTTTTGTCGCCGAGGTGAAAACCGGTTCTCACGTGCCTGATGTAACCGAACCTTCTATTAGAAGACAGCTTATGGAATACGACTTCGTCTATAAGCCCGACGGGATCCTCCTGGTCGACATGGTAGAGAGGAGGATACATCTGGTTGAATTCGGTCTTCCGGAGCGCCGCACGGAAAAGTTCGCTTTAATAGTTATTGCTCTAATAATTATTTCCGTCCTGGCGGGATTGTTGTGGTTGTATATATCCATTAAGTTGTTTTAGGTGGTCGATGTTAAACAGTCTCACAATTGAAAATTACGCGTTGATCGGGAAGCTTAAGATCGACTTCGATCAAAAGCTCAACATCTTTACGGGCGAAACCGGAGCCGGGAAGTCTATAATAATCGGGGCATTGTCCATGGTTCTGGGTGAGCGTGCCTCGTCTGACGTTGTGAGGACTGGCGAACAGAAGGCGTACGTTGAGGCGGCCTTCGATATTACAAAGAACAGGAAAATCTCAAAGACTCTAAAGGAACTTGGGATCGAGCCTGACTCAAATTTGATAATATCCCGCGAGATACTCTCTGCCGGCAGAACTCAGGCAAGGATAAACGGCAGAGCTGTTACTCAAGCTGCGCTTCGCTCCATATCAAAATCCTTGATCGACATTCATGGACAGCACGAACATCAATCGCTTTTGAACCAGGAAACCCACATTGACTTACTTGATAATATGGGAGGCAAACAGACAATAAAACTTCGAAATGACGTTTCCGATCAATATTCCAATCTCATGACCCTCAAGGAAGAGCTCAGAAAGCTTGAAGCTGGTAAGGCGGAAAGAGAAAAGAACATTGATTACATCAAGTATCAGATAAAAGAGATCGATGATGCTGCGGTTAAAGACGGGGAGGACGACGATCTGAAAAAACAAAGGGATATTCTCGCAAATTCCGAGAAGCTGACTGCGGGCGCTCAAGAGATTCATTTGCTTATTTCCGGAAGCGAAGACGGTGGAACGCTGGATAAAATTAGGATTGCTGCATCGAGGCTGAAGGAGCTTGCCGTGGTGGACAAGAGCCTTTCTAAACTTTCCAAATCGCTTGATTCAGCATTCTATGACCTTGAGGATGTTTCTGGAGAGATAGCTTCGTATCAGGATAAAGTTGAACATGATCCGGCAAAACTGGAAGAGACGGAAGAACGGCTGGAAACGATCAATGAACTGAAGCGAAAATACGGCGGGAGCATTAAGGAGGTTCTCGAAACAAGGGACAAGCTTGAATCTGAGCTGGAAGGGCTTAAGGGCAGTGATGAGAGGATAGAAGAGTTGAGCTCAGAGCTCAGAGCACAGAGCACAGAGCTCGGGAGAAAATGCGAAGAGCTTTCTGCTCAGAGGGAAAAGATAGCAAAAGAGGTTGAAGTTGAGGTTAAGAAGGAGCTCGCAGACCTTAATATGCCCAAGGTTAAGTTTAAGGTTGAGGTTAAGGTTGAGGAGGATCCTGAGGGAATAATTGTGAAGAACAAGAAGATGAAGGTTGGCCCCAAGGGGATTGATAATGTTGAGTTCCTGATCTCACCAAACCCGGGCGAGCCGCTCAAGCCTCTTGCGAAGATAGCTTCCGGAGGGGAAATTTCCAGGGTAATGCTTGCATTAAAGTCAATCCTTTCTGTTGCCGACGAGATACCGACGATGGTTTTTGATGAGATCGATGTCGGGATAGGCGGCAAAACGGCTGTTCAGGTCGGCGGAAAGCTTTCCGGCATTTCAAAATCCAGGCAGGTCATATGCATAACCCATCTTCCTCAGATAGCCTCAAGGCCCGGCAGGCATATTCATGTCAGTAAATCGGTCGATGCAGGCAAGACCCATGTTTCGGTCAAAGCTCTAGAGGATAAAGAAAGGGTTGTCGAGGTGGCGAACCTCCTGGGCGGCAAGGCCAGTGATTCCACCATCGAAGCCGCCAAGGAATTGATCAGCCAATAAAAAAACCCAGAACAGGCTCTGGGTTTTTTAATAAGGAAAACAAGCTCTTATTTAGTTCTTGGAATCCTCAAGCGTCAGTAAATTGGTAAAATCTTCCAGAAGCATCAATTCATTTGTCAGTCCGTTCTGGCTTTTCAGGTTAAGCTTCTTTGTCTTGGAAATGAGCATCTTCTGGATGTATTTGTTGATGGTCATTAGATTCATCATCTGAAGAACTTTTTCTTTTTTGTTTTGCTCTCTCATGGCAATCTTCCTTTTAGATGTAGAATCTCTTTCCTTCGGTCTTTCTCATCAGCGTGGTCTGCATAACGTTAATGAACTTTCCCGTTGAATCAAGTTCCTTAACGGCCTTCATCGCGTCGCGTCCGAACAGCTCCCTCACGTAGGTTGAGCCGTTTACCCTTATGACTTCCAGATTATTTCGGTCTTTTTGTTTATATGCTGGTGTCATGTCTTTTCCCTCTCACTTATATATCGACAATTCCTTCCCAGGATTTCACTTTTTCTCACTTTTATCCCTTGCTCCACTTTTATCCCCTGTTTGCCTTGTTTCGATGCAAGTTTTTCCCTGCAAAACACGATAAATATATTGGAAGGGTGTAAAAGCCCGTATTTGGCTGCCTGTTGCCAAAAATATTGTTTTTTTCAGCGGGAAGCCAAAAGGTTTCCTTTTTGCTTATTTGAGGTGAAAAATGCCAAGTGGTTTCAGATCCAGTAATAATAATAAGGTAGTGGTTGAAACTAAGCAACCTGGGCGCGTGCGGGAGAGGCTTGGGCGGACAAGCGATAAAACGACCACGACTGAAAAAAGCGAAATCGATTTAAGCAAGTACGAGCGCGGAAGCAACACGCCAAAAGACAGAGCGCTTTTTCCAGAAGGGAAGGTAAGAGCCGGCGTTAGGAATCAAAACGAAGTGCTTGTTGAAAATTTGGACAATAGCCGAACGGTCGCTGAAGTTGTAAATGATCTGAAGAACACCAAAATTACCTCCACATTATTTACAATAAGAACCCCAAGCGAGCTCTTTACCAAACAACCCGGCCTGAACGGCAAAACGCCAATGGAAGTAATCGAGGCGTCGCCGAAGTCGTCGATGACATATTCACGGGTTTCAGGCAGACAGATGACACCTTTAAAGCTCCTTACCCCAATACTTTTGGATTCAAGGTTCAGACTCTCTGGCAATCAGGGCATGAGGGATAGCGTTACCAGAACAATTCTCATTACAGAACATATTGCAATGGGACGACAGATCCCGTCTAGGGTCGAAGGGAAGGCTGTTTCTTGGAAGGATATTTCTCTCGCGAGACAGGCGTATGTTGAGATTCAGGGGAGGATCGCCAGCTATGAATCATCACACAAGGGTTCGCTTTTTGATTCAAATGGAAGAATAAAGTATGAAGTGGCGAACAAACTCGTTGACGAGTGCTCCAGGGCCATAGAGATGATTGTGCAGCAGAAATCTTCCGCCGGGGCCTCAAATCGTATGTTCTTTGAATCGGGCAGAATCGTCGGCGCGAGTTCCAAGAGTGGCCCTCGCCTTCAAGTTGTTGACGTGGAGAGAGGAAAACAAATAATTTTAACTGAATGTAATCAAAAGAGCCTCACCAGCAGGGTTTCTTTCATGAGCGGGGCGCTTTCAGCAAATTCTAAGGCTCTTATGGCCATTAATGTTGGGAAGAATGGCGGGATCGAACTGCTCTTTTCAAACAACTTTGCGGGGCTGAGCTCCCCAAAGATGATTGCGACTGTTTTGACAATGCTTTTCGGCAAGGCAATGTTTACTGCTGAGCAGAATGTTAGTGTTTCCGGAAGGATTGGGAATTCACAGCTCCTGGTAATAAAGAACGCGAAGATGAATTTGGAGTCATTGAAACCGTATCTCTCTGAAATGGAAGAATTCCAGGGAACAAAGCTTTTTAAAACAATTCTAACAAAACTAAACCTGATTCAGAAACTTGCTCAAATGATGAAGCACAGCCCTTCGGAGCGATTGGAAGCAACACTCGGCAAGCTGATGATAGAAGCTCTAAACAAATTGATTGAGGAGCTTGCTTCCGCAAGGAAAATGTCTTCGGAAAAAGCTTCACTGCTTAAGAAGGACTTTAAAGAAGCCAGCGCAAAGAAGACAGAGGTGAATATGAGGGAGGATGCGGGCAAGAAAAATGAAGTTAGTAAGAAAGCGGATGAGATGAAGGCGGATGAAGTTAGGAGGAGGGTTGAAGAGGTTGATCCTGATGCGAAGAAAGGGAAAGGAAGAAAAGACGAAGAAAGTGATGACGGCAATCTAGTTGAAGTTGAGTTCCACGACGACTTCGCAGCGGATTCGATTGTCCGTAGATTTTTGGTCAAGCGCAATGGCGATATTGTGGAAGCGGAAGATTTCAGAAAAGGGCTTGAAAGCTCTTTGACCTCAACGCTTCTCCACCAGTTGAAACTTGCTAAATTATCTGTAAGGGTAAATCCGCCGGACAATGAAATCAACATTGAGGTTGGCCAGATGGCGTCCGGCGACATCAAGATGCTGATGAATGATTACATGAAATCTCTCATTCTTCATATGTTTGCCTACCCGGGGAACAATGTTACCATTAGAGGCGGCGGAGTTGATCTGACATTTACTCCGATAGAAAAGAACGACAGCGCAAAATTTATTGTGGCCGAATTTCCTTCCGGCGCAACGGTCGCGAAAGGCAAGGCAACCTCATCAAGGTCTGCTGAGGCGATGATGGAGATGCTTTCCGGGTTCCCCGGCTACAAAGTGCAACTCCGCGGGCAGGAAGTCGGCTTGCTCAGGGAATTTGCCAGGTATTCTGAGTCTGAAAACGGTAATAGTATTGAAATTGTAAGCTTGAAAGCCAATGGAAAGACTATTTCCACGGAAAGGGCTAAGCGGGTATTGGAAACGCTCACAGGCGCGAACCCTTCCACAATGTTAAGCCTGCCTCCTCTTGAGCTAACTTTTAAAATTAATGATCATTCGGCGGCAAATGGGCAAGCTGAACTGGAAACGACAGAAATCAATGTCTCCGTGCTTCCGCCGCGAAAAATTGGTCCTGAGACGGAGAGGGCGGAAGTGCCTGCGGCTCAGGTGAATAGGAACCTGGAGGCAAAAGCATTGTACGCTCTAAGGGAATATTCCCAGATTGTCCTGACAACTCATAACCTTGCCGG
>Ga0209536_100011380_pt1 | contig 13040 bp, 10 predicted proteins | sample DeeMarSeWOR28_12_FD_187461 | JGI IMG/M metagenome (GOLD analysis project Ga0209536, IMG submission 187461) | Marine sediment microbial communities from White Oak River estuary, North Carolina - WOR-2-8_12 (SPAdes) (version 2) | ecosystem: Environmental > Aquatic > Marine > Intertidal zone >...
GATGCCGCCGCCAGTGCCGATGCCATCATCACCTCGGGCGGCGTGTCGGTCGGCGAGGCCGATTTCGTCAAGGAGACGCTGGAGAAACTCGGCAGTATGTCGTTCTGGAAGATCGCCATGAAGCCCGGACGGCCGGTCACCTTCGGGCATATCGACGATGCCGTGTTCTTCGGCCTGCCCGGCAACCCGGTTTCCGTGATGGTGACGTTCTTCGTGTTCGTGCGCCAGGCGCTGCTGAAGATGGCCGGCGGGACCGGCCCATCGGATGTTTACACCCTGCATGCACGTACCACGACCCCGCTGCGCAAGCGCCCCGGCCGATATGAATTCCAGCGCGGTGTCCTGGAACAGTCCGGACCCGGCGAGTTCATTGTGCGCAGTGCCGGTGCGCAGGGATCCGGCATCCTGCGCTCCATGAGCGAGGCCAACTGCTTTATCCTGCTGGGTCCTGACCGCACCAGTGTCGATATCGGCGGGCAGGTCGAGGTACAGCCGTTCCAGAACCTTATCTGAGTCTGCGAGAGTCAATATGTCCAGCAATCCGAACGAACGTGAATTCAAACCCCTGAACATCGCCATCATGACGGTTTCGGATACCCGAACCGAAGAAACCGACAAGTCCGGCAACACGCTGGTGAAACTGCTCACAGAGGCCGGCCACACGCTCGCGGACAAGCAGATCGTGCCGGATAACATCTATCGTATCCGGGCCGTGGTCTCGCAATGGATCGCCGACAGCACCATCAATGCCGTGATCACTACCGGTGGAACCGGCATCACCGGCCGGGACACCACGCCGGAAGCGGTGGCGGCACTGTTTGACAAGCAGATCGACGGTTTCGGCGAGATCTTTCGCGCGGTTTCCTACGACGAGATCAACACCTCGACCATTCAGTCCCGTGCCGTCGCCGGTGTCGCCAACGCAACCTTCATCTTCTGCCTGCCCGGCTCGACCGGCGCCTGTCGCACGGGGTGGGGAAAGATCATCAGCCACCAGCTGGATTACCGCACCCGTCCGTGCAACCTGGTGGAACTGATGCCGCGGGTTCTGGAGAAATAACCGACACTCGCGTTCCCGCTTCCCTCGGGGGAGTGGATCAGCCTCGCAGGTCGGACTAGTCCGCAGGCCGTAATCCGACCTGCGTTTCAGGAAGGGAGAGGGTGAGTATCTGTAGCTCGGATTAGGCCGCAGGCCGTAATTCGACACGGCCGCGACGAGCTGCCGGGTTACGACGCTACGCGTCTAGACCGACCTGCAAGTCGAGCAGGAGCTTTAGCGGCTTGCGCATGCCGGCGATCTTGCAGGCCTGCTGGCCGAAGCCGTACGGGAAGAGTGTATGGATGTACTTGCGGGTGGCGATATCCTTGCCGTGTCGCCGGCGCAGTGTTTCCAGCAGGGTGCGGTTTTCCGGCACGCTCTGGTGGAGTTCGAAATGCACGATTTCCCAGTGGGCATCCGTTATGACGATATTTTCCGACGTGGCTATCTGCAGTGCCAGGCTTTCATCCCGTTGTTCCGGGTCCAGCAGGTAGCCTTCGTTATCCATTGCGACCCGGGTTTTATTCACTGCCAGCATTGCCTGTCTGTTCCTCCAGCCACGCGAGGACGAATTCCGTTAGCGTGGCTATATCGTTGATGTCGAGCAATGGCAGGCCGCCGGTGTCGAGCGGCGCATCAGTAGCCACCGCAATTATATTGCTGTCTTCACGATACAGCGGCGCATGTCCGAGCGAGGGGCGGTGCAGCTCGATGCGGGTGAATGGCACGTGCTTGAAACCCTCCACCAGCACCAGGTCGATGCTGTCGTGATCGAGTCGCTCAATCAGCTCATCGAGTTGCGGTTCAGCGCCGCTGCCCGTCTCCGTCATCAGGGCCCAGCGCCTGCCCGATGCCACCAGCATCTGGCGGGCGCCGGCCTTGCGCAGCTCGTAGCTGTCCTTGCCGGGCCTGTCGATGTCGAAGTTGTGATGGGCGTGCTTGATAACGCCAACGCGAACCCCGCGGTCCGCGAGTGAAGGAATCAGCTGTTTCAGCAGGGTGGTCTTGCCGGTGCCGCTGAAGGCGGCAAAACCCAGTGCCGGTTTCGATTGGTTCATGGGTCCAGTGTAGCCGCAAACCGCAGGTTTGCCCTACAGGACAGCTGGCGCTGGAGCCGGCTGTGCGTCATGCATGGCCTCGCGAAATCTCAGTGATGTCGCCTGTTGTGCGCATGTACGCATGTGCGCAGACACATACGCAGGAAAATCCGGCTGTCAATGCGAGTATTCAGCCACATCTTTCCCGGCACTGCCGCAATCCGCCAGGGGCATATCTGCAACAAACCTTTCGATGCGCACTTCGTAGTCGTCATATGACTGCCACTCGTATTCCTGCAGGCGAAGCTTCAGCTCGTCATGAGTCTCTTTTTTCATCTCTGCGTCCTCTCTGCCGCTACCCCGGGCGGGCTTCACTGGCGCCGGCGGGTGCCGTCCATGGCCTCAACCGGACGCCTGTCAGGTTGAACTCCATTACAGTTCAATGAAGCAATCAGCATGCCAACACCAGCCCGGCATATATCACAATGCTATCCCTATGAATCCTGAAAGGAAGTGCGCCAGCCGCAGAACTCTGCAGTGCCATACTTGCAGGGCTCCTGCACCATGCCGGTGCACAATGCGATTTTATTGCACTGCCGGTTTGCATGCTGAATTCCGGGTTAAGCCTGTGCAGTGCCGGCCCGGACCAGGTCAGCCAGTACGGCAAGCCGATCCTCGATCGTGTCATCGATAATGGGCGGACAATATCCGCACCGCGTTCAATCCGCTGCCCCCAGTCAACCGGGAGCCGGCCGGCCCGCCGCCATGTGAACAGGCGCGGGATCATGTGCGATGGTGAGCACTCAGCCATCGCTGGCTGGTTTATCGCGGCGGAAGCACTTCCCGCGGTACCGATGCCGGGTCGGTTTCAGGCAGCCGCTCCATGTCCACGGAAACCAGCGGGTGTTGCCCCGGGTCGCCGCCGAAAATCACCCCCTTTAGCGGTGCGACATCGGCATAGTCGCGCCCCCATGCTGTCGTGATGTGCTGGTCCAGCGGTACCTGGTTGTTGGTGGGGTCGAAATCGTGCCAGCCGACATCGGGCAGGTACACCGAGAACCAGGCGTGCGATTCGTCGCTGCCCGGCTGCTTGACCTGTCCGGGCGGTGGCAGGGTTTCGATGTAGCCGCTGACGTAGCGTGCCGCCAGGCCGAGGCTGCGCAGGCAGGCTATTCCCAGGTGAGCGAAATCCTGGCAGACGCCACGCCGGCTGGATAGCACCTCGGACAGTGGTGTGGAGACGGTAGAGAACCCCGGGTCGTAGGTGAATTCATGGTGCACGCGCGCCATCAGGTCGTGCACTGCCTCCAGCAGTGGTCGGCCGGGCGGGAAGGAGACATCCGCGTACGCTGCCAGTTCGGCGGCGGCGGCTGCATGGGGCGAGTCGAGAACGAACTGCCGGTTTTCCCGTGAGGCATCCGTCAGCGAATCCTCAAGCCATGCGCGCACGTCATCCCAGGGCAAATCCCCTTCCAGTGCCAGCTGGCCGCCGGGTTCCAGGTGGATCTCGCTGGTCGCGGTGACCGTCAGTGTCTTGTGAGGCTGCTGGATGGAAAAGTAGCTTACGTGATTGCCGAAGAAATCCTCGTGCTCGGCAAGGTCCATCGGCAGGGGGTCGATCTGCAGGCGGTGCCCAAGGCACTGCTGGGCAGGCAGGTTGCGGGGTCGCAGGTGGGCAAGGTTGTGGCACAGGCTGACCGTGGCCCCGTAGCGGTATTCGGTCTGGTGCACGACACGGTATTTCATGTCACTGAAAGCTCTTCCTCGACCAGCTGGTAGGGCCGCTCGACATGGGTGAAATAGGTCGCCGTCAGGGCATTGGATGCCTCGCTCAGGCCGGCACCAAGGCTGTCGAGCAGTGACGCGAGCGCCGGCCGGTCATCGCCGTCGGGCGTCGCCAGCTCTTCGGCACTGGCCAGGTTGAGTAATGTGGTGGCTTCGAGGATCAGCCGCATTTCTTTCTTGTAGGGACGCTCGTCCTGCCCTGGCAGGATGGCGAGGTGCTGCCGGGCGGTGTCGACCTGGTAGACCAGGGAACGGGTGTTTGTCTCGTCCAGCAGCAGCAGGTCCAGCGTTGTCTCCAGCTGCGGCTGGCTTCTGAAGCGCCGCCGGTAGAGCGTGAAACTTTCCGAAACATCAAGCACCGACTCCAGCAGCAGTGCCTCGACCTCGGGCGCCACGCGGGTTGTCAGCACGCTGCGCAGCAGGGCAATCAGCAGCAGGGCCCGCTCGATTCGCCTGCCCAGGTTGAGGAAGTGCCAGCCATGTTCCCGGCTCATGCTCTCGCTGGTTGCGCCGGCGATGGCCATCAGGGCAGTGATGATGCGGTCCATGACGTCCTGCAGGTCATGCAGGTCGCTATGGCTGCGCTGTGCCAGGCCAGCCAGCTCATCACCAATGTCATTTAACACCCGCCGGGTGTCGGATGAAACCAGGTTGCGGATTGCATAGGCCGCATTGAGGCAGGCATCCAGGTTGGCGGCCAGGGTGCCGGTGCGCTGCCGGTTGGTGATCAGGTCGGTGATTTCCGCCACCGGTTCCGCCAGCGCCCCTTCATCGGTGAAGCCGGGCCAGGTCATGCTCATGTGGGTCAGTCCGCGCAGGAGTATCTCCAGCGCGGTCTGGCTGGCCGGATCTACAAGCTGCAGGGTTTCGTTGCGGCGAGTGTGAATACTGCGGATCAGCCGGATCATGGTCTCGGCGCGTTCCGCATAGCGTGCCAGCCAGTACAGGTTTTCGGCGGCGACGCCCGGCAGGGTTTCCTGTTGCTGTGTGTAGGCCGGCCGGCCCTGTGGCAGCAGCGTGTCGATCTGCTCGGGTTCGGAGGCCAGCACCCAGGTGTCCTTGCTGACGGCACCAGCCTGGTTGGAGACAATCCGGCTTTCCGGTTCCGCGCCGACACGGGTCAGTCCGCCGGGCATGACCACGAAGCTGTCCTGCCCGGCGGCTAGGAAGGTTCGCAGTGTGCTGTGGCGCGGTTCCAGCAGGCCGTTGCGCAACCCCGGCGCGGAAGACAGGGCCAGCCGCTCCTGGGCGACATACCGGTGTGGCTGTGCCCGTATCTGTTCACGCCATGCCGTCAGTCCAGCCTTGTCCAGCTGGTCACCAAAGATCGCCCTGATGCCAGTGGCCCGGCTGATCGGCCGCAACACCAGCTCGGGCAGGTTGGTCAGCACGTAGTCGAGTTCCCTGGGCTGGCCACACCACCAGGTGGCAACCGAGGGCATTCGCAGTTCCTGCCCCAGCAAATGCCTGGCGAGGCGCGGCAGGAAGGCCATCATGCCCGGGCTCTCCAGGATGCCTGCACCCAGCGGGTTGGCCAGCGCGACGCGTCCCCGACGTGTCGCCTCCACCAGGCCGGGGACGCCGAGCAGCGAGTCGGGACGCAGTTCCAGCGGGTCACAGTAGTGATCATCGATGCGCCTGATGATGACGTCCACCGGTTCCAGGCCGCTGACGGACTTGAGCCAGACGCGGCCCTCGCGCACCGTCAGGTCGGTGCCCTCGATGAGCGGGTAATCGAGATAGTTGGACAGGTAGATATGCTCGAAATAGGTTTCATTGCGCGGCCCGGGCGTCATGATCACCACTCGCGGGTCATCGCACCCGCTCGGTGCCAGGGCCGCCAGCGACTCGCGCATCCGCCGAAAGAACGGAGCCAGCCGGTGCGGGTGCGAGTCGCGGAACAGGCCGGGCGTCAGGCGCGACATGACCGTGCGGTTTTCCAGTGCATAGCCCATACCCGAGGGGGCCTGGGTGCGGTCCTTGAGTACCCTGAAGTGACCGTCCGATGAGCGAACCAGATCGGCGGCGTACAGGCTCAGCCCGGGCGGCGAGACGGATGGGGGCACGACACAGGGGCGATGAAAGCCGGGATCGGCATAAACCAGATCCGCGGGGATCAGTCCCTTTCTGATCAGGCTGCCTGCTCCGTAGATATCGGCCAGGATGATGTTGAGCAATTCCGCGCGCTGTGCCAGGCCGGCTTCGATACCGGCCCATTCACTGCTGCTGAGGAGCAGCGGTACCGGGTCGAGCTGCCATGGCCGGTTGAGCCCGTCGGGTGTGCCATAGATATTGTAGGTGGCACCGTCGCTGCGCAACATGCGCACGGCATCACGCTGGCGCTGCTGCAGGGCTTCCGGGCCCATGGCCTGCAGTGCGCTGACCAGGTAGCGCCAGTGACTGCGTACCTCACCCCCGGCGGTGCACATCTCGTCATAGCCCGCCGCCTGCTGCTGGTATGTCGGGCAGGCAGGACCAGACTCGGGTTTGTCTATGGCAGGTGCATCAGGCACATCCGCTCCGGTATCTCAGATCCAGGGTGCCGGGATACTCTGGATTGATCTCCTCCGGAGGGGGCGCCATGGGTCCCGGCAGATGCCCCTCGGGCAGGAACCTTGCAAGCTCAGCATACTCCGGCGGCGGCCTGATGGCACCGCCGGTATGCCCGTGGTTCCAGAAGCGGCTGACACGGCGGCTTTCCGCCTCGAAGGCGTTGAGCGGGAAAACGTCGTAATGGCGCCCCCCCGGGTGGGAAACGTGATACGTGCAACCGCCGATGGAACGTCCGTTCCACGTGTCGATAATATCGAACACCAGTGGCGAGTGCACACCGATGGTGGGATGCAGTGCCGAGGGCGGTTGCCAGGCGCGAAAGCGCACGCCCGCGACATACTCGCCGTGGGTGCCGGTGCCGCGCAGCGGCACACGGCGGCCGTTGCAGGCGACCACGAAGCGTTCGTCCTTCAGGCCGCTGACCCTGACCTGCACGCGCTCCACCGAGGAGTCGACGAAGCGCGCCGTGCCCTGGCTGCTCATCTCCTCGCCGAGCACATGCCAGGGTTCCAGGGCGGCGTTGAGGTCCATGCGGATGTCCTGCACGCTGACCGAACCGTAGTGCGGAAAGCGGAATTCCAGGAACGGTGCCAGCCAATCGAGCTGGAACGGGTAACCGGCACGCTGCAGCTCGCACACCACGTCGCGCATGTCGGACCAGACGTAGTGCGGCAGCATGAAGCGGTCATGCAGCTCCGTACCCCAGCGAACCAGCCGGTGCCGGTACGGCCGGTTCCAGAAGCGTGCGATCAGGGTACGCAGCAGCAGCATCTGCACCAGGCTCATGCGCGCATGCGGCGGCATCTCGAAGGCGCGAAACTCCACCAGCCCCAGTCGTCCCGTTGATGAGTCAGGCGAGTAGAGCTTGTCGATGCAGAACTCCGCCCGGTGGGTGTTGCCGGTGACATCCACCAGCAGGTTGCGCAGCAGCCGGTCCACCAGCCAGGGCTCGGCGACCTCGCCCGCGGGCATTTGCTGGAAGGCGATTTCCAGCTCGTAGAGACTCTCGTCCCTGGCCTCGTCGACGCGCGGCGCCTGGCTGGTCGGGCCGATGAACATGCCCGAGAACAGGGTGGAAAGGCCGGGATGATGTTGCCAGTAGGTCAGCAGGCTGCGCAGCAGGTCGGGACGCCGCAGGAACGGGCTGTCGGAAGGGGTCGCGCCGCCCAGGGTGACGTGGTTGCCGCCGCCGGTGCCGGTGTGGCGGCCGTCCAGCATGAACTTCTCCGTGGCCAGCCGCGCCAGCCGCGCCTCGGCGTACAGGGTCTCGGTAAGCCCGGCCAGTTCCTGCCAGTTATGTGCCGGGTGGATGTTGACCTCGATCACCCCCGGGTCCGGGGTGACGGCCAGCTTGCGTATGCGCCAGTCCCTGGGAGGTTCGTAGCCCTCGATGCGCACCGGCATTTCCAGCTGTTCGGCGGTCAGTTCCACCGCCGCCAGCAGGTCCAGGTAGTGCTCCAGGCAGGTCAGTGGCGGCAGGAACACATGCAGCGTGCCCTTGCGGACCTCGACACACACGGCCGTGTGTATCACCTCGATGCGTCGCTTGCCGTGCGTCGCGCTGTCGGCCGGTTCCTGCTGCCTGATCTCCGGGTGAGCCTGCTGTGTCGACTCGATGTGGCTGAAGCGGCGGGTGACCTCGCTGTAGTAGTCGCCGAGTGCCGGGCGGGGCTCGAACAGGTCGCGTTCCGGCTCGATATCGCGTTCCTCCCCGGCTACCCAGGGCAGGGCATCCAGCGGCAGGCGCAGGCCCATGGGCGAGTCGCCCGGTGTGAGGAACATGTGTCCGCGACGGAAACTCCAGCTGCAGCTTCGCCAGCGGTTGCCGGCCTGGTCCCAGCGCAGGGGCAAGGCGAACCCGGCCGGTTTGCCGAGATCGCCGGCGAGCAGTTCCACCAGCCGGGCGCGTTCGTGCGGATGCTTCAGGTCCGTGCCGAGCAGATCCACGTTGACCGGTTGCCCGGCGTCTTTCCACAGGTAGTAAAGTGCGTCCTCCCGGGCGGCGACCAGGTAGTCCTCGGCCAGGCCAAGCTGGCGGGCCAGCCGGGCGGCAAACCGTTCCGCCTCGGCAGGCCCGTGGCCGTAATCGATACCGTCGCGTGCCAGCCGGTCAGGGTTGCGCCACAACGGCTGGCCATCGACGCGCCAGAAACAGTTCAGCGACCAGCGCGGTACGGGTTCGCCCGGATACCACTTGCCCTGGCCGTAGTGCAGCAGCCCGCCGGGGGCGAAGCGCCGCCACAGGCGCAGCAGCAGGTCGCCTGCGAGCTGGCGCTTGTGATCGCCCAGCGCGGCATCGTTCCACTGGGCGGACTCCATGTCGTCGATAGAGACGAAGGTCGGCTCGCCGCCAAGGGTGAGTCGCACGTCGCCGGCTTCCAGGTCGGCGTCGACCTGGTTGCCCAGCGCCTGGATCATCTGCCACTGGCCGTCCGTGTAGGGCTTGGTGACGCGCGGGTCCTCGTGGATGCGCCGGACAGTGTTGCTGAAGCGAAATTCGACTTCGCACTTGTCGGTTGCCCCTGTGATCGGTGCGGCACTGACGGGGTGGGGCGTACAGGCCAGCGGTATGTGGCCCTCACCGGCGAACAGGCCCGAGGTCGGATCCAGTCCCAGCCAGCCGGCGCCCGGCACGTAGACCTCGGCCCAGGCGTGCAGATCGGTGAAGTCATGGTCGGTGCCGGACGGTCCGTCCAGCGACTTCTCGTCCGGTGTCAGTTGCAGCAGGTAGCCCGAGACAAAGCGTGCTGCCAGCCCGAGGTGGCGCAGGATCTGCACCAGCAGCCAGCCGGTATCGCGACAGGAGCCCAGTGCCTTCTCCAGTGTCTCCTCGCAGCTTTGAATGCCGGGTTGCATGCGGATGGTGTAATCAATGTCGCTTTCCAGCTGCTTGTTGAGATCGACCAGGAAATTGTTGATCTCCTGCCGTGAACGATCCACTTGTGATAACCAGGCCCGCAGGCGGGTGCCATCCTCGGTAACCTCCAGGTAGGGGGCAAGCTCCTTGAGCAGCTGGGGCGGGTAGCGAAACGGGTAATGTGCCGCGTATTTCTCGACAAAGAAATCGAACGGGTTGATGGTGACGATATCGGCGACCAGGTCCACCTCGAAGGACAGTGTCTCTACCGGTTCGGGGAACACCAGGCGTGCCAGGAAATTTCCGAAGGGATCCTGCTGCCAGTTTATGAAGTGTTTCTCCGGCAGCACCTTGAGGGAGTACGACTCGATCGGGGTGCGGGTATGCGGGGCCGGGCGGAGCCGAACCACATGCGGTGACACCGAGACCGGGCGGTCGAACAGATATTCGGTCTTGTGATTGATTGCGATTCTGATCGCCATTGCGCATGTGCCTCGTCAAACAGCTTCAATTGATACTATGCACCATTCCGTGGGGTTTGGCCCGCCCGGCGATACGGCTGTCGACACAACAGTCCCGCGCGTGCCTGGCACTGTTGAGCATCGCTCCGGTGTGAGGATCCGGGCAGTCTGCCGGATTGTTCCTGCCAGCCATCCTGCCGGCCGGCAGGGATAGTAGCGGAAATGCTGCTGGACTGTGTGCTGCCGTCTAGACGACTACGACGGAATTCTCGCAGTCACCGAGGTCGTTGGGCAGGTACTTGTCGGCATTCCAGTCGTTCTCCCAGCGTCCGCCGTCGATCAGGTACTTGTAGTGGTATTCCTGTCTGGCGGGCAGATCGATGGTGATGCTGAACGAGCCGTCCTTGCGCCGTTTCATCAGTGTACCTTGCGTGTCCCAGTTGTTGAAATCACCCGCCAGCGCAACCGTGCCGGCATCCCTGGTGGCCTCGGGAGGCAACTCGAAGGTCACCTTGCAGACCGGTTTTGTCTTGAGGAAACGTTTCTTCATCTGTCATAACCTCCATTCTGCTGCTTGCTGTGTCCCCGTCCCGGGGACCTGTTCAATTGCATACTGCGCTAGCTGGCCTTGCCATGCGGCAGCCGCGAGGCGGCCTGCAGTTCGAGCAGTTCTTCCTCGACACCCGCGGCATGCGTGAGTTCGGCAACGTTCTCCTTGGTGAAAAAACCCTGGAAATCACCGAAACGCTGGACGTACTCGATGATGAGCGAGGAGTGTTCCGAGGCGCTGGAGAAGATCTGCTTCAGCCCCTGTTCGCTGGAGCCAATGACGTCGAGCAAAAAGTCGCGCCCCTGGGAAGCGATCTGGCTGACGACATGCTCGATGTTTTCCCGGCCCTCGATCTCGCCGTCACGCACCGCCAGGGCGATATGGTGCAGCCGTGGCCCGTAGTTTCGCACGAAGGTCTCGGTGGGCGAGGGTTTCCTCTCAAGGTGATTGACGAAGTAGGGCGTGTTATTCGCGGTGAAGACCTTCGCCGGGCTGTGGATCTCGCTGCTGTGGTGCGTGCTCTTGGTGACATTGGTCGAGGAGTTCTGGTCGGTGATGTCGTAGGATCCCCAGTAGTAATAGCTCGACAGCGACAGCCACTCGAGGATGGCAACCTCCCGGTTCTGGCAGTAAATGCGTGTGGCCAGGTGGTCGATGGGCAGTATCAGGTCGTCGATACGCAGTTTTTTCTGCAGTTCCTTCGCGGCGAGGTAGACCTCCTGCACCTCGGGCCTGATGCTGCTGATGCCGAGCGCATAGGTGCGGATCTGGTCGAGCGGACGCTCCATGTAGCCAACGATGTTGTGGGTGTAGGGCGAGGGCTTGACGATGGCGAGGTTGCCGGGCAATTCCAGCCGGCGGGTGTCGTCCTGGGAGAAAAAGCGGAATTCGCGCGCCTGCTGGCATTCCACCACGTTATGCAGGTCGTTGACGCGCAGGAGTTCTCCCATGTAGCGGCTGTTGGGTTTGCGTGCGCCGATGGGATAGACCTCGTTGAGGCTGCGGAAAATGCCGCGGGTGCGACGGTCCTTCACCTCGCGGACCAGGAAGTCCGGCGAATTCATGTCGACGCGCAGGATGTGCGTCCAGTGGCTCTTGCTCTCCAGCGTCACCAGGTAGTGGTAGGGCGTCATCAGCGCAAGCTCGCCTATGTAGCGGATGGAATGCCCCGGATCGACCGTGATCATGATGGCCTCGATCTGATCGATCATGCCGGTCAGGCCGCTGCGATCGCGCTCCTCCAGCAGCCGGATCAGGTAGTCCTCGAAGAAGGGGGAGTTTTGCTTGTCGCCGTGGCGCGGGAATGCAGTCGAGCTGGTCATGACAGGGGTACCGTCGGCTAAAGAATCCTGCTTGTGATCTCTGCAAGAACCACGCCACACAGCCTCGCCCGTCGCTGGCGCGCGCGGGCGACCGGAAAGCGGCTTGCCAGCGTGAGGGCGACGGCAGCCTGATCCCGGCGGGATGACACGCTGCACCGTGTTGATGCGTGCCGCATGTTCACTGCACCATGATTGTCCCGGTGCCGCGGAATGGCAGCGGGGCTGTCAGGAAAACCAGGTATCGCGGATCTGCCTGTGTATGGCGGAAATGCCGATTTGCAGCCGGTCTACCTCGGCATGCAAGCTGCCGGCATCCAGCTTGTGCGGCTTGACCCGGGTCACACGCCGGCGTACATCGCGAACGTGCTTGAGTGTGTCCTTGTGCAGGGGCAGGTCGCCGAGGCATTCCTCGACCTGGTCCAGGCAATGGGCAACGGAGCGGGGGAAATAGTCATTCTGCAGCAGGAAGGAGACGACATCCGCGCAGTGCACGCCGATCTGCACGTCCTTGCGGTACATCTGGTAGGAGTTCAGGGCGCGCAGCATGCTGGTCCAGACATGCACGTCAAGACCGCTGGACTCGCCTGACTCCTTCAGGCTCACGGCGCCGATATCAATGACCCGCGAGGTCATGTCGGCACGCTCGAGGTTGCGTCCGATGCGCACGAAGTCGTAGGCATGGTCATGGCTCATGGTGCCGGCAAGCAGGCCGGTCAGCTGCTGGCAGCGGTGAATGATGTCGGTCAGGAACTCGAAACGGCCGCGGCGCGGCAGGGCATCATTCACGCGGGCCCTGGCATAGAGGTGGAGTTCGTTGATCTGTTCCCAGGCGTGGCCGGGAAGCACCTCGCGCGAGGTGCGGCAGTTTTCGCGTGCACTGGCAATCGAGTTGAGCAGCGACGCGGGGTTTTTGCTGTCAGCCAGCAGGAACTTCACCGTGTTGCGCTCGTCATGATGCTGGTAGCGCTCGGTGAACTGCTCATAGCCACCGGTGATGACGGGCAGTATTTCCCAGCCGACCTGTGTGCCACGCGGCAGGTCGAGCAGCAGGAAGTGGTAGGTATTGACCAGCCGCGAGGTGTTCTCGGCGCGTTCGATGTAGCGCGCCATCCAGTAGATTCTTCTGGCAACCCGTGACAGCATCAGCCCGACTCGTTGTCCACGACCCAGGTGTCCTTGCTGCCGCCGCCCTGGGATGAGTTTACCACCAGCGAGCCGCGCTTCATGGCGACCCGGGTCAGGCCGCCGGCAGTGACATAGGTGTCGCGACCCTGCAGGATGAACGGCCGCAGGTCGAGATGCCGCGGTTCCAGTGTGCTGTCGCACAATGCCGGCGCCGTCGAAAGGTGCAGTGCCGGCTGGCCAATATAGTTGCGCGGGTTGCTGCTGATCAGCCGCCGGAATTCCTCGCGCTCTGTCGCTGTCGATTGCGGCCC